>Ga0256832_1002328_pt1 | contig 12967 bp, 11 predicted proteins | sample 134614metaG_FD_190534 | JGI IMG/M metagenome (GOLD analysis project Ga0256832, IMG submission 190534) | Hydrothermal vent microbial communities from Lau Basin, Pacific Ocean - 134-614 | ecosystem: Environmental > Aquatic > Marine > Hydrothermal vents | place: Pacific Ocean: Lau Basin | collected... | reverse complement strand
CGGGTGGGGTTGGGCTATATCCGCCTGGGCCAGCCCGCCACGACCCTGTCGGGGGGCGAGGCCCAGCGCGTGAAGCTGGCCAAGGAACTCTCCCGCCGGGCCACGGGCAAGACCCTGTACATTCTGGACGAGCCCACCACGGGCCTGCACTTCGCGGACGTGGAGAAATTGCTGGCCGTGCTCCATGACCTGACCAGCCGGGGCAACACGGTGCTGGTCATCGAGCACAACCTGGACGTGATCAAATCCGCGGACTGGATCATCGACCTGGGCCCGGAAGGAGGTGATCGTGGGGGTGAGATCGTGGCGGAAGGCACGCCCGAGCAGGTCGCGGCCAACCCCCGCAGCTACACGGGCCAATACCTGAAAAAGGTCCTCGACCGCGTTCCCGCGTAATCATTGCTCACTTCAACGGGAGATAACGCACCTGGCCCTCCCATTCTCCCTCTTCACTGACCTCGGCGATCAGCAGCAGGTCATCGATCACCGTGCTGACGGGCGTTTTGCGACTCACTTCAAACAGGCCGGGCATGCGCTCGCCGCGACGCACCCGTTCATAAGCGTAACGGGTCATCGTCGAAACGTCATGTGCTGATTGACTGACAAAACGCGTTTTGGTCTGCTGTGGTCGCCTATGCTGTCGACTGAAGTCGGACTCTTCAGGCCTGCGGCCAGTGGACGGCCTCCGCCGTCCATGTTCATGATGGAAATCAGGTCGACGAAGGTCGACCACAGGCGCGAAGCGCCTAAAGAGCCCGAGTTTACTCGGTGAATACGGTCGGAAAGGAAAGATTCAAGATTTGTCAGTCAACCAGCGTCATGTGTCAGGACGAGCCGGTCTTCCCGCGCCGCGCCCAAGCCAGGATTTCAGGATCGCTGGCTCCTGACAAACCCACATCCTGCACGCGGACAATATCGATATCCGGCTTCCGCCGCAGCAATCCTCGCAGAATGGCGTTGTTGAAGTTCTCGTCGGCCAGGAAACGCACCACGTTTTACCGCTCCTGAAGGCGCTCCTTGCGGGCCAATAGCCGCTCGCGAATGCCCCTCGGATCCCATCGGCTTTCATTCTGTTGTCTGATTTCACGCCGCCGGACCGATCGTCCTCGCAAATAACGTTCTATCTCCGTCCGGTGATTGAGATAGTACCCGATGACCGAATAGACGTCCGAAAGGTCAAGGGAAGGATATTGTTGGACAATCTCCTCCGCGGTCAAACCCTCCTCGAAGGCTTCTATGACTGTATCGAGGGGCACCCGAGTGTTGCCGACGCGAAATACACCCTCTTCGTCCATCGAAAGAGGGACAGGTTGCGCTTCGATAATGAGATCATTGTTCCAGGTCATGGTACAATCTCCTACTAATCTTCACAATTATACTGCGCTTCTGGCATCTTTCGCAAACGATCTTCATCCTCGCCCCCTCGCCCATTCGCCCAAACGCCCGCATCCGAGTATAATAGGGCCTCTCTCGCCCGTAGGATTGCTTCCCTTTTATGAATCTCGTCATCGTCATCCCCACCTACAACGAAGCGGATAATATCGAAGCCATTACCGCCGAACTGCTGGCCCTGCCCGAGATCAAGTGCGACCGTCACATCCTCATCGTGGATGACGACTCGCCCGACGGCACCGGGGACATTGCGGATCGCCTGGCCGCGCGCAATCCCGGCAAGGTCTCGGTGCTGCATCGGCATGAGGATCATGGCCTGGGGCGGGCGTATATCGCGGGCTTCCAGCGGGCGCTGGCCATGGGCGCGGACATCATCGTGCAGATGGACGCGGACTTCTCCCACTCGCCCCAATACATTCCCATCTTCCTGGACATTCTGGAGCAGGACCCTACCGTGGATGTGGTAGTGGGGTCGCGCTATGTGGCCGGGGGCGAGCTGGACGCGCATTGGAGCTGGTGGCGGCGCTTTCTGAGCTGGTGGGCCAACGCCATCTACACCCGACTGATTCTGAGCCTGGACGTGAAAGACGGCACCGCGGGGTTCAAAGCCTGGCGGCGGCGGGCGTTGGAAGGCATCGGCCTGGACCGCATCCGATCCAACGGGTACGTGTTTCAGGTGGAGATGGCCTATGTGGCGGAGCGGCTGGGCTACAAGGTGGTGGAAGTCCCCATCTATTTCGAAGACCGGCGCATCGGCAAATCGAAGATGACCGTGCCCGTGAAGATCGAGGCCGCCTTCCGCACCTGGCAAATCCGGATGCGGCATCAAGACCTCACGCCCGCGGATCGGATGCCGGAGGCGCAGGCCCGGACGAGAGAGGTCAGCGCGGGGACCGTGTGAGCGCGTGGGGCGTTCGGGCGAGGGCGCGTCCCCAATTATGGGCAGACATTTGCCGAGTAAACTCGGGTTCTTTAGGCGCAAGCCCCCTCCTTTGCTTCCTCCCCCGCTTCGAGGCGGGCGGGGGAGGAGATAAGGAAGGAGGATTCGATGGCGCCGGTGGTCGCCCTTCGGCGACCATTTGTTGGCATGATTTTGGACGGCGTAGGCCGTCCACTGGCCGCAGGCCTGAAGAGTTCGACTTCAGTCGGCTGGATGGCGCCAAATTCCTGGGACGCACCCTGGGATGCGTATATCGTTCACAAATGACTAAAAATGTGGTATGCTTTACATGAGTGGAATCTTCTTTAGCCGATGGCGTTTGCCATCTTCATTCCTTTCTTCAAACCCGCCATCATCGGAGCAACTGCTTTATGATTATTCGAATCACCTATTCTCACGCCTATCCCGATAAAGTGGCCGATATTCGGGAGCTTTATCGCAGTCAGGCGCTTACTGACTTCTTCAATTCTCAGAAAGGACATCGGTTTCATTACCTGCTGGAATCGAAAGAGCCGGGCGAAATCATCTTTCTGACAGCCTGGGATAGTGAGAAAGAGATGGAGGAGGCTTACGCTAGCGAAGCCCATCGGCAAGTGGGAGCCAAATTCAAACCCTTTTTGCGGGCTCCCTCCACCAAACAGATTTACGAGGTGCATGAATGAAAACATCGGTCATGACTCATTGGGAGCGGGTGCGGGCCGCACTGCGAGGAGAAGAAGTGGATCGCCCGCCCATCAGCCTGTGGCGACATTGGCCGGTGGATGACGAATCGCCTGCGGCCCTGGCCCATGTCAGCGTGCGCTGGCAGCGCGACTATGATTTCGATCTGGTCAAGTTCATGCCCACGGGAACTTATGGCATCGAAGATTGGGGCGCGGAGACCATTTATCGTCCCACTCCGAATGGGACGCGGACAGTGGTGAAATTTGGTGTGACCCGGCCCGATGGCTGGCCGCGCCTGGCCCCTCTCGACGTGACGCGAGGCTATCTGGGAAGACAGATCGAGGCTTTGCGTCTGACCGCCGAAGCGCTGGGGGAGACGGCTCCCATCATGCAGACGGTTTTTAGCCCGCTCACCACCGCTCGCAAATTGGCTGGGGACGTAGTGTTCGCTCACATGCGCCAACATCCCGAGAAGCTGAAAATGGGTCTGCAAATCATCGCCGAAACAACCGCTCGATTTGCCGTCGAGTCGCTAAGGGCCGGGGCGACGGGGCTCTTCTTCGCCACGCAGAATGCAAGTTTTCGTCTGATGAACGACGAGACCTATCGCGAGTTCGGCATGGCGTATGATCTGATGGTGCTCGACGCCGTGGCCGATATGGCTGAATTCAATATCCTGCATATTCATGGCCAAGATGTCATGTTCGATCTGATGACGCAATATCCGGTCGAGGCCATCAACTGGCACGATCGTCTCTCGGGCCCCTCTTTGGCTCAGGCTCGCGAACATTTTGCAGGCCTGTTGATTGGCGGGTTGGAAGAACGGGAGCTGTTGTGGCGCGGCCCGGTTTCAGAGATCGCCCATCAGGTTCGAGACGCCGTTCAGCAAACGCATGGACGTGGTTTCATGCTGGGGCCCGGATGCGTCTTGCCCATTCAGACGCCCCATCTCCACATCCAGACGGCCATCGATGCACTTACAAGCTTGTGAACCTGCAATCCTGATCGTCTGACAGATCTTCGTGACGACATGTTTTGCCGGAAATCTGGATTGTCATTGTATCGTGCGAAAGGAGGCGCTTATGACCTGATCTCCGATCCCATCACCCCGTTCATTTCGCCATAGCTCACTGCGACAAAGGAGGAACCGATGCGCACTCGAACCGTTTTCTTCACCCTTCTGTTTCTGGCGGCGTTTCTGGCGTTGACGCTGACAGCTTGTCAGACGACCCCGCCCGCCACTCAGCCTGTATCCGAGCAGTCTGCCAGTCAACCTGCCGAGCAACCCACCAGCCCACCGCAGGAGGCGCCTCCAACCGCGGCTCCGGCAGAACAGCCGTCCGGGCCTGTGGAAGGCGGCGTGTTACGCATGTCCCTTGGCGCGGATTTCGTCACCTTTGATCCTTTCTTCGACGTCAACAACCGCCAATTCAAACCGGTCTTCTTCGAAGCGCCTATCCGTATCAGCGATGAAGGGGATTTCGAGCCCTGGCTGGCGGAATCGTGGGATGTAAGCGATGATGGCATGACTTACACCCTGCATTTGCGCAAGGGAATCAAATTCCACAATGGACGGGAGATGACCGCTGACGACGTGGTGTGGTCGGTGGAGCGGGCGAGAAACGAGGAAATCGGGCATCATCTGAGTGACCGTTTCCAGACCTGCACGGGCGCTGAGAAGATCGATGATTACACCGTCGCCATTCATTACAGCCAGGTGACGCCATCGGCGTTGGATGGCATTGCGCGCATGTACATTTTCCCGCAGGAGGCCGCCGAAACCATCGAGAAAGAACCGGTGGGCACGGGACCTTTCAAACTGGAAGAATGGGTGCCGGGCGATCATCTCACGGCCGTCCGATTCGACGATTATTGGCAGGAGGGATTGCCTTATCTGGATAAAATCGAGGTGAAACCCATTCCCGACGAACAATCGAAAATGTTGAACTTGATGGCTGGCAGCATCGATGCGCTCATGGGGGTGCCTCTGGCGGATAAATCGTTGCTGGAGCAAGCGCCCGGCATCACGGTTGTAACCAGCCCTCCGGGCTTCAATTTCTACGCCTTCATCCTCAACATCAAACGCAAACCGTTCGATAATCAGAAAGTGCGCCAGGCGATGAACTACGCCATCGACCGAGATAAAATCATCGAAACCGCATTCCATGGCGAAGCCATTCCCGTCCTGGTCCCCTACGCCAAAACGTCCTGGGCCTACGCACCGGATTTGGAAAACTTCTACACCTACGATCCGGAAAAAGCCAAACAACTGCTGGCCGAAGCCGGCTACCCCGATGGATTCAAGACCACCATGGTCATCCGCGGAGCCAGTGGCCCTTACCTGGATATGGCTCAGGTGTATCAGCAAGATCTGGCGGCCATTGGCGTCGATGTGGAAATTCAGCCCACTGAACTGCCGCAATACTGGCCCATCCTCATCAACAGCAAATTCGATATGGTGTCGCATGGCACTGGCGAAGCCACGGTGGACCCCAGTGGTCTCTTCCAGGGAGCAGCCTGCTGTCGCCCCTTCCGCAACTTCTTCGGCATCACCGATGACACCACCTGGTTCCCGCACTACAAGGAAGTCATCGACAAGGCGGGCGCCACCCTGGATCGGGAGGAGCGCAAAAAGCTCTATCACGAGGCCCTGAAGATCATGCTGGAACAGGGTTGGACCATTCCCGTCGCCTGGAACCAGAACGTCTTCGCCTATCGCGACACCGTCCATAACTTCCGCATCGATATGGACGGCGCCATCTGGCTAAACGAAACCTGGCTCTCTCAGGAGAAATAGGCTTCGAAAACGGTTCTGGATTGTAACTATACACATACCCTCTCATAGCAAGGCAAAAACCACTAAGGACACCAAGGACACCAAGGCGCAAAGGGAAAGATAAGAATTTTCTTCGTGTCTTTGTGACTTTGTGCCTTAGTGGTAAAAACGTCTTACAAATGGAGCTGTATAGTTACTCTGGATTTTCTTCAAAGTAACTGCTCAGGTGGCCTGATTCTGTCTTAAAAACGCCTTGCCACGAAGGCCCGAAGTTCTGCGAAGACGCGAAGGGAAAAATATAAGGTAAAAGCTTCGCGTCTTCGCTCCCTTCGCGCCTTCGTGGCCAAAAGCGATGGGGCGACCTGAATCGTTACGTCATCCATCTCATTCTTCTACGAGGCTATCTGTGGGCAAATATGCGCTACGTCGACTGCTACAGATGATTCCGGTGCTCATTCTCGTTTCCATTGTCATCTTCGCAATCATTCATCTCATTCCCGGCAATCCGGCCGAAATTATGGCCGGGCCCAACGCCACCGATGAACAGTTGGCCGCTCTGAAACAACAATATGGATTGGATCAGGCCCTTTGGGTGCAATACTTTTTATGGTTGAAGCATGTGCTGAGCGGGGATTTGGGCGTTTCATTCATCAATGGCTATCCAGTAGGAAAACTGATCTTACAGCGGATTCCCGCGACGATCGAGCTGGCGTTGGCGGCGGCTATCATCGGCCTCGTCATCTCTTTTCCGTTGGGCATTCTCTCCTCTTTGAAACCAGGAAGCTGGCTGGATTTGTTCACCACGCTCTTTTCTGCGCTCTCCTTCGCCGTTCCCTCCTTTTGGTTGGCTATCCTACTCATCTTACTCTTCAGTCTGCATTTCAGATGGCTGCCCCCTTCGGGGCGCCCTCCTTTCAGCCAGGAACCCGTCGCACACCTCAAATCGCTGCTGATGCCCGCAATGACCCTGGGGATCGCCATGGCCGCCAAACTCACCCGCTATCTGCGTTCCGCCATGCTGGATGTGCTGAATGCGGACTATGTGCGCACCGCCCATGCCAAGGGCCTAAGTCGGTTCGATGTCGTGATGCGCCATGCCATCCGTAATGCGTTGATTCCTGTGGTGACTGTTTTTGGACTCCAGGTGGGCGATCTGCTCAGCGGCGCCATCATTGTCGAATCCATCTTCGCCTGGCCAGGCGTGGGGCGAATGACCATTCAATCCATTGGCTGGCGCGATTATTCCATGCTGCAAGCCTCGGTCATGTTCATCGTCATGGCCTTCCTGCTCGTCAACCTCATTACGGACCTGACTTATGGCATCATCGACCCCCGAATTCGCTATGACTGAGAATATCCAGCTCCCGGAGTATCAGGTCGAAAGCCTGAAGCGATTGGCGTGGCGTTCGCTGCGCCGCCATCGTGCAGGCATGACAGGATTGGTGATTTTGATCTTGCTGGCGTTCATTGCCATCTTCGCCCCGGTTATCGCACCTTATGATCCCCTGGAAATGCACCCGCATGATCGATTTCATCCACCCTCCCCCACATACTATTTTGGCGCCGATGAATTCGGGCGAGATATTTTCAGCCGGGTGTTGTACGGCGCTCGCATCGCCTTTGGCGTGGGGGGCATATCGGTCAGCATCGCCACGATATTGGGCGTTATCATCGGGCTGGTGGCGGGATACGCTGGCGGCGCCTTCGACGCCATCAGTATGCGCATCTTCGATGTGATCCTGGCTTTTCCTGCCATCCTCATGGCCATCGTCATCCTGGCTGTATTGGGGCCGGGGTCTCTGAATGCGATCCTGGCCATCGCCATAGTCTATATCCCCTCCTTCGCCCGTTTGACCCGGGCGAATGTGTTGATGGAAAAGAACAAGGAATATGTCGAAGCATCCAAAGCAGTGGGGGCAACGCCTTCCCGCATCATCTTTCGCAACATCTTCCCCAACACCGTCTCCACGATTTTGGTGCAGATAACCATTGCCATGGCGGCCGCAGTGCTGTTGGAATCTGCTCTGAGTTTCCTGGGCCTGGGGACGCCATTGCCCGCGCCCTCGTGGGGCTCCATGCTCAGCGTCGGGCGCGGCTATTTGCCGCTGGCTCCCTGGTATGGCATCTTCCCGGGCCTGGCCATCACCCTCATGGTCATGGGCTTCTATCTCTTGGGAGATGGTTTGCGAGATGCGCTAGACCCCCGACGCCAGTAATTCCGCGTAACGGCTAACGTCCTCGACTTTAGGCCGCAAGAAGCCACGAAGGCTCGAAGTTTTACGAAGACGCGAAGAAAAATAAGGGAAAAGGCTTCGCGCCTTCGTCCTCTTTGTGTCTTTGTGGCAAAAAGTAGTGACGCGACCTTAGTTGTTACAATTTCGCCCATTGGGGGCGCGCCCCCTCTCGCCTTCAGGGTGCGCGAATCCGGTTTTTGCGATAAAATGAAAGCCAGGTTCATTGACCGGCGTCTTCCCTCGATTATCTTGCCGTGCGAAAACCTGGCGCGGGTAGCCAATGACGTGACGCGTGAAACGTATTGCGTGAGACCATCACGTTTGACGCTTCACGTCGGCTGCCGTTTCGCCCAACCTCCGATTGGTGAATTTCAATCCTGATCCTAATCCTGATCCAAATCCTATTTCCAAACAGCTTCCTCTCCCCCTTCCCCCGACCATGGAACTGAAAGATTACCCCCGTCCCCCGAAAGATACTGGCATTGGCGTGCACTGGAGCCCGGGCAACTCAGGTTCGGTGGGCGCAGGCGAATTGCGCCGGACCTGGATTCCGCAACTGCAACGCATGGGCGTGACATGGGTGAAGATGCTGCATCCGGGCGGCCTGGAACTGGCCGAACTGCTCCTGGAGGCGGGCATCATGCCCGTGGTGCGCATCTATCGCCACCGCCCCAACTCGAAAGACCTGCGCAAGGCCGTGCTCGGGCCCGAGGAGATCGATTGGATCAAGGAGTATCTGGGCGTAGGTGTGCGCTACTTTGAGTTCAACAACGAGCCCGAACTAGCCAGCGAATGGGAAGGCGGCTCCGCGCCGCCCGACGCCATCGATTACGTGGCTCGGGCCGCCATCGTCGATATGGAGACCATCCTGGGCCTGGGGGGCTATCCCGCCGTGCCCGCCACCGCCGTGGGGACCAAGTGGGACCTCATCGGCAAGATCATCGAACATGGCGGCGATTACCTCTTCGACGAACCGGTGTGGCTGGCTGTCCACAACTACAACCTCAACCATCCCCTGGATTACCCCTACGACCGGGTCAACCGCCGGGGCGCGGCCCTGACGCCCAAAGAATATCGCGCCCTGGGAACCGACGCCTGGACCGGCCCCCGCTGGGGCTCACGCACCCTGGCGTTCATCAACGAACAGCGCAAAACGGGCAAGAACCCTCGGGCCGACATTCACGACGACCCATCCGGCTTTCTGGCCTTCCAGCGGCTGGCCGACCTGTCCATGAAGCATCTGGGCCGGCATCTGCCTATCATCAGCACGGAAAGCGGGCCCATCGTGGGCGAGGATGACGATCCCCGCTACCCCACCACCACGCCCGATCTCCACGCGCAGGCCGTGGCCGACATGGCCAAGGTCATGATGGGGACCAGCCATCGCTACGATCCCGCGCCCGATTACTACTTCGCCACCGCCTTCTGGCTGATGGGCGCGGCCGTGCTGCGGGCCAAGGGCTGGGAGGGCCACGCCTGGTTCTCGCCCCGCTGGCCCAACGGCCATCTTCCCGCGGTGGACGCGCTGGAGAAGCTGAGCAAGCGCGCCCGACGCTTCGAATTCGAGGACGAACCCATGCCCATTCCTGGCGACCGCGCTCGCAGCGTGGTCAGCGGCGTCATCTACGATTACCCCAACATGCGGGTCATCCTGCGATCCGCCGGCTACGCCGCGGACGCCTACACCGACGAGCAGGGCCGCTTCCGCCTGGCAAACCTGCCCAAAGGCAAATACCGACTCTCCGTGCCCGGAACCGAGATCGTGCGCCTGGGCATCGAGCTGGATGGCCGGAACCATGTGAAGCTGACCATCGGCGAACCGCCCATCCACGTGCAGCCCCCGCCCGAACAGCCGGAAGAAGGCTGGCGCGTGCGGGTGGAGGATGCCGGGGACGCGCCCGGCTTCAGCGCCGTTCGCGTCAGCGTCCAGGGCAAGCCCAACCTGCCCGTGCGCATCGCCACGGACGGCTGGGAGGGCATGGTGCGGCGGACGGGCAGCAAGCCCGAATACGGCCCCTACGCCCTGGAGTTCGCGCCCCTGGGCCCGGGCGACTACGTCATCCAGCCCGAAGGGTTGGACGTGGAGGCCCGGGTGGCGCTGGAAGGGGGCCAGATCGTGCGGGTAGTCTTCCATCCCGCAGGGGAAAAGCCGGAAGCGCCGCCCGAACCCGCGCCCGCACAAAGCCGGGTCGAAGGCGTCATCGCCCGCGGCGCGGGGATGCGGGTGATCCTGGCCGGGCCAGAGGGCCAGGTTCGGGAGACGTTCGCGGACGAGGAGGGGCGTTTCGCCTTCGAGGAGCTGCCCGCGGGCGATTATCAACTGCGGCTGCCCGATATCGATCTGGCGCGGGCGTTGACCCTGGATGGGAAGAGGACCGCCCGGCTGGAACTGGAAGCGCCCGACGTGGACGTTCCCCAATACAGCACCATCTCCGGCCGGGTGATGAACGGCCAGGGCCGCATCATCGTACTGAAGGGGCCGGGCGTGGAGATGACCGCGACCGTGGACGAGAACGAACGCTATCTGTTCAGCGGCCTGGGCCCGGGCCAGTACTACGTGCGGGTGAAGGACACCCTGCGGCGGCGGGGCGGCCTGCGCATGACGGGCCGCAACCACCGCGTCGTCAACTTCTCCCTGCCTACGACCGAGCCCTCCGACAGCGTCATCTTCGGACGGGTTCCGGGCGGCGAGGGCTGGCAGGTCTACCTGCGCGCGCCCGATGACCGCGAGATCATCCAGGCGCTGGACGAAGATGGCGAATTCGAGTTCGACGGCCTCCAGGCGGGCGAATATGAGCTTGTCCTGCACGCGCCCGACGCGGAGTTCGTGGAACGGGTGACGGTGGACGGCGTGCACCGGGCTGAGGTGCATTTCGATCTTCCCGCCGAAGCGCCCGTCATCGAGCCGCCCGAGGGCCCGAAGATGACCGCGGCTGCATCCGAGCCGGAAGCCTGGACCTGGCGAGTGGAGGATGCGGGCGCGACGCCCGGCTTCGGCGTCGTGCGGGTGCGCATGCCCGGCCAGCAGGGCCGCGCGGTGCGGCTGTGGGCCGATGGCTGGGCGGGCATGGTGCGGCGCATCGGCGAGAAGCCGGAATACGGGCCCGACGTGTGCGAATTCGCGCCCCTGGGCAAGGGCAGGTACTATCTCCAGCCGCAGGGCGTGGACCTGCAAGTGGAGGTGGAGATGCCCGGCGCCCGGGAGATCTGGGTCACCTTCTCGGCCGACGGGCAGACCCCGCCCGCGCCCCAACCTCCACCGCCCGCGCCTTCCCCTTCATCCGCCAAGGATATCCCCGTCTTCCTGCTGGTGCGGTCCATGCCCTACGACCTGCCCGGCTTCATGCAGGTCATCCGCTTCGCGGAAACCATCCACGCGCCCGTGGACGACGACCTGGAGGACGCGCTGCGGGCGGAGAAAGTCATCGTGCTGGCCAACAGCGACGACTTCAGCGCCGAGGAGGAAGCCCGGCTGAAAGAAGCGGGCTGCGAAGTCATCCGCGTCGCCCCGCCCCACTACGCCACCACCCTGCGCGAGATGGCGCGGGCCTCGGCATCCGACGACGGCTAATCGCATCTCTGTTGCGCGAGATCGCAGCGTCGTGATACGTAATGCGTGAAACGTGATGACCTTACGCATCACGCATTACGTATCACGAGCCTGAATTCCCGCGCCCCGTTGACCAACCAGCTCCCCAATCCCAACTCTCCCATCCATGCGCGGATTCCCCGGCTTTCGCAAAGGCCCCACCCATCTCACGCCCATCCCCACCGAGTTCTTCAGCGAAATCCTGCCCATCGTCGATGATCTGGCCGAGCTGAAGACCATCCTCTATGTGTTCTGGCGGCTGAGCCAGGGCGAGGGGGACGTGCGCTATGTGCGGCTGGATGACGCCCTGGCCGACTTGCTATACCTCTCGGGCCTGGGCGCGGGCCCGGAGGCGCAGGAGGAAGTCGCCCGCGAAGCCTTCGCCCGCGCGGCCCAACGCGGCGTCCTCATCGAGATCGAGGTCAAACGGGGCGGACGCAAGGAAACCTGGTATTTCCTGAACTCGCCCAAAGGCCGAGCCGCGGTGCAGCGTCTGCGCAAGGGGGATTTCACGGGCCTCATCCACGATATCGACGACGTGGTCGTGGGCCTGGAGAAGGAGCGCCCCAACATTTTCACTCTCTACGAGCAAAATATCGGCATGGTGACGCCTATGCTGGCGGAAAAACTGCTCCAGGCCGAGCGCGATTATCCCGAGACGTGGATTCGGGACGCGTTCAGCCTGGCCGTGGAGCGCAACAAACGAAGCTGGTCCTACATTCATTCCATTCTCAGAAACTGGGCTCAATATGGCAAAGACACGCCCGCACAAACTGGAAAACCTCTTGCCGCAAGCGACGTCGGGGATGGCGATGACGACCTCGGACTCCTCATCTATGAATGACCCCGACCAGGTCGCCAGCGGCCGTCTGGGCGACCCCAACTGCCCCATCTGCCACGGCATCGGCTTCTTCGTGAGGGATGTGCCGGTGGGGCATCCCGACTTCGGCAAGGCCATCCCTTGCAAATGCGCGCTGCCCAAAATCCAGGCCCGCCGCAAGCGCCAGATGAACGCGTTAGGTAGCATGGAGATGCTGGAGCGCATGACCTTCGACGCCTTCCATCCCGAAGGTGTGGGCCTGACGCCCGAGCGGCGGAAGACGATCCGGGCCGCATACGAGGCCGCGCGGCGCTTCGCGGAGGAGCCGCAGGGCTGGCTGCTGCTCTCGGGCGGCTACGGCGTGGGCAAGACCCATCTCGCCGCGGCCATCGGCAACGAGGTCATCGCCCGCGGGGGCGAGGCCCTCTTCATCCTCGCGCCCGACCTGCTGGACCACCTCCGGGCCAGCTTCAGTCCCACCAGCCCCGAGACCTATGACGAACTGTTCGATCGCCTGAAGAACGCGCCCCTGCTCATTCTGGACGACCTGGGC
>Ga0256832_1002327_pt1 | contig 12969 bp, 11 predicted proteins | sample 134614metaG_FD_190534 | JGI IMG/M metagenome (GOLD analysis project Ga0256832, IMG submission 190534) | Hydrothermal vent microbial communities from Lau Basin, Pacific Ocean - 134-614 | ecosystem: Environmental > Aquatic > Marine > Hydrothermal vents | place: Pacific Ocean: Lau Basin | collected... | reverse complement strand
GTTTTCGAATTATCAGGAGTAAAGAACATGAAGATGAGACCTGTATTATTCCACCCGATTATGCTGTTTGCTCGCAGTGTATTCAAGAAATGCGAGACCCGGATAATCGAAGATTTGGTTATGCTTTTATCACTTGTACCGATTGTGGACCAAGGTATTCTATCATCGACAAACTTCCGTATGATCGACAGAATACCAATATGTCCAAATATCAAATGTGTCCAAAATGTGAAGAGGAATACGCTGACCCCAATGATAGGCGGTACCACTCTCAAACCAACTCCTGTAAAGATTGCGGTATAAACATGCAATTGTTTTCCTCCGATGGGCAGCAGATAGCCGTTGCTCAAGGACAAATTATTCGACGGGCTGTTGACTTGTTGAAAGCCGGAAATATTATAGCTATTAAAGGGATCGGTGGATTCTTGATTATAGCAGATGCAAAGAATGATTTAACCATTCGAAAACTCCGAGAGCGGAAACATAGGCCGGAGAAACCATTCGCCGTTATGTATCCATCTTTGTTGCTAGCAGAGCGAGATTTATCTATCACAGAAGTTGAAAGAAAAGCTCTCCTCAGTCCTTACGCTCCTATTGTTTTACTAAAATGCAGGCGACAAGATGTTGTATCAAAGTACGTGGCACCTCGTCTTAATAACTTGGGGGTTATGCTTCCCTACACCCCATTATTTCAACAGCTATTAGACGACTTTGGAAGTCCTATCGTGGCGACGAGCGGTAATATCAGCGGTTCCTCAATTGTCATTGATGATTCGGATGTTTTTGAATTGTTGGAGCATGTAGTCGATTTTATTTTGACAAATGATCGTCCCATAAATATTGCACAAGACGATAGCGTGATACGGTTTACTCCCTTGTTTCAAAAGAAAATAATTTTGAGGAGGTCGAGAGGCATAGCACCAAATTGTATATTTGCTTCCCCTTCCGATGGTGTGCAATCGTGCCTAGCGCTTGGCGCAAATATGAAATCTACTTTTTCGATAACTCACAAAGGCAATATTTTGACCAGTCAATACCTAGGTAATCTTGATGACTATCGGTCTCTTTTAAGTTTTGAGCGAACGATAAGTAATTTGATACGAATAGCCAAGGTAAATGTATCCAAAGTTATCGTCGATAAACACCCCGGATACGCTTCTACTCAATGGGGGAAGGACTTTGCTACCCAAAAGCGTTGCGATATTGAAACTATTCAACATCATAAAGCCCATTTTGCAGCTATTATTTCGGAATCAGGGGCTACAACCGACACGCCTATACTAGGGGTTATATGGGATGGAACAGGCTATGGAGAAGATGGCAATATTTGGGGTGGTGAATTTTTCGTTTTCGATGAAGGCGATTTCGAGAGATTTTTTCACTTTGCTTATTTTCCGGTCTTATTGGGTGATAAAATGTCTTTGGAGCCGAGGTTGTCAGCATTTAGTTTGACAGGGGGAGCTGAAATTTTGCGAGGCCAATTCGCGGATAGGGAGTGGAAGTTGTACCTTAAGTTATTGGATAACCATAAACCGGTGTTGACCTCAAGTGTCGGAAGAGTTTTTGATGCTGTTGCGTCTATTTTAGGGCTTTTGTCGAAGTCGGAGTTTGAAGCTCAGGCGGCGATACTATTAGAACAAGCAGCCCAAAATTGGATAGATAAACACGGCATTTCAACCCCGGACTGTTATGATGCCGTCCTCCTTTCAGATGGAACGGTATGCTCATCGACAATTATAGATGGGATATTAGAAGACATTAGGCGACAAGAGCCAATAGAAAAAATTGCGTATAAATTCCATGAAACCCTTGTTTTGCTCATCTCAAGAATTGCCCGGAAAGGGGAGGTGAAAAGGGTTGCATTTAGTGGTGGTGTTTTTCAAAATGCGGTTTTAGTTGACCTTATCCACAGCAGAATGGGAGATGAATATAGGCTTTATTTTCACGAGCAATTATCATCGGGAGATGAAAACATCTCCTTTGGACAAATTACCTATCATAAATTAATGACTGAATTTAATAGTAAAATTAAAAATAAACTATCATGTGTTTAGCAATTCCCGGAAAAATAAAATCCGTAGAGAAAAAATTTGATGGAATGGTCAGAATGGCACAAGTGGAATTTGGTGGAATCGTCAAAGAAGCTAGCTTGGAAATGATTCCGGAAGCAAAAATTGGCGATTACGTTTTGGTTCACGTCGGGGTCGCTATCAGTATTGTTAACGAAGAAGAAGCCAAAAAGACCTTTAGATATCTTGAGGAAATGGGAGAAGTGGATGAATTGGACATTCAATCCATGCTGCCCGATGAATCTGAATACAAAAACAATTCGTAAAGAATTATTAAACAATAAACAGATGAAGTTTATATCGGAATATCGTGACCCTGAGTTAGCACGGGCATACTTAGACGAAATTAGGCGCAGCGTGACTCGCGAGTGGTCTATCATGGAGGTATGTGGAGGGCAAACACATAGCTTAGTAAAACACGGGATTATCAATTTGCTTCCTGAGGAGATTAATATGATACATGGCCCGGGATGTCCGGTTTGTGTTACTCCGCTCAACTTAATAGACAAGGCCATCTATCTCGCAGAGGAAAAAGGTGTCATTCTATGCTCCTTTGGTGATATGCTCCGAGTGCCGGGGTCTAAAAAAAGCCTTCTTGAGGCAAAGGCTGAAGGAGCGGATATACGCATTTTGTATTCTCCTCTTGAAGCCGTCAATATCGCAGAGCAAAATCCTGACAAAGAGGTGGTCTTTTTTGCCGTGGGTTTTGAGACGACAGCTCCTGCGAATGCGCTATCCGTCGTTCATGCCAAACGAAGGGGTATTGAGAACTACTCTATTTTATCTTCTCATGTATTAGTGCCTCCCGCCATTGAGGCTGTCATGGAAGACGACGAGAGCAAGGTGGATGGATTCCTTGCCGCAGGTCATGTTTGCACTATAATGGGGACTTTAGAATACTACCCATTGGTGGAGCGCTTCAATGTGCCTATTGTTGTTACCGGCTTCGAACCGGTCGATATTCTTCAGGGTATACTGATGGTTATCAAACAACTGGAGAGCGGAAAGGCAGAAGTGGAAAATCAATATTCTCGCATAGTATCCGAGGAAGGGAATCCGGCGGCTCAAGATACTATTTTTGAGGTTTTTGAGGTAACGGATCGTCTTTGGCGCGGTATGGAAGTAATCCCAATGTCGGGTTATAAAATTAAGGAAAAGTACAGAAATTATGATGCTACTATTAAGTTTGATGTAAATATTGAAGAAGCGGAAGAAAATCAGGAGTGTATTGCGGGCGAAATCATGAAAGGAATTAAAAAGCCATTTGAATGTCCCAATTTTGGTGCCAAGTGTAAGCCAGAAAACCCACTTGGAGCCCCAATGGTGAGCTCCGAAGGAGCTTGTGCTGCTTACTATCATTTTTCTGATTTAATAGCGCAATAAAATGAGGATTTTATTTATTACAACAGCTTTCAATGGAATGGCTCAGAGATTGTGGATTGATTTGGATAGGCTGAATCACGAAGTTGTTGTGCACATTGCTGAGGATTATCAGAAAATGATTGAGACAACTGAAAATTATCAACCTGACCTAATCGTAGCACCTTATCTCAATACAAAAATTCCAAAGGAAATATTTGAAAAATATATCTGTTTGGTGGTTCACCCGGGTATAGTAGGGGATAGAGGTGCCTCCTCGCTTGATTGGGCAATATTAAGAGGTGAAATTAATTGGGGAGTGACTATTTTGCAAGCTGTTGAAAAAATGGACGCAGGGCCAATTTGGTCGTTTCAACCCTTTAGAATGCGCACGGTTAGCAAGGCACAATTATATCGCAATGAAGTAACTCAAGCTGCCGCAAAAGGCATTTTGGAAGCTATTTTGAAGGTTGAAACGAACTCCTTACCGATCACACTAAATGAATACAATGCCAATCGAAAGGGTAGCTGGAATAGAAAAATAAAACAGAAGGATTTGGCCTTTTCATGGGAAGAGGCAACGAATACCATTCTCCCTAAAATTAATGCTGCTGATAGCACGCCGGGGGTACTCGGAGAAATTTTATCGGAAAAATTTTTCCTGTACGGCGCACATAGAGAAGGAAGACTAAGAGGAAAACCGGGGACGATTCTATCTACGAGGAACGAAGCGGTTTGTATCGCAACAGGGGATGCCGCTATATGGATAACACATATGAAGGCAACCACTCCGGCATCTATAAAGTTACCCTCAACAATTGCGCTAGGCGATTTGGCTTGCGAATTGCCCGCTGATGACTTATCTCCATTTGATGAAATACCCTATCCTACGTGGCGGGAAATTAGATTTGAAAGGGAAGGGGACGTGGGATATATCTACTTTGATTTTTACAATGGGGCAATGAGTGCCCGACAATGTCTATCATTGCGTGATACAATCATTGAGGCGAAGTCACAAAAGATTAAAGTGATTGTCTTGATGGGAGGACAGGATGTTTGGTCTAATGGCATCCATTTAAATGTCATTCACCACGCCGATGACCCTGCAAATGAATCCTGGGAAAACATCAACGCAATTGATGATCTGATATTGGAAATTATTACTTCAACCGACCACTTTTTTATTTCAGCTTTGCAGGGAAATGCCGGTGCGGGAGGTGTGTCATTAGCACTTGCCTCCGATAAAATATTAGCAAGAAATGGTATAGTACTCAACCCACATACCAAAAATATGGGGTTATATGGTTCGGAATACTGGACCTATTTATTGCCTAACCGAATCGGCATAGAAAAATCCATCCGCTTTACGGAAGATTGTTTGCCTTGGGGTGTTGCCATGGCTAAAGAGATTGGCTTAATTGATGATTTTCATGGAGAAACTAATGAAGAATTTATCCAATTTGTAAAAAGTCAAGCACAAAAAATAGTTAATCTTCCCTATTTTGATAAGTTGATTAAAGCCAAAAAATTCAAGAGAATAAAAGACGAGCGCAATAAGCCGCTCTCCAAATATCGAGAGGAGGAATTGGCACGAATGTATAAAAACTTTTACGAGGACGATGAAAATTATCATTACAAACGACATTGCTTTGTTCACAAAATACCCGAGGCGAATGTACCGCAAAATTTATTTGCCAATAGAAGAAAAATTTACAGAAAACGCAAATGGGAATCTATCAATTACCAACAATAAAATAATAAACAACCGGATTATATTTTTTACAAGTCTATGAGTGAGAAAAGAAAAATAAAAATGCGCCTCCAGTGTCCAATGCCAAAATTGGATTTTGATATCATTACCCTTGGGCACGGAAGCGGAGGGGTGTTGACCAATAAACTCTTAGATGCGGGGGTTTTTGATATCTTGCAAAATGATTTTTTAGATCAGCGTCACGATGGTGTGGTGCTTAACGTCGATGGTCCCTTTGCATTTACAACGGATAGTTTTGTTGTATCGCCAATTAAATTTCCAGGGGGTGATATTGGGGATTTAGCTGTTAATGGGACTGTTAACGACTTGGCCATGTGCGGTGCCATCCCGCTTTACTTGTCACTCAGTTTTATTATTGAAGAGGGGCTACCTATGGAAGAGTTTTGGGAAATTCTCGTATCCATTAAATATGCATGTGATAAGGCCGGTGTGCAAGTAGTCACAGGCGACACCAAGGTGGTAGAAAAGGGGTCTGGTGATAAAATATTCATCAATACCACGGGAATCGGAAGGCTGCATACAGACGCTCAAATCGGAACAGCCTTCATTCAAGAAGGGGACTGTATAATATTGAGTGGTCAAATTGCCGCTCATGGGATTGCTGTCATGTCACAAAGGGATGGTATCTCATTTGAAACATCTGTTGTAAGTGATACTAAAAACCTGAATTTTTGCGTCGAAAAATTATTGGATAAATATGGTAAGCAAATCCATTTACTAAAGGACCCCACACGAGGGGGCGTAGCAACTGTGCTAAATGAAGTGGCTCGTGATACTGCACTTGGTATTGAAGTTGAACAGGCGAAATTCCCGATTGATTCCGAAGTGAGAGGCGCATGTGAATTGCTAGGACTAGATCCGCTTTATGTTGCAAACGAAGGACTGTTTTTGGCATTTGTAGCGGCAGATATTGCCGATGAAGTGGTTGATTTGTTGCATCAAACTGGAGAGGGAAAAGAAGCTGCCATCGTAGGTGTTGTCACAGCTGAACACCCTAGAAAAGTTCTTTTGAAAAGTGCAATAGGGGGTACCCGTGTTGTCAATATGCTGACAGGTGAACAATTACCAAGGATTTGCTAAAAATAACAAAATGATAAAAACGGGAGCTAATTTAGTTGAAGATACCTACATTTTTAAGGGCGGGGAAGATAATCCCTTCCTAGCACCGCGAGGAGCCTTTATCGTTAATGGTAAATTATTCGTTTCGGATACAGGGCAAAATCGGGTGTTTATTTGGAATGAAATTCCCAAAAGTGAATACGCTACTCCCGATGTGATTTTAGGGCAGCAGGAGTTGGTCGATACCGGACGTAATTCCGGAGGGGATGCCGATGCTACAACACTAATGTACCCTTCCGGGCTATGGTCGGATGGTAACAAATTGGTCGTCGCAGATGCATGGAATCACCGAGTCTTAATTTGGAATAGTCTTCCATCTAAAAATGGACAGCCTGCGGATATTGTATTAGGGCAGCCTGACTTTAAAGGCAATCTACCCAACTTTAAGGGGATCGGTAAGCCGCCTTCCGCCCGTACATTAAATTGGCCTTACGGTGTATTTTCGGATGGGCAATCCCTTTGGATTGCAGATACGGGAAATCGTCGAGTTTTGTATTTTAAGGAATTTCCAAATCAAAATTTTGCACCGGCTGATGATGTGATAGGCAAGTCGTCATTTGAGGAACGGGATTATGAAAATAATCAGGCAATATGGCCCTATTCTGTGAAAATCTCCCCTAGGGGAGAAATGGCTATTACCGATACCCAGTATTATCGGGTATTGATATGGAATAACTGGAGAGACGGATTGAGTAAAGAGGCTGACATTATCATAGGACAGGAAGACTTCGATGCCAACGGACAAAATCAATACAAGCTGTTTCCCGATGCTAATACACTTAATTGGTGTTATGACACTTGTTTTTACAAGAAGGGCTTATGGGTTGCTGATACCGGAAATAGTAGGATTTTATGGTACCCTGCTATACCCTCGAATAATAATGAACGAGCACAAGATTTAATCGGCCAAAAGGATTTTAAAAGAGGGAGTGAAAATGCTGACTCCATTCAAAGTACTGAGGACTCTTATTATTGGCCGTTTTTTATCTGTATAGAAGGTGATACCATGGTGGTCGCAGACACGGGCAATCACCGAATTGTATTTAACAAACTTAGAATTTAATATGAATGGAACGATGAGTATGGCAGCAGTTCTGACTATTGGTTTTTTTCACGCATTTGAAATAGATCATCTTGCCGCAGTTAGTAATATTGTCACAAGCCGGAAAACGATTTGGGCGGCTATCAAGGATGGCATATTTTGGGGGATTGGCCATAGCACGACCATTTTTGCCGTAGGCATTTTTATGATAGGCCTTCGATATTCAATCGCTGAAAGATATTTTTCTATATTCGAAGCGCTGGTTGGTCTTATGTTAATAGGTCTTGGTTTGTATAGATTCTTTGGACTATACCAAAAGCGCAATATTGATGATAATCATACACATCAGCATTCACACCATCTCGCGTTTGGAGTAGGGTTGATTCATGGGCTGGCAGGAAGCGGTTCTGTTATCCTATTGGTAATATCACAGGTACATAGCAGTTCGATGGGGTTGCTTTTTCTCGTGGTATTCGGGGTAGGTACAATTGTGGGTATGCTGGTTGCAGCAGGTATTTTTAGCCTTCCTTTTTCAAAGCGGATTAATCGCTCTGTTCTGATTAAAAAAAGTTTGGCTGTTTTGTCTTCCATTCTTTGTATAGGAGTTGGAGCCCTGCTAATTACTGAAAATTTATGGCCACATGGAATATGACCCGATAGAACTCTTGTATTTTGCCATTCAGCACCATGGTTTTCAAATAGAAGAAGATGATGGCAAGAATATCAAGCTGACAAATGGTTTCGTAATTGAAATTGAAAATAGCAGTTTGTTCAAATTGTCGCAAGATGATAAAGTAATAGCACCTTTTAGTGAAGTGTATGATTTATGTCATTTTATTTTAAAATCAGAGGATAATGCCTGAAGTTGAATTGACATTGATAGCGATTTCTGCAAGTGAATCTCAAAAAGGAAACTTTGTCTTGGTTTTTGAAGAGAATGAATCTTTTAGAAGGCTTCCGATAATAATCGGTGACTACGAAGCGCAGGCTATTGCTATAGCACTTGAAAGAATGTCGCCCGATAGACCTATGACCCATGATTTATTTTATAATGCCATTTCCCAACTGGATGCAAAACTGGTGAAGGTAATCATTCACAAGGTCGAAAATGGGGTCTTTTTTTCACATTTAATCCTCGCTGCTCCCTCCGGAGAGTTGGTGATTGACTCCAGAACATCAGACGCGGTCGCTTTAGCTGTTCGTTTCCGTTGCCCCATTTATACAACGGAAGAGGTGATGTCTAAAGTGAGTATAGTCTTAGATGACCCCAGTGATGCTTTCACAAATAAAAGAGGTCGGTTGGAGGATTACTCCATTGAGGAATTGGAGAGAATTTTGGAAAAACTTCTGCAAAAGGAAGATTATCGAAGTGCGGTGCGGGTACGTAACGCGATAAAGCTTAAACGGAAAGACTCGAATTAAACCGACCCCTGTACGACAACAGTCTTCGTGCAGTCGGGGTTGGCAGAATCGGTATAGACAATTGTGACGAATTCCTCCCTGCAGGGGAATGGTCCCACTTCAACGTCTTGATCGTAAGCTCCTGTTGACCCCAGATTGTCTATCCAGGAGCCCGATACGCCTGTCCTTGCTATATGGAGTGTTGCGAAAAAAAATATCATCCGATGGGTCAAGTGTACCATTGGCACTAAATGTGGTTCCAAGTAGCGTGACTTTGATGGAGCAACTGTCCTCAAGAGACTCCGTTTTGGCGTGAAGAATAAAAGATTGGAAAATCAGGATTGCGATTACAAAAATGCTGGATCTTCTTAGCATATTGGCTTAGTTTTAGTTTCTTGGAGAGAATTTGACTATTTTTGCTTAGAATACCAAATTGGTAGTATGTATGGTGTTCACTAAAGTATGATAATTAAATGATTCAATGAAGTGGAATTTCACGAAGCAATGCCCTGATTTTATCAAACACCCCTTACTTTGTTACAAGAAATGTTACAATTTGGGTTGACTTTGTTACAAAAACCACCTACACCACCATCCGAATGGGCTCTTCCAATAAATCTTTGAAGGTATTCAGGAAGGCAGCACCCATAGCGCCATCGACGACGCGGTGGTCGCATGAGAGGGTCACTTTCATGCGCTTGCCGGCGACTACTTTCCCCTTTTTGTTGACGACTGCCTTATCGATGATACCACCGACTGCGAGGATGCAGGCGTCCGGAGGATTGATGATGGCAGTGAATTCTTCGATGCCAAACATTCCGAGATTGGAGATGGTAAAGGTATTGCCACTCATCTCCTCGGGCTGGAGTTTTTTGTCTTTGGCTTTGCCGGCGAGTGTTCGCACTTCGGTGTTGATTTCGGTGAGGGATTTGCGGTCGGTATGGCGGATGACGGGTACCAGCAGTCCATCCGGTACGGCGACGGCAACACCGATATTAATGTCTTTATTGATGCGAATCCTGTCGCCAAGCCAGGAGGAGTTGACGTTAGGGTGCTGGCGTAGGGCAATGGCGGCTGCCTTCACTACGAGGTCATTGAAGGAGACTTTCGCCGGAGCTATCATTTGGTTGATCTGCTGTCGCACCTTAATGGCTTTACGCATGTCAATCTCGATGGTCAAGTAGAAATGAGGGGCAGAAAACTTGCTTTCCCCTAGTCGCTTTGCGATGACTTTTCGCATTTGGGATACGGGAATATCTTCGTATTGGCTTTGGCTTTTTCCAGCGGCAACAGTCCGGGACGGAGCTGGGTTGGCTGCTGCCGTTGTAGCTGAAGATGTCTGGCTATGTTGCGCAATGTCGCGCTTGATGATGCGTCCCTGATCACCGGTACCTTTGATGGTGGAGATGTCTAGCCCTAATTCCTTCGCCATGCTTTTTGCCAAAGGAGATATTCTTATTTTGTCATCCTTAGTTGGCGTTGTGAAGGAAGGTTCTGTAGAAGCGGTTGGCACCGTTACTGCTTCTGCGGGGGGGGCAGCCTCATTTGTTTCTACTTTTTTATTTTCGGCTGGAGTACCTGCTTGGGAGAGTGCCGCTTTCCAATCCTCTCCCTTTTCGCCGATGACGGCAATGACACCGTCAATAGGCACGGGTCCTTCTTTGACGGCAATGTGTAACAATACCCCTTCAGAATAGGAGTCGAGCTCCATTGTCGCCTTGTCCGTTTCTACTTCTGCAAGGGTATCTCCGGGCTCTACGCTATCACCTTCCTCCTTTAGCCAGGCTATGATATTACCCTCTTCCATGGTATCACTCATTCTTGGCATTCTGATAATCTCCGCCATGTCATTGTCAATTTTATTGGTTGTTTAATTATTTTGGGTGCAAAAATGCAAAAAAAGACCTATACAGTTTACTTTTTTTGTAAAAATGTCAAATCTATGGTTAATTTTGCCTGCTGAAATAGAGATAAATGAATTTTTCTTCCAAATTAATAGAGGAGGCGGTCAATGCGTTTGCGAGTTTGCCGGGAATTGGTAAGAAGACTGCTTTTCGGTTGGTGTTACACCTGATGAATCAGGATGTGGAGCGCAGTGAGGATTTCTCTAATGCCATCATCAATATGCGAAAAAATATCAAGACTTGTCGCGTCTGCTTCAATATTTCGGACGAGGAAGTCTGTGCGATTTGTTCGGATAAAGCCCGGCAACAATCCACTATTTGTGTGGTCGAAAACCTCCGCGACCTGATGGCCATCGAGCAAACAGGGCAATACCGCGGGCAATACCATATACTCGGTGGCGTTATCTCTCCAATAGAGGGTATTGGTGCCTCCGATTTGAATATTGTGGAATTGGTAGAGCGGGCAAAAGACGAAGAAGTGAAGGAAATTATCATGGCACTTAGTCCGACCATCGAGGGCGATACGACTATTTATTATATTGCCAAACAAATGGAAGGAATGGGGGTTGCAATTAGTACCATAGCGAGAGGAGTCTCCTTTGGTGGAGAGTTGGAATATGCAGATGAGCTGACGCTCGGGCGGTCGATTATTTCGAGAGTGCCTTATGGTCAGGTCAATGATTAAATGCCTGCATCCTGAGGAAGGAGGGATGAGCGACAAGGTGATAACTTCGCAGAAGGTGTCAACTTAGGCGCGGTTTCATTCCAATGCGTGAATGCGAGAATGATTGAATGCCTACCTCATATAGAATCGGGGAGCCCAGTACGGGCAGGCGGACGAAGAATGAGGAAGATCCCCGAGTCGTTCTCCAGCCATAGACATAAATTATGCAATTATCCATCATCATAGTCAATTACAATGTCAAGTACTTTCTGGAGCAAGCGCTTCAGGCGGTATTCAAGGCAATGGATGGGATAGAGGCGGAAGTTTTTGTCGTAGATAACAACTCTTCGGACGACTCGGTGCAGATGGTCAGGGAGAAATTTCCGGAAGTGATACTGATAGCCAATCAGGACAATCCGGGCTTTTCCATAGCCAACAATCAGGCGATACGCCGCTCGAAGGGTAAGTACGTGTTATTGCTCAATCCCGATACAGTCGTAGAGGAAGATACCTTCAAGAAGTGTATTGACTTTATGGATAGTCATCCCGAAGCGGGCGCATTGGGCGTGAAAATGATTGATGGCAGCGGCAAGTTTTTGCCGGAGTCCAAGCGGGGTTTCCCTAGTCCTTTCGTTGCCTTTTGCAAGACGTTTGGTCTGTCGCGTCTTTTCCCGAAATCGCGTTTATTCAATCGTTATCACCTTGGCTATTTGCCGGAGGATGAGGTGAACGAAGTAGATGTGCTGGCGGGTGCATTTATGTTTATGCGTCGTAAGGCATTAGACGAGGTCGGGCTGTTGGATGAAGCCTTCTTTATGTATGGCGAGGATATTGATTTGTCTTACCGGATTACACAGGGCGGATACAAAAACTACTATTTTCCCGATACGACTATTATTCACTACAAAGGAGAAAGTACCAAGAAGGGGAGTCTTAACTATGTCAAGGTGTTCTACAACGCCATGATTATATTTGCCAAGAAGCACTTTACGGGACAAAGGGCAGCCTTGTTTGTTTTTATGCTTCAAATGGCGATATATTTTCGCGGCTTTTTGACTTTGGTGGGAAATGTGTTTCGGAAGCTTGCACTACCACTCGTCGATGTTACACTTATCTATGTAGGCTTGTATTTATTAAAAGATATTTGGGCGAATTACCGCTTTGATGACCCGGGTTATTTCAAGGAGGAAATACTGTATATCAATTTTCCACTTTACGTTTTTATTTGGGTTGTGACGGCTTTTTTGAGCGGTGCCTATGACCGTCCTTTCTCCATCGGGAAACTGGTGCGCGGTATTCTAGTCGGAACCTTGATTATTGCTGCCGTTTATGGTTTTTTGAATTTGGAATACCGGACTTCGAGGGCACTCATTATCCTCGGAGCAATGTGGAGTCTCGCGGCGACGGTAAGCGTTCGTTATCTGTGGCATTTTTATCAATACCGGAATTTTAAGGTCAGCGGAAGGAAGGTTAAAAATGTCATCATCGTTGGGCAAAAAGAAGAGCATGACCGCGTCGTACAATTACTCCATCAGGCAGAAGTACACCCCAATATAATGGGTACAATCGCCCCTGCCGGTGTGCCGCAAAACGGAGATTTTATCGGCTCTATCGACAATCTGACAGAGATAACGGGTATT
>Ga0256832_1002326_pt1 | contig 12975 bp, 8 predicted proteins | sample 134614metaG_FD_190534 | JGI IMG/M metagenome (GOLD analysis project Ga0256832, IMG submission 190534) | Hydrothermal vent microbial communities from Lau Basin, Pacific Ocean - 134-614 | ecosystem: Environmental > Aquatic > Marine > Hydrothermal vents | place: Pacific Ocean: Lau Basin | collected... | reverse complement strand
GATTTTTGGAAGTACATCCGGCGCCCCAACCCCTCTTACCGGGACTTTCTCTATCTCCAAAAGCGTAGCAAATCGTCTGCTTCTATTGTGGCATACAGTGTGTTCCTGGGCGAGAAGACGTTCAAGACGCGGCACACGGACTTCAAGGGCTATTTGATAGCGGTCAGCGATCGCTATGAAGATATCTTCTCGTTTGAGTATGACGATGGCCGCTTTTTCTCGTACGCCGAATACCACAGCGGGGCACCGGTGGCAGTGCTCGGCTATGAGACGGCCCAAAATCTGTTTGGCAGTCTGGACCCCATCGGGCGCACGATACGCTACAGGGGGGCCACACTCAAGGTGGTCGGCGTGCTGGCCAAGAAGGGCAAAGAACTGGTGAGCGTGGCCAATTTTGATGAGACGGTCATCATCTCCATCCCGTTGGCACGGCGTATTGCCAATCTCAACACGCGCTTTTTTTACGGGGGCACCAATTTGATGGTCAAGGCCCGGCCTGGCGTGTCTTTGGATGAGTTGGAAGATCAGGTGCGTTATCAGTTGCGGGCGGCGCGACATCTCCGGCCGCGGGATGAGGACAATTTTTCGCTCAACAAGCTGACCATGATCACCAAAATGCTGTCCGGTGTCTTTGCGGCGATGAATGTGGCCGGCTTCATCATTGGCGGATTTGCCATGCTGGTGGGCATGGTCTCCATTGCCAACATCATGTTTGTGTCGGTGCGGGAGCGGACGCCTATCATCGGTATCAAAAAGGCGTTGGGTGCCAAGCGCTGGTTTATCCTGACGGAGGTATTGGTCGAATCGGTAATTTTGAGCGTGCTCGGCGGAGTGTTCGGCCTGGCATTGGTGCGCGTGGCCGTGATCTTTATCTCCAAGGCCTTTGACTATCAGATTGCCCTGTCTCTTGACAATGTAATATCAGGCTTGCTGATTTCGGCAGTGGTGGGCATATTGGCGGGGTTGATCCCTGCGTTTGTGGCGGCACGCCTGGATCCGGTAGAAGCCATCCGGCGGTGAGCACGGATTTACAGTTTGGCGCCGGAGTCCACGATGACAAATCTTTTCTTGAGCTTGAGAAATTGCTTCTCAAAGTATTCGTAGGACAAGGTGGCAATGCCTATGGTGCCGAGCACGGCGAGTGGGTATAGCCAATAATCGTGATACAGATTCCAGCGGAGCAGTAGTTTCATGACGACTAAAATAACCAGGGCATGAAACATGTAAAGCCCGTAGGAGATCCTACCCAGGTACTTGACGGGTCTCTGTTCCAGATTGATGATGGACCGGGGATTGGTGGCCAGATTGACAATCAAAATGGTAAACAGCAGGCCGTAAATCTCAAAGTGAAACCAGGGGAAGTGCACGCCCAGCGCTATCAGTATCAGTACGATGGCCAGCGTGATGTATTGGGTGGCCCTGGCGTACAGAAAATCCAGCGCGCGTTTTCTCTTTTCGAAAACGAGGACGGCTCCGATGCCGCCGATGGCCATAATGTCAATGTTAAAAACGCCCCAAAAGCGCTTGGCCAACTGGTAAAAATAGTTTTGTGACAGGTCGAGATTGAGCGCGATATAGACGGCGGCGTAGATGCCGATGATGGTGAGCAAGATGCGGATCCGGTGGTGGTACTTGCGCATCACCCAGGGCCACATGAGATAAAATTGTTCTTCGGTGCCGATGGACCAGGTTTGTCCGGCAAAGGGGATGACACCCAATCCTACCATGAGCAAGTTGGGCAGGAAAAAAATAAAGAGAAAAGCCTTGAGCCACAAGTGCTGCAATACATGGGCCTTGGGATAGTCCGGGATGCTCAAAAAGTCAATGTGGGGGGCTGCAAACAGCGAGAAGAAGACAATCAGGAAGTACAGTGGCCAGATGCGCATCACCCGCCGGAGATAAAATTTCTTGATGGCAATGGTGCCGGTGCGGGCCTTCTCGGTCATGAGCAGATAGGTGATCAAGAAGCCGCTCAGGGCAAAAAACAAGACCACGCCGAGCTTGCCAATCACATGTACAAAGGCTTCCACCGTGCCGGGCACGTACGAACTGTCCACACCGGAGCCGAATACGTTGGGCAGGTGCATTTCTTTTTTGGTCATCTCTACATGGTGGATGATGACCAGCAGCGCGGCGATAAAGCGCAGGCCGTCCAAATTGGGGAAGTACACTTTAGCGCCGGATTTTGCCATGGGATCGGGACGTGAAGCGGTTTTAGTGGTTGGGCGTATCGTTGAATGCGGGATCATCCTTGGGGAGGACATAGGCTTTTTGCTTCTTGCCGAAGACGGAGACGTGGATGTAGCGTTTGGGGTTGAGTCGCATATCCTGCAGGAGCAGATCGAGATTGCGGCTCACGCGATTGAGATTGTTGTACAATTGGGGATCGTTGAGCAGCTTGGCCATGGAGTTGTCTCCGGCATCTACCTTGCGCAGGATTTTGTTTAGGTTGCCGATGGCCCGATCGGAAGTGGCCAGCGTGTTTTTCAGTGTTTTGATGGTCTCATTGGTGGTGATGATAGTAGAGTCCAGACCGGCGCGATTGATTTTAGTGGTCAATTCCGCCGTTTGTTCCAGTAAGGTGGCGATGTGCTCATTGGACGTTTTGAGTGTGTGGGTGACGGTGGCCAGGTCACTGAGCGCCGGCCCGAGATAGCGGTTGGTATTGGAGATGAGTTGGTTGAGTTTGGCAGTGGAGACCATGAGATTGGCCAGGACGATATCCATGTCGTGGAAGGTCTTGCCCAGTCCGGGGCCGCGGGGATTTTTGGCATCTTCGCGTAGCGTGTCATATAAGGCCGTCAGCGCCTTTTGGAGTTCAGCGGCATAGGGCTGGATCTCTTCCGGTGAGCCGACCATGGCTTCGATGATGTTTATGGACTCACCGCGGATGGTACCGCCGGCCGGCAGGGTGGGGGCATCGGATTCGGGGTCATACACGATGCGGACGGCCTTGCCGCCGACAAATCCGGTCTCCATGATTTGGGCCACGGCATCGGACTTGATGTCCACGGGCTCGTCAATACGCATCTGGATGACGACTTTGTAGCCTTTGTCTTCTACTTTTTTGAAACTGATGCCGGTGACGGTGCCGATTTGGAATCCTTTCAAAAAGACAGGCGAGGACTTGATCAGTCCTTTGGCATTGTCCACATAAGTGTATATGGTCTTCGACTGACCGAATAGGTTTTCACCTGCCAGGAAACGGTAGCCGAAAATGGATACCGCAATGATGGCAACGGCAAATGCGCCGAGGATATAAATCTTTCTTTTTTGATCTGCCATATTCGCTTTTTGTAAATGCGGGCAAAAGTAGGTTTTATTTCCCAAATTTTATTTTCCCCGGGAGGCCAATCGCCTGGCCTCATCCAGACCGATGCGTTTGTCCTTCAAATAAGCCACAATAAATGCCTTGTATCCTTGCCGGCGCAATTGCTTGAAACGACCGGTAATTTCATTCCAACTTTTGGAGTGGCCGGTCAAATACTTGAAATAGCCGTTTTCATAGCGGGTCTCCAGGCGCAGATTGGCCAACTTTCCCCGCCTTGTATCCAGCGGCTTTTTGGATGCGGCGACCTGGATTTTGAATATGGGTTCTATTTTTAAAGCATTGACATCCAGGGACTTGTGCGGCTTCTCCTTTTTCGGGGTAGTGTCGGAAAGTTTAGCCACCCTTTGGGCGGCTGTGGTATGGGGCGGCGTCTCGACGACTTCGCCTTCGGATACGGCAATGATTTTGGATTCTTTCGGCTTGACCGGTACGAGGCGGGGTGTAGGGGCCGTCTGGCGGTCCGCCGGTTTTTGTGTGCCGGCCGCCACCGGTTTACGGCTGGTGGTTTGTTTTTTTGCAGACGTCGAAACGGTACGCTTCTGACGGGTTTTGGATTGAGAATGAGCGGCAATCGAGGTGGATTTGGCCCCTCCGGCCGGTACCAGGCGCGGGAGTGCGACTTGGCTGCCGTGGCGCTTGATGACGGGTGGGGGAGGTGTCAGTTCTTCTTCGAGTATGCCGTCCAGGTCATCAGGGTGTGAATTGTAGTACACGGTGTGGCCCGTTTCAATGGTCATTTTGAACTCATAGAAGGCGTCTGCCAGCGCGCGGACAATGGACTGTTGGCCTTTGCGGCTTTTCAGGAAGGTCTCGTCTTCCCGATTGGTCAGATAGCCGACTTCTACCAGGACGCTGGGCATGGCTACTTCGCGCAGGACGTGAAAGTTGTTTTGCAACACGCCGTGGCTGTATCGCTTGGTGTAAGTGGCGAGCTTGTGTTCGACTTTTTTGGCAAATAAAATGCTGTTTTCCAGGTAGTTTTGCTGGTACATGGACAGAAAAATATGCCATTCGGGAGAGTCGGTGTCAAGTTGTTTGTATGCGGCATGGTCCGGGTCGAGTTGGAAGGTGCTGTTTTCGCGCTTGGCGACCTGAAGATTCTGTTCGTTTTTGTTTTCGCCGAGTACGTAGGTCTCCGATCCATGTATTTTGGAGTGGTTGGGGCCGGAAGGCATGGCGTTGCAGTGGATGGAGATGAATAAGTCGGCTTTGGCGTCATTGGCGATGCGGGACCGCTCTTTCAATGACACAAATTCATCTGTCTTGCGTGTATAGATGACTTGTACATCGGGGAATTGGCGCTTGATGGCCCTGCCCAGCCCGAGGGCGATGCGCAGGGTGATGTCCTTTTCCCGGGTGCCTGTCAGTCCGAGTGCGCCGCTGTCATAGCCGCCGTGACCGGCGTCTATGACGATTTTGGAGACGGTGGCATCAAAACCGGCGGGCGGGCCTTCCGGGGAGGCGGAATGCGTTACTTTTGCGCCGGCGGGTGTGTTGCCGGCCGCCAAAATTGCGTTAAAGCAAACGAAGACCGCCACAAAAACAGTATGAGTGGCATATCTTCGGGCAGAACGATTGACAAAAGTGGCGCTGATATTTTGGAGCTTAGACCACATAGCAGTTTTCTCTACCGGAATGTTTGGCAAGACAAATATACTTTGTTATTGCAAGGAATATGCCGTTTTGGGCTAATATTTGCCTGGTTTGTCATATATGCACCGGCGATCAGGGCTCAAACGGACTCAACCGCGACCGGCCGAAGGCCGGCAAACTCTTCTTCTTTGGCGGCGCGGGATAGTCTGTCACACACGGATAGCTTGAAATATCGCATCGCGTCGGACGGACTCGCTGCTCCGGTGTTTTTTGATGCGCGCGATTCGATCGAATACGATCTGGTCAACCGTCGGGTGCGTCTATTTGGCGGGGCCAAAGCCAAGTATCAAAACATTGAGCTGCAGGCGGGCTATATTGAGCTGGACTGGCAAACGAATATCCTGAGCGCCGACTATGTGCCGGATTCGGTGGGAAAGCCTTCCGAATTGCCAGTGTTTAAGGATGGTAATCAGCAGTTTACGGCGCATAAGTTAAAGTACAATTTTAAGTCAAAAAAAGGGGTGATACTGGATGCGCGCACGTTTGAGAGCAATCTGCATATCTTGTCTGCCAAGGCAAAGTTTTTCGGTGCCGCCGACTCCACGGCGCACGAGGTCGTCTATTCGAGAAACGCCATCTTTACCACGTGTGATGCGCCGCACCCACATTATGGTATCCGTTCCAACAAGCAAAAGGTCATCCCCAACAAGCTGGCCGTGGTGGGGCCGTCGCATTTAGAGATAATGGATGTGCCGACGCCGCTGATTCTGCCTTTTGGTTTCTATCCGATCTTTGAGAAGCGGCACGCCGGCCTGATATTTCCGCGGGACTACGAGTATTCCCGTGAGTTGGGTTTTGGCTTGCGCAATGTGGGGTATTATTTTCCCCTGGGGCCGTATTACGATCTGAAGCTGACGGGAGATGTGTATATGCGGGGCAGCTGGGCGGTGCACGCCCATACGCGATACAAAAGGCGGTATCGCTACGGGGGGGAGTTTTCGCTCTCGTATGCCACGATACTCACCGAACGGCAGGGTGAGCTGAAGCCGGAAAAGCAGCATCCGGCGAAGTTGGTTTGGAGACACAACCAAGATACCCGGGCGCATCCCTACCAAAGTTTTTCGGCCGGGGTCAATATAGAGTCCAACCGGTTTGAGTCCACGACGCAAAATCACGCACGCAATGTGCACACCAATCAATATAGCTCACAAGTGACCTTCCGGCGCTCGTTTCCGGGGACGCCTTTTTCGCTGACGGCAGGTGTGGGACATTCGCAGATCGTGAGCACGCGGCAGCTCCGGCTGCAACTGCCGACGCTGGACGTCCGGATGCGGCAGATCTATCCCTTGAAGCGCAAGCACGCCATTGGGCGGGAACGGTGGTATGAGAAGTTTTCGCTGTCTTATTCGATGCAGGCCAGGAATGAAATACAGACCTATGATTCGCTCTTGTTGGACCGGAGCACCTGGCAAAATATGAAAAACGGTGTGCAGCATCGTTTGACCACGAGTGCTTCGTACCGGATGCTGAAGTATTTCAATTTTACGCCGCAGGTAAACTACACGGAGGTCTGGTATTTCCGGGGTCAGGACTATCGCTTTGATCCGACACCGGAGATCGCCTACGACACGATTTACAATGACGACGGCACGGTGCTGGATATCAAAACGGATACGCTTCGATACGGACATTTGGATACGCTGCCTTTCCGCGGTCTGCATGCGGTGCGGCAGTTTAATGCTTCGGTCAATATGTCCACCAAGTTGTTTGGTATGTTGCGCTTACGCAAGGGATTTTTGCGTGGATTGCGCCATACGGTGACGCCAAGTGTCGGCTTCCGGTTTGTGCCGGATTTTACCCGGGCGCCGTTCAATTATTATGTGCGGATGCAGACGGATACGCGGCAGGCACCGGATGAATATCCTGTTTTGTATCGCTATGCGGGGGGGATTTACGGTGGGCCGCCCGGCAGTGGTAAGCAGATGGCGCTCACCTACAGTATCAGCCATGTGTTTGATGTCAAATACTTCTCGCACCGGGACTCCAGTATCAAACGGACCCGGCTGTTTGATAATATCACCATGAGTGGCAGTTACAACTTTGCGGCGGACAGCATGCGGTTTAGCAAACTGTCTGTGACGGGCAGTTCGAAGCTCTTTAAAAGCTTTAGCCGGGTGTCTGTGACGGGTGTTTTTGACCCATACGACACGGACGGGCAGGGAAAAGCCGTCAACCGGTTTTACTGGACGACTCATCACCGCTTGTTGAGATTTGTGAAATTGGACTTTAGACTGACGACAGGGTTTAGTATCGGACAGTTGCGGCAACTAATGGCCGGGAAGGAAAAGCAAGGGGCGAACAAAAAGCGAGCGCGCCCGTCGCTGCACCCGGATCGCTTTGTCAGTTGGTTTGATGATCTGCGGCTGTCGCACTTTATCAATGTATCGCTGAGGCCGGATGGGGGGCGGGTGCGGTCTGTGGTGACGTCGCATACGGTCAATGCGCAAGGGCGGCTGCACCTGACGCCGCTGTGGGATGTGCGGATCGGCAATGTAGGCTATGATTTCAAGGCGAGGCGTTTGACGTATCCGGATGTGGGCTTTGCGCGTAATTTGCATTGCTGGAATATGGGCTTGAGCTGGCAGCCGCAGCGGGGTACGATTTCGTTTTTTCTGAAGGTGTCTTCGCCTCCGCTGGATTTTCTGAAGCTGCCGTTTAATCGCAATGTGTATGATGCGTCTAAGCTGGCGTTTTGATGGCGCGTGTGTGGCGAGTTTCTTTTGCCGGGGGAGTGTAGCCGATTTGATCTGTACATACTGGCTTTAACAGGCACAAAAATGCCTGTTTTGTCCCAAAAAACAGGAGTGCCTAATCAGTTGCCCCTAAAAACAGGAGCAGCCAAACAGTTGCTTATATTTGGGGCCTAAACCAATGTCATGGGAAATTATATCGTAGCCTTCGATCAGGGGACGACGAGTTCACGCTCGGTGTTGATAGATGAGCAGGGCCGTATCGTGGATATGGTGCAGCGCGAGTTTAGGCAGATTTTTCCGCGGCCCGGCTGGGTCGAGCACGATCCGAAAGAGATTTTAGATACGCAACTGGGCACTTTCTCGGAACTACTAAAACGGCACGACCTTCGCCCGGCGGATATTCGTGCCATCGGAATTACGAATCAGCGGGAGACGACTGTGGTATGGGATAAACATACAGGCGCACCCGTCTATCATGCACTGGTGTGGCAGGACACGCGCACGTCAGAAATCTGCGACGCGCTGAAAGCGCGCAATCTCGAAAATTATGTGAGAGAGACGACGGGGTTGGTGATTGATTCTTATTTCTCGGCGACTAAGATAAGCTGGATATTGGATCATGTGCCGGATGGGCGCGCGCGTGCGCGTGCGGGTGATCTGCTTTTTGGTACGATTGACACCTGGCTGTTGTGGAATATGACGGAGGGGCGGGTGCATGCGACGGACTATTCGAATGCGTCGCGTACCATGCTGTTTGATCTGCACCGGGGGCGTTGGGATGATCGGATGTTGGGTGAGCTGGATATTCCGGCGGCGATGCTGCCGGATGTGATGCCATCGGCCGGTCTTTTCGGTTATTTCCGGTGGCAGGGGCATCGCATCCCCGTGACGGGCATTGCCGGTGATCAGCAGGCGGCGCTGTTTGGTCAGGCTTGTTTTGAAGCCGGCCAGGCCAAGAATACTTACGGGACGGGTTGTTTTCTGTTGATGAATACGGGGCAGGAGGCGACATTGTCCCGGAATAACTTACTGACCACGGTGGCGTGGCATTTGGATGGCGTCACTACCTACGCGCTCGAGGGCAGTGTTTTTGTGGCCGGTGCGGCGGTGCAGTGGCTTCGTGACAGTATGGGGCTTATTGGCGATGCGCGTGAGACGGAGGAGCTGGCGCGCGCTGCCGGCCCGGATAATCCTGTCATTATGGTGCCGGCTTTTGCAGGCCTGGGGGCGCCGTACTGGAATATGTACGCACGGGGTGCCGTCTTCGGGCTGACACGCGACACGGGCAAGGCGCATTTAGTACAGGCCGTGCTGAACGCCATTGCTTTTCAGACGCGGGATCTGGTGGAGGCTATGCAGCAGGATGCCGGCTTCCGGTTGAAGTCGCTTCGTGTGGACGGCGGCGCTGTGGCCAATGACTATCTGATGCAGTTTCAGTCCGATGTGTTGGATATTCCGGTGGAGCGTCCCGGTATCATTGAATCCACGGCGTTGGGCGCCGGTTATTTGGCAGGGGTCGGCGCCGGTTTTTGGGACCGAGCTGATATTTTACGGCAGAAGACTATTGAGCACCGCTTCACACCGCGCATGGCCGCCAATATCCGCGAGGCGAAGTACGCCAAGTGGAGGGAAGCCGTCCGGCGGAGTATGGATTGGGAGGTTTCGCCTTCGTCATCCGGTGCCGGCTGACTATTGGCCGAGATAGTGGCGGAGCAGCTTGCTTTTGGATGTGGTGCGCAGCTTGCTGATGGCTTTGTCCTTGATCTGGCGGACGCGCTCGCGTGTCAAGTCAAACTTGGCACCAATGTCTTCGAGGGACATGGGGTGGGGGATGCCGATGCCGAAGTAGAGCTTGACCACGTCAGCCTGGCGCGGGGTAAGCGTGCTGAGCGAGCGCTCAATTTCACGCCGGAGCGATTCGATGTATTCCAGTTGGCGGTCGGTCTCCGGCGTCTTGTCGTTTTCGAGGACGTCCAGCAAAGAGTTGTCTTCGCCTTCGACAAAGGGGGCATCCACGGAAACGTGTCGGGCGGCTACACCGAGCGTGGTCTCTACTTCTTTGGTGGTGATGTTGAGCGCCTGGGCGAGTTCTTCGGGCGATGGGTCGCGCTCAAACTCCTGCTCCAGCTCGGAGAATGCGCGATTGATTTTGTTGAGCGAGCCGACTTTGTTCAGCGGCAGGCGCACAATGCGGCTTTGTTCGGCCAGCGCCTGGAGGATGGACTGGCGAATCCACCACACGGCATAAGAAATAAACTTGAATCCGCGGGTTTCGTCAAAGCGCTGGGCAGCTTTGATGAGGCCGAGGTTGCCTTCATTGATCAAGTCGCTTAGAGAAAGTCCCTGATTTTGGTACTGCTTGGCGACTGAAACGACAAAGCGCAAATTAGCTTTGGTGAGCTGCTCCAAGGCCTGACGATCGCCTTGTTTGATGCGTTTGGCCAATTCGACTTCCTCTTCGGGCGTCAGGAGGTCCACTTTACCAATTTCCTGGAGGTACTTTTCAAGAGACTGACTTTCCCGGTTGGTAATGGACTTGGTAATTTTTAACTGTCTCATGTACGAGTAGTATTGGGTAGCCCGGTGACCGCGTCCGGTACCGGTACAGGTTTGTTTCTCAAATTATGTCCACGGGATCAGCAGCGCCGGAGCGCCGCTGTAAAGACCGGACAAAGGTAAATCCAAAACAGGCGCCTGTCAAGGCGATTTGTTAATTAAATGCAAAAAAAGCCCGTTTTTTTGATAAAATTCCTATATTTGGGTACTTCTGACTTGGTGATTTTGCGTTAAATCCCCCGTTCGGGGCTTAGGAAGCGGCAGCGTATATGGCTGAATGTCAGCGAGATAGCGCGTGTGGCTCCGATCAGAAACTAAACATGACAAAACGATGAACGAACGCGTACAGATGGATTTTGAGTATTTGTTTAGCTGCTCGAAGCCCATGCTATTCAAATATTTATCCACACCGGAGGGGCTCAAGACCTGGTTTTGTGATGACATAGGCGTGCGGGATGATATCTATGAGTTTGAGTGGGCCGGTCAGGTGGAAAGGGCCCGGTGCACAACAAACAAAAACCAGGATTGGGTGCGCTTTACCTGGCTGGACCGGGATAGCGAGGAGGAGACACTGTTGACGGTGTCCAAGTCGCCGCTCACCAATGAGACGGTCTTGCACATCACCACATTCTGTGCTCAGGATGAACAAGAGGAAGAGACACTCTACTGGGACAATGTGATTGAAGTGTTAAAACACGTGCTTGGAGCCTGAAATGGACAACTTTTTCGGTTACAATCAGTAAAAAGTGCGTACCCACGCTGCCTTGCCTATGATTACCGGTATGAAAGGGGCTTTTGCACTGCTGGTCTTGTTGGTAGTGTGTCCGGCTGTGTTCGGACAGACGGACTTTTATGAGGAGGTCAGGCAGTTTCGCGAAGAGCTGAACCGCGAATTTCAGGATCCGGAGCGTTCGCCGTTGGCGGAAAAGGAGCGTCAGCGGTTTACGGGGCACCATTTTTTTCCTGCGAATATCAAGTACCGCGTCAAGGCGCGATTCACCCCTTTGGAGCATACACCGTTTGAGACATATCCCACTACAAAGCAACGCCGTGTGTATTTCAGACGGTATGGGTATGCCGATTTTGAGCTGGAGGGGCATCCGTACCGCTTGACACTGTTTCAAAACAAGCGGCTTTTGCATCATCCAAAGTACAAAGACTATCTCTTTTTGCCCTTTACGGACTTGACCAACGGGGTAGAATCCTACGGTGGCGGTCGCTATCTGGATTTGAAGATACCGGAGGGAGACTCCATTATCATTGATTTCAATAAGGCCTATAACCCCTTTTGTGCGTACAACCACGCCTATTCCTGCCCGCTGGTGCCGGTGGAGAACCACTTGCCTTGTGAAATTAGAGCCGGTGTACGCTGGGACACGGCTTCCGGCACTGTGCTGAAACTGAGTGAATACGGACTCAGTCTTACGTTTCCCGGCCAGCCGGTGTATGCACAAGACAGCCTGCAAATGGACGGACTAAGCGCCCGGGTGCGGCGGTTTCGCTATGCCGGCCGCTTTGAAAAAGATTCGGTCTTTGTCTATCAGTTCGAAATTCTCGATTTCGATTCTACTTGTCCTCAGCTTACGCCTGCGGCGCAAAACTCGTGTTTTCAATCCTATTTGTCCTATCTGTTGGACTTGTCTCATGCGCGTTTGGTCTCCATGAAACGCACTTCTTTGTATGGGCATGACACTTATGAGTTTGAGACTGTAGCGGGCAAGTCGCACAGCCGGTGGCGCTTTATTCTTGTGGGCAATCGGGGCTTTCTATTGTCCACCATTGAACTGGCCGGTCTGCCGAGTGCAGCCGGTGCGCGTTTTTTGGATTCTATTGTCCTGAAGTAGCTGTTTAGGTACCCGCTGTTTTTGTGCTAAAATGCCCTTTTTGCCCCTGTTTTTGCAAAAATTTTCTCACGTAGCGCTGCTACGCATCGAAAATTTTCGCTTCAACAGGAACAAAAATGCCTATTTTATCCCTAAAAACAGGAGCACCTAAACAGTTACGTCCTGAAATGATGCTTTGGTTGGGTTTTGGGCGGCGGGTATGCTTGTATGGCCGCCTATTGCCACGTGTTTTATACCGCAGGTGCTGTAATTTGATGACAGAGGCGTCCGGCTTACCCCTCCATTCCTTGTAAAGGGTGAAAATGCCCGTTAGCTTTGCCATTGAGGATTCGCGTTGAGTATAATCTCCCCATTCCCCCGTGATTTTGGATTGGTACTACAAAACGCACTATGAGCATAGATGCAACCACACGAAATGCGCTCCGGCGCATTTCTCTGATTGTCGTTATTGTCCTTTGCCGGATGGGGCTGTATGGTCAGCTCAGCGTGACCGTGGACAAGCCGGAGCACCGGTATTTTGAGGGGGAAACCATCAATTTTCAGATTCAATCCGGTGTGTCCGGAGATGTGAGTTATTTGATACGTCGCGATCCGCTTACACCGGTGGTGGCGGCGGGCAACTTATCCCTCACGGCCGGTGTGGCGAGCGTAGTCAGCTTTTCCCCGCCGGAGGCGGGCAATTATTTTTGTATTGTGGTGCAAGACACATTGAGCGCTTCTACAGCGGCACTCTATGCCCGGCGGCAGCTGGCTCCGTTGGAGCAGGAGCCGAACGATTTTCAGACTTACTGGGCAGACATCCGGAGTCGCCTTGATACCATACCCATAGATGCCCAGGTGGAAGAGGATACCAGTGTCTTTTATCAGTCGCCCTATTCGACGACGTATCGTATCAGTC
>Ga0256832_1002325_pt1 | contig 12975 bp, 13 predicted proteins | sample 134614metaG_FD_190534 | JGI IMG/M metagenome (GOLD analysis project Ga0256832, IMG submission 190534) | Hydrothermal vent microbial communities from Lau Basin, Pacific Ocean - 134-614 | ecosystem: Environmental > Aquatic > Marine > Hydrothermal vents | place: Pacific Ocean: Lau Basin | collected... | reverse complement strand
GGCCGACCGCGTTTGGACATCGGCTTGTGTCCCCATGAGTGATTCCATAGCCCGTAATTATACGCATTTTTTGTAAACACCCTCTTAGGGAAGGTCTGAAAAATTCAGACCTTCCCCCGGCACAGGGATGTGCCGGCAAAATCGATCGCGCCAAGCGATTGATTTTGTAGCAAGCCGCAAACCGCGTTTGCGGCGCAGCGCGCTCTGATAAAGCCAGGGATGGCTTTTATCAGAGCTTCCTTAGATAGGTTCTTATAGAAACCATCCCAGGCCATATTAGAGCTTCCCCAAAGAGGGGAAAGATGTTTGTCTTATTCCCCTGTAAAGTGGGTCTCATTTCTAACGCCAGTTCCGGCGCTATCTGCTGGCACCGGACGTCTTAATCCCCTGTAAAGCGGGTCTCATTTCTAACCCGGGAGGATCGATATGCCTGCAAGGCCTTCTAAGTCTTAATCCCCTGTTAAGCGGGTCTCATTTCTAACCAATGTACAATTCTTGCATTGCATCTATCAAAAGGTCTTAATCCCCTGTTAAGCGGGTCTCATTTCTAACTCGCTGCTCTACGGAATCTCGGCCTCGACGAGGTCTTAATCCCCTGTTAAGCGGGTCTCATTTCTAACGGGGTGCCATCGCATCGAGGCGGCCCGCACCCTTGGGTCTTAATCCCCTGTTAAGCGGGTCTCATTTCTAACGCCATCAGTGCCGTTATTGACCAAATCCTTAGCGGGTCTTAATCCCCTGTTAAGCGGGTCTCATTTCTAACTCAGGGACAGTAGTCGATATTACCAGCAAGCAGGCGTCTTAATCCCCTGTTAAGCGGGTCTCATTTCTAACACATCGACGCCATCTTTTCCAGGGGTGCCCAAGAGGTCTTAATCCCCTGTTAAGCGGGTCTCATTTCTAACGGCACTCCTCGATCGTCGCGGCATATCTCGCTGCGTCTTAATCCCCTGTTAAGCGGGTCTCATTTCTAACGGCTTAACCCGGGAGATTACGAGAACCGCATTCGGTCTTAATCCCCTGTTAAGCGGGTCTCATTTCTAACGGCGCCGAATAACTGGATGCTGCCTGTCGTCATGGGTCTTAATCCCCTGTTAAGCGGGTCTCATTTCTAACCATTATTGCCGCATATATTGCGGCCGCGAAAGCGGTCTTAATCCCCTGTTAAGCGGGTCTCATTTCTAACGAGGAATGACCATGAACTACAACCATATCATCGAGTCTTAATCCCCTGTTAAGCGGGTCTCATTTCTAACCGAGCGTGCCAAAGAACTCGGCGGCATATGGGATGTCTTAATCCCCTGTTAAGCGGGTCTCATTTCTAACTCCCGCTAAAGACTACAGCCACGCCAAAGAAGTGTCTTAATCCCCTGTTAAGCGGGTCTCATTTCTAACCGCCTATCGGGCTTGGTGTGACAGCGCCGACGGGTCTTAATCCCCTGTTAAGCGGGTCTCATTTCTAACCTGGGATGGAGGTGAAAAATGGCTGAAAACGTACTGTCTTAATCCCCTGTTAAGCGGGTCTCATTTCTAACGTCGCCGTCCGACTGGGTGGCTACGTTCGACGGCGTCTTAATCCCCTGTTAAGCGGGTCTCATTTCTAACGAGATTGCATCGATGCATACCCCAAAAATCTCGCCGTCTTAATCCCCTGTTAAGCGGGTCTCATTTCTAACGTGGCTACCCAGCATGGCTGCCCGTTTCTCCACGCCGTCTTAATCCCCTGTTAAGCGGGTCTCATTTCTAACGCATTCCTTACGCAAGGTCAGGATCTGGACCAACGTCTTAATCCCCTGTTAAGCGGGTCTCATTTCTAACGTCTCCGGTTGCCTGCAACGAGACGCTTGGGTTGTCTTAATCCCCTGTTAAGCGGGTCTCATTTCTAACTAACCATGAACCCAAGAAACAGCATAATTTCAGAAGCGTCTTAATCCCCTGTTAAGCGGGTCTCATTTCTAACAGCGGATCGCAGTGGTGGAGTGGTTCGGCAGCGAACGTCTTAATCCCCTGTTAAGCGGGTCTCATTTCTAACAGATCATCCTTGACATCCTCGACCAGGAGGACCTGTCTTAATCCCCTGTTAAGCGGGTCTCATTTCTAACACAGCCACAGACGATAGGAACTAACTTTTCGGAGGTGTCTTAATCCCCTGTTAAGCGGGTCTCATTTCTAACCCGCCGGGGCGGAGTACCAGAGCGACGGGCTTCATGTCTTAATCCCCTGTTAAGCGGGTCTCATTTCTAACACGGGATCTGCCCTTATAATTAGAGTCACAGACGAGTCTTAATCCCCTGTTAAGCGGGTCTCATTTCTAACACCATTTGGTGCCGAAACGAACAAGGGGATGAGGTCTTAATCCCCTGTTAAGCGGGTCTCATTTCTAACAGGCAACGAACACTAACTTTTCGGAGGCACAGAAGTCTTAATCCCCTGTTAAGCGGGTCTCATTTCTAACCACGTTACAGCGACCATGCTGGCCTGCCGGCCTGCGTCTTAATCCCCTGTTAAGCGGGTCTCATTTCTAACCGATCTACCGCGTGCGGATTGCGTCGCGCGAGATCGTCTTAATCCCCTGTTAAGCGGGTCTCATTTCTAACTAATAAGAGATTTTCAAAAATCCATCTGCGCCATTGTCTTAATCCCCTGTTAAGCGGGTCTCATTTCTAACAGCTCGCCCTGGATTTGCCTTTTTAAACAGCCACTTGCAAGGAGGGTTCGCAAAATTTTCATCACGGGCAAGGTTGAGGTCATTGCTTCGACTTTGCGATGACGGCTTCTTGATGTTAGCTACTTTGCCCCTGATTGCCAAGCGGCCGTAGCAGCTCTACGTGGAAATTTTCCAGACTGGCATTGAGCTGATCTAGTTCGTTTTCACTGAGGTCCTTTCCGCGTAATTCAGCGGGCACTTCTAGACTCAGATGGCAATACTGAGCGGGCTTTGCACACACTTTTGCCGCCAGGTTGACCGGCAGGGTGCCAATGACAGTATCCCCTGGTTTCACTTGATCAATATCAAGATGATCCACATGTCTGTCAATTTGAATTCCCTGGTGTTTCAACCAGCGAACGGTCCCGGGGTGGCGACTTACCAGCCAGATGATGTTTTGAGCATTGCTTGTTCCTGGTTCCATGGCTCTTCGCTTCCATATTTTTTCGGCGTTCAACGAATAATGATGTTTTGCGGATCTATCCGCAGGCCATAGTGGCTCTTGCCGCGTTCGCCGATCCGCTGGATACCGTAGATTTTCTCACCTACATTGCCCAGCGCTTTCTTCAGCGCGGCGTTGGTACGGCTTCGCCGTTGGTCGAAATAGCGTTTGTCGTCTTCCAAATCGTTACCGTGCAAGGCATTTTCTGCTCTCTCCAGGTCGGCCGCCATTTCGGAAACAAGGCGCCTGAAAGCCGCGAGAAACTGGGATTTCCATTCCGGTTGGTCCCACCGTATTGGAGGTTCTTCGCGTTTTGCCCGTTCGGCCATGAACAGGTAAAAAGCCAGCTCGGCATGGGTCATTGGCACCGGCACGCCGCCACACCACACCTGGATTTTGGCAATATCGATTTCCAATCTGATGGCGCCGTACAATTTTTGCGCGGTTTCAACGGTTTCGCTGAATCCGCTTTTGCCGTTGAGCAGGCGCTCGGGCAATCCGTCTCGCAACCGCACGAAGGGAATGTCCGCGAGCATTACCCTGGCCTGCGAGGCGTCCAGTGGTTTGCCGTTGCGATCATGGATGGTCATGGGCTCGCGGGTGGGAAAGAAGAAATCTTTGTTCCCTTCATAGCCTTCGTCCACCAGAACGTGGGAGAGCCGGTCTTGTGGGCGGCCATAAAGGGACATGGCATAGCCCAGATAGAACCCCATGGTTTTACGACCGCCGGCGATGGAGGCGTGTATGGCGCATTCTTCATCAGCGGCCAATTCCCGCACGGTTTCGGCGATTTGATCGGCCACGCGACTGTTTTGCTCCGGGGTGCGAATGTCTGTCAAGGGAACGCCGGAATCGTCTCGGATGATGCGCACATCTTGCTCGTCGAAGCGGATGGGAGGCAGGTTGTATTCTTCCCGCAGGCGCCTGAACCAGCCGCGATCACGGCTGAGCAGTTCCAGCCGAACCCGCTGCGCACCATCTTGGGTGGTGATCACCACGACCCGCGTGGGGATGAAAGGTGGTTGGTTCACCTGGGTGAGTGCGTAGAGGGTTTCGGTCACCACCTGGGGCGATAGACCGGTCACCATCAAAAGAATACGATTTGGAAAATCTTGGGGTGACTTCATCTGTTCGAGTTTTTGATTTCAGGAAATGGGCATCTTGGCATGGGATGCTTCCTATCAAGGATCCGGCAAGCTTGCGCCTTGTGGAATTGGCTTCCATGTCTGACCGGGTTTCATTGGCTTGAATCGATCACCCACTCATAGATCTGGTGGTCCACTGCTTTGATCAACTTTTCCCTTTTTTTCATGGGAATGAAGGCGTGGGCAAACCCCTGCTTGATGATGGCCAGGGCGTCCCAGAGCGTCATTTCCGGCCAGAACTCAGCGGCTTTGTAGAGTTCTCCGGTTGCATCGGTGCGGCTGATACCTGGATTGTCTGTGCATAGGGTCACGGGTACGCCCTGCTGCCAGTAGTTGGCCAAGGGATAGGAGCGCTTTTGACCGTAACCGACCACTTCCTCGTTGGAGGTGGGACACATTTCAATGCAGATGCCTCGGTCGCGAAAGCGCTGAAGCAACTTGTGGTGATCGGCCAGGGTCAGGCCGTGGCCGATCCGGTCTGCGTGGAGAAGGTAGGCGGCTTCCCAGATTTTGTCGGCTGCTGTGCCTTCACCTGCATGGATGGTGATGGGCAGACATTCCTGGAATGCCGGTTCGAATATTTGGGCGATCTGCCTGGGTGCATCGGCGGCATCTTGTTTTTCATCCCCGGCGAGATCCAGGCCCACCACGAATCCATCGAGTTTTTCCCTGGCCTCGATCGCCAGCCGAACCACCGCTGGCAAGGTTTCGGTGCTGCGTCGATCGGCAATGATGATAAACCCTAAGGTGATCTCGTCATTTTCTTTGGCAACCGAATGTATCTGTTGGAGAAAATGGATTTGCTCAGAGAGGGTGTCACGATACTTTTGTGGACTGCCGCGCAATTCCAGGTAGCGCAGGCCTTCGGCTTTGGCCGCTTTCAATAATTCCCGCACATAGGGTTCGACCGCCGCGGGGTGACCGAGCACGGCCGATCCGCTCAGCTCTCCGGGTCGTTCATAGGCGGTAAAACCATGTTCGCTATTTTGAAGGCCGTGACGAGGTTCAGTCACTTCATAAAGATTGTGTTTCAGCTGGTGCTCTGTGGCTTCGACCAGCAACGCGGCGGCATTGTGGGCGCGATGGCCTTTTTCTTTGAGCAGCGCCGGCCAGTTCCATTCCCATTCGCGAGCTTGAAGCAGGGGTTTGACATGGCGAAGCGCCTGGTCACGCTCCCGGGGTGTCATTGCCGCCCATATGGCCTGCCCTACCCGGCGTTGGCTATCCAGGCTCAGGCATCCGCCAATGTGACGATGCAGGTCGGCCTTGGGTAATTTTTCGATCAGTGAGCGCGACACATCACGGAGCCGGGTGTGTCGCAGCCGTTCGATCACTGAAGGTGACAAGCGGTAGAGGGCGCGCCAGTTTTCATGGTGTTCATCGCGTGCCAGGAGTTGAACGAAGTTCCCCAGCAATCGGGAGCCTTCCCGCTCTCTTTGTTCGATCTCTCCGGGCAGAGAGGGACTTTGAGGATTCCACGCAAACGCGCCGCCGTTTCCGGGTAGCGGAAAACAGTCGCTGGTGATGGGGCTGCGTCCGGGCTCCTGAATGTCGAGCAGTTCGCTGCGCCGCCCTTGGCCGACCACCAGTGGAAGTAGTCCCTTGCAGTCTTCCGGCTGAAGCGGCTTGGTGAAGGTTTCGGGCTTGGCCGCTTTCATGGCCTCGCTCATCAGGCCGAACGGGGGTGCGATCACGTGCAGTAACGCCGAGCAACCGATCAGCATGCCGGCGCGTTGTAAATCCGCCGACATGGTTTTTCGCCCACCGGCCAGGGAGAGATAGAGACGCCCTTCCTTGCCCGTCCGTTCAGAGGCCAACAAAACCGCCCGGTAGATCAGCTCGCGCACCTGGTCGCCGGCCACTTGGTCGGCGACGTCCTGAACTTCGGCAGTGCGCCAGATGCGCAAAGGGATGGCAGGCGAAAGGCGATCACGCCATTCCCGTAGCCGGCCGAGCCCGACGTCGAGTTGCGGATCGTCGGTTGTGCAGACCCAGATCTCATCAACTGGCTCCAGCCGGTGATCGCGGCGCAGCCGCTCTATGGCCGTCCGGCCGGGGTGATCGCGGTACAGCGGGCAGCGCTCGGGGTCCAGCAGGGCGAAGGCCTCCGGAATCACCGCCCAGCTCTGGCCGAGGGTGCACAACAGGATGTTCCGAGCTGTTCGGGTAGTCATTCGATGACGCTCTGTGATGGTGGTCTCGTAACGGGCTGCCCCCAGCGCCTTCTCAAAGGGAAAAGACCGGGGGGAAGGGGCGTTCGCTCGCTCAGTCCGGCGGCAGCAACTCCGAGAACAACCGGTCCAGCAGCGCCTTCATCGCCCCGCTGTCGCCCAGGGCGCGCTGCACTTCGTCCCCCTTGGGCTGACTGCCATGTGCCACGGCATTGCGCAGCCGGCGCAGGCTGTCGTAGGCTCTGAAAAGGGAACTGCGGGGCTTCCTGGCGCGTTCGCGCTCCTCGAAGCGTTCGCGCACCTGATCACGGTGCTGGTGGTTGTCCGGATCGAGCGAGGCGTTCTCCTCGCGCTGCAGCCGGGTGGTGAAGGACTCCCAGCCGGTGAGTATGGCGTCCAGGAAGCGTTCCCGTTCCAGGTATTCGAGCGCCAGCTCGCGCTGGCGGCGATAGTAGTTCTCTCCTTCCGCCCAGCCGATGCGCCGCCCAAGTTCGTCCCGAAACAACAGCAATACGGGATCCGAGGATCCGTCGATACGTTTGAGCGCCTCACGCAGGCGCGAGCGAGCCTGACCGATGCGCTTGACCGTTTCCAAAAAGCTGGCTTCGACCAGCAACCGGTCCGTCTCTCCGTCAATCAGCCTGCCGAAAACGCCGTAATCCCCGCTGCGTTCATAAACCGCCAGTGCCTCGATCCAGTCGGCGATGTGGAGTAATCCCGCCAGGTCGAGAACCGGGGTTTTCCCTTCCTGGGTCATGTCGAGCGCGCCATACCAGATATGCTCAATCCGGGCACCACGCACCTTGCGCAGATACAACGCGGCCAAAAGGGCCAGCATGGGCAGATGGCGGAATCCGTGGGTGATGTCGAGTTCAACTTGGTCCACTTCAACGACCTCGTCGGCGAGGATGCGCAACAGGGCGATCTGCTCGCGCTCGTCCCGACAATAGGGGATGAGCCGTAGCCGGACCTCGCACCCCAGGCGCTCGCCGAGCAGCGGTTCGAGGGGGCGCAGGTCGCCTTCGGTGACCTGTTGCCGCTCCACCTTTTCCGCCAGCGCCAGGCGCTCGTCCTCGGCCACCGAACCGAAGTCGATATCGGCCTCGGTCAGGTGGTCCCACATGCTTCCGGCCGTGCCTAGGATGATCATCCTATCCGGCGCCAGGCGCTTTTGCAGCGTCCAACCGAAAAAGGCGACCGGCTCGCACGGCGCGCCGTCACCGAAGTCGTAGCAGGTGGTGCGGTAACCCGCCTCGCCCTTTTGGGTCCGACCGAGGAAGGTCAGCAGAATCTTGGCCATGGAGTTCCTCTCGTAACGGTTTGGAGGCCGTGGGTCACTGCTCCAGGCGTTGAAGTTTTTCATCAATGCCCTGCTTCTTCTGCTTTTTACTCCATGGGAGTCTTTTCAGCGTTTCACGAATCAGGGCGGCAGCCTGGCGGCGCAGCCCGGCGTCTTCCCATTCCAGGGCCGCCTGCAACAGTTCCAGACGTTTCTGCGGGGTCTGGCTGCCGGCGCCGAGCGTGCCTTTCTTCACTTCCTCCTCGAACACCTTGCGCAAGGCCTCGATCTGCCGTTGCTCGGGCGAAAGCTGTTCGAAGGCGGCCTGCTTGGCCTGCGCCTCCCTTTGTTGTTCCGCGGTTTCGTCCCTTTCCATGACGCCATAGCCCACCGCCGTCTTGGCGCCGAAGCCCAGCCAGTCGAAGGCGTGCTCGAAGGCCTGTTGCAGCAGCATCTTCCACCGGTCATCCTCGGCAAGGTCGAGGGCAACCCGCCGTAGAAAGGGGCGGTCGCAGACGACATGGAAGGTGAATCCGGACCTGGGCGGCACGGTGAGAAAATAGACCGGCACTGGCTGGCCGGATTCATGGGGAGGCTCATCCTTCATGTAGTAATGGGCCTGGTGCCCTGTCATGACCTCCACGCTCAAATGGTCGCCGGCGATCCGAGGAATCACGTCCCAGAAGCTCAGGGCGCCCCGCTGTGCATCGTTGCTGTCCTCGCTGCCAAACAGGGCCAAGATGGCCGCTTCGTTCCACTCCGACTCGATCTGCCATTGCGCCTCGGTCAGTCCCGCCAGCTCCCGCGCCGCCTGACGCAGCACGCCCTTGACCCCGCTGCCCGGCAAATAGGGCAACCCATAGGGCCAGAGGAAGGCAAAGCCGTTCTCCAAGGGGTGCTCGTTGCCCAGGCCAGTGGTGAAGGGCGCGGTGGACTGGGCGTCGAGGATGAGCAGCCGGTCTTCGCCGCCAAGGGCCGTGGCAAGGGCGAATTGGCGTTCGAAGAGGGCATCCACACGTCGCAGGTCGTCACGGGTCAGCCAGGCGACTTGCCGCCAGGCGGCGTGGGCGGCCTGGTCATTTTTTTCCCAAAGTTTCGGAAACCGGCCACGGGCTCGTTCGACATGCTCTATGGCCGCGTCCATGCCATCTTCCCGAAGAATACGGGCTAGCTCCCGACCTTGAGGACTTTTGGCGCCCGCCATTTTACGTATCTGTTTTTCCTGGTCGGCGCGCTCGGTCCAGATGGGCAGATACATGCCAAACCGCATCCCCGGCGAGGCGGTGGCGAGATCCTGTCTGCCGATGTACTCCGGTAGTGCTGCGATGGGCATGGCGTTATACTCCCGTAAAACAATGTATTACGTTAAGAGACAGGAGATGCATCGTGGCTTCTCCCACGATCCGGCTGGATGACGAGTTGGACCGCACGCTCACCGAACTGGCCCGCGCCCAGCACCGCACCAAGAGCGATCTGGTGCGTGAGATGCTGCGGCGGCAGAGCAGGCTGGAACTGTTCAGGGAGGCACGCCGCGTCATTGCGCCCAAGGCACAGGCTGCCGGGTACCTCACCGATGAAGATGTGTTTCGGGACATTTCATGAAACTGCTGCTCGACAGCAATGTCTGGGTGGCCGCATTCGGCATCCGGGGGTTGTGCCAACAACTGGTGGAGCGGGCAATCGCGCTGGATGATTCCGGCGCCATCGAGTTGATACTCTGCCCTGCTGTCCGAAAGGAAGTCATCCGGGTTCTCGACCACAAGTTTCGGCTGACCGCGGACGAGCCGGCCCGCTCCGAGAAAGTTCTTGACGCGACCGCCATCGTGCCCGACGGAGGTTCGCAGCCTGGCGACGATTTTCCCGATCCGGACGACTGGCCCATCGTCGCCGCCGCGCTGGAGGCCCAGGCCGATATTTTCGTCAGCGGCGACAAGGCCCTGCTGGCGCTCGGGACCGTGGAGGCCCTGCCGGTGCTCGATCCACGCGCCGCCTATCTGAGGCTGCGCGGGCTGGGGTAGTCCTTTCATCCTTCCCCTCCCTGCTCCACCGCCGGCGCCATCTGCCGCAGCCAGCGCAGCCAGGCATAGGCCTCGGCGGTGATGGCCTGGAACTCGCGGGGCTCGGCATTCAACAGGTGCTGCATGAAGGGCTCGAAGTCCCGGGGCGTCTTCATGGACTGGTGCAGCCAGTCGCGCAGGTGTTCGGAAAGCAGCTTGTAGCGTTCTTCCTTCTTGCCGTGGTTGTAGGCCATGACCTGCATCAGGCCGCTGTTCATGATCAGCGCGGGCATGGCCTTGGCGGCATTTTTGTAGTCCTTGAAGGCATCCCTGGTGTCACCGCGTTCCAGGTGTTGTTTGGCCTCATTGGCGCAATTCCAGGCATGGGTGGCGCGCTTCTGTTCTGCTGTCTGTACCATGCTCAGGCTCCTCCCTGTACCCGCGCCACCACCAGCCCGCGCCCGGTGGTGGCGTCGCCACCGATCTGCAACAGCTTGTTGTCGAGCACGTTCTTGAGTTTGAGCATCGCCTCGCCCGCCGGTAGATCGTCCTTGCCGCTGCGGGTCTGGCTGGCCATCAGGGGCGCGATCAGCAAAGACTCGGGCGGTAGGTTTTCGGTATAGAACAGGCCGGTGTCGGCGGCGGCACCGGTCTCTGGATTGATGCGCACATGCGGCTCCACCAAGGTAGCGTTCTCGACGAAGTAGCCAAAATCGGTGTCCGACAGCACCACCAGATCGGTGGCGAGCTTGTCGCGAAAGAAGGCGTACTGGTCGCCATCCGGAATGGCCAGTTCGGCCAGCGACTTGCCGATGGCCGCGATCCCTTCGTCGGCGGTCGCGTCGTACTCGAAGGCCTCCAGGTGCAGCTTGTTTCCCTTCGACAATAGCTTTTCGTTGCTCAGGCGGCAGTGTCCCTCATCCGCATCCGGCACCGTCCAATCACAGGCGTTGCCGGTGAGTTGCAACAGGCGCCGGGCGCGGGCCAGGGCCTGGGGGCAGGTGGCATAGACGTAGCCGCCCTTGAGACTGCGCACCGGAAAGGCGATCAGCTGGGCGTCGCCGAAACTCACCGCGCCGGCGTGCAGCTGGCTGCTGCCGGATTCCGGTCCGAACAGCCGTTCGATGAGGACCGGGTCGCCGCCGAGCGATTCGAAGGCATGGCGCACCGCTCCCTTGATGCCCGAACCGGCGAAGCTGGGATGGTTGGTATGCCGCTCGCGCTGGATGGGGTTGTCGATCAGCCCCGTGGCGGTGCCGGCGCCCATGTGCACGGGGCTGACGGCATAGAGGAAAATGGCTGCTTTCTGCTCAAACATGGTCTAGTATCCCTTTAGTTAGTCATTTTGGAGGCGATACCGATGAAAACGGTCAATGTGCACGAAGCCAAGGCGCATCTGTCGGAGTATCTCGCCGCTGTCGAACGGGGCGAGGAGATCGTCATCGCCCGGCGCAACAAGCCGGTGGCGCGGCTGGTGCCGGTCGAGCCGGAACCGCCAAAGAAGCGCCGGCCTTTTGGTCTGGCGAAGGGCAAGGTCTGGATCTCCGAGGACTTCAACGCGCCACTGGACGATGAACTGCTGGGCCTGTTCACCGGCGAGAAGATGCTGCCGGGCGACCCGCTCGACCCGGACTGGAAGCCGGAGGAACCATGAGCCTGCTGCTCGATACCTGTACGTTCATCTTCTTGATTTCGGACTACCAGCGTGTCCCGGCAGGGGTGCGGGCACGGATCGAGCGCGAGGACACCGCCGTCAGCGTCCTTTGTCTGTGGGAAATGCTGATAAAGCAGGGCAAGGGCCTGCTGCACGTCGAGACCGATGGCGCCACGCTCTCCCAATTCTGGCACCACCACTGCGAGGCGCTGGAACTGAACGTGCTTCCCATCGACACAGCGGATGTGGCACGCCTGGAACAATTGCCCGCCTTGCACAAAGACCCCTTCGACCGCCTGCTCATCTGCCAAGCCATCGAGCGTGGCCTGGGCATCGTCACCCCGGACGATCACGTCCGCCGCTATCCGGTCAAGACCCTCTGGGATTGATCGCCGCATCACCAAGCCCCCCACTGAAAACGGTTGAACCCCTCGGCGCGCCGCTGGGCATCGTAGCCGGATTCGGGCCACAGGCCGTGCCCGGCAAGCTTGCGAAGCTGCTCGGGCGTGGCTTGCAGGTCCTCGATCCAGTACACGCTGCCGGCCGGCGCGGCGCGGTGAGCGATTTTGGGCTGCCAACGGGCCAGGTCCCATCCGGAGATCACCTCGGCGCGCGGCACGGCGGCGCACACGAGCCGGCCACGGAGGCCCATCCACTCGAAACGGCCTTCGGCGTCGCAGTCGAAGGGCCGCCAGCCGGAAGAAAAGATGCCCGGCGTGCTCAGCACCATGCGGCAGCGCCCCGCTCCGCTCAGGGCCTCGGGATCGGCGCCGGGATCGGCCGCCTCGGCGCCGCGCACCACCGCGCCCCGCCCATCGCCGCCGAGGCGCACCACGGCGCCTTCGGGAAGCCCGTCACCCTCTAGGCTGGCGACGAAGCCGACGCCCAGACTCAAGGCCACCGCCTGCATGGTGAACAGCTTGCCCTCGTCGGCGCGGCGCGTGGTGGCATCCATGCCGATGCCGACCCGTTCATCGGACAGCCACAACTGCTCGCTCGAAACCAGATGCCGTTCCGTATCCGGCAGCCGCCCCCCGAGCCAATCCCGCATGCCGGCCTCGGTGAGCCACAGGCCAGTCGCGGGCTTGGCCCGCCGGGCCTGGGCCATGACCGGCAGCAGGGCGGTGGCGCCGGAGTCTTCGATGCCCTCCGCCAGGCGGGTCGGCGAGAGCGGGCGCAAGGCGATTGCCCCGTTCTCGTCGTGGGTCGCCACCAGATCGGCCGGCAGTGGATAGAGTCTTTCGAGCGCCCCTGCGCCATCCGGGCCATGCCAGGCCAACTGGAAATCGGTGACCCGGAAGTCGCCCGGCGTGTCGCGGCTGCCGACGCCGGCATGGTCCACCTCGCCCCGGGCGAAGGCGGCCAGATCCACCCCGTCGCGGACCAGGATGCTGGAGCGGATGGCCCCGGCGGCCACCGACGGCCAGGGCGGCACCAGGGATTCACCATAGCTGCCGGCATCGCCGAACAGGCGGTTGCCGCGCAGAAAGAGCACGTCTAGGGGTTCGAGAAAGTGTGCGTTCATACCGCCTCCTTGGCTGGCTGGTCTTCAGTCCGATCCTGCGTTTCCACGGCGCGGG
>Ga0256832_1002324_pt1 | contig 12975 bp, 9 predicted proteins | sample 134614metaG_FD_190534 | JGI IMG/M metagenome (GOLD analysis project Ga0256832, IMG submission 190534) | Hydrothermal vent microbial communities from Lau Basin, Pacific Ocean - 134-614 | ecosystem: Environmental > Aquatic > Marine > Hydrothermal vents | place: Pacific Ocean: Lau Basin | collected... | reverse complement strand
ACTTATTGCGATACCCCACTCTACGGGATATCCATGTTTGACACTATGACCCGACTGCAAGGGGATTGAGACTTAAAAAATTCGTGAGAAATTAGAAATCTACTTTTTGAAAGTTTTCTATCTTAGTTATTAAAAAACTTGAAAAATGAATAAAAAAACTCCCCCTAAAATCTAAAATATACCCCTCTTTTGAAGAGACAATTTTTTCAAAATTTCCCCATTTTAAAAACTTAAAACGGTTTAAGACAGCTTGTAAAAAAGAAGAAAATCAAAAAAGCTATTGAGTATGTAAAATATGAAGATGAGCTTATAAAGCTTCAAATTGAACAAAAATAAAAAAAGGTAATGAGTATTTTTGAAGGCAGAGATGCCCCTAAAAAGGGCGGAGCTATAAAAAGATTTACAATACATAATTTTTAATAGATATCATACTTTCCAAAAATTATTGAAACATTTAAATTTAAAGAGACATTAGGCCTGAAACTATGATCTCTGTCCCAATAAAGGGCTGGAATTACATTAAAATATACCCAACGATTTGGCAAAATATGCCTATATACCGTTTTTAATTCGTAAGTTGAAACTTTTGGCATATGATTTTCAAAATCTTCGGTGCTACCGGCTACAGTTGCACTATAAATTAAATCATCTCTCTTTGTTAAATGTTGAAAAAGCATAAGAGAGTGGGCTATTTCAAAAGAGTCCTCTTTCTTTTTGTAAATAATATTATTTGAGATTCTAAACATAAAATCATCATTGATTTTTCTATCAAAATTTAGAGTCGTAAAAGATTGAAACCCTCTATGAGAGAATAGATAAAATTTCTGCTCGCCTATCCATTGCCAATTTTTACTTAAATCTATTACTTTAATAAATTTCGCTCTTGTGTAAAAATCTATAGGAGTTCTAAATTTAAGTCCGACAGTCAAACTTGTTTTGGTAAAAAGCTTATTTTTGATAAAGTATTTAAGTCCAAGTAGAGACCCATAATTATTAGTTTTATCTCCATATTCTTGCTGAATATCTTGATGGGTAATCTCCTCATCATGCTCAGTTAAAATAATTTGCAGTTTATTTCTTGTTTTAGGCAAATCTATTCTTGCTCTTAAAGATGGATTAAAAGTAACTTTGCTGTCTTTAAATTTCATAGAGAATGTAAGATTCAAATAGTTATCTTCAACCGGAGAATAACCGTAATAATTTCCCGAAATATAGTTATCAAGCTCATAAGTTGCTTCTACAAATTTTTGAGAGAGTTTTTTTCTTTCTTGAATTAAATAATTCAAATACTTATCAATAGAAAAACTAAATAGCGGAGATGATAAAAATAAAGAGATAATTATTACTTTTTTCATTATGGAATTATATAGAAATTATTTTATAAAAACAATAAAGAAACAGTTATAACAAATAAAAATTTGGCTTTTTAAGATATTTTTCTTAAAAATTAATTTTGTTTTTTTCTTAATTATTCTATAATAAAGTGAGATTTTTTGTAAAGGTATTGATATAAATGAAGAAATTTTTTCTATTTTCTACAATTTTTATAGTAGGAAAACTCCATATTTTTGCAACATCGGACAATAAAGAGATAAAAGAGGCAATATATTATTTAAACGAACTTAGAAAAAGCAGCGGCCTAATAGAATTAAAAGAAGATGAAAAATTAAATAAAAGTAGTAAGAATCATTTAAATTATATAATATTAAATAATCAAAATTCTCATGAAGAAGAAAAAGGAAAAAGAGGGTTTACAGGAAAAACTCCATATGATAGAGCTCTGTTTGTAGGATACCCCCTCTCTTATGTAATAGAAAACTCCACAGCTTCATCAAAAGCAAATAGCGCTTTAAAAGGAGTTAACGAACTTTTTAATGCAATATATCATAGAATAAATTTTTTAAATTTTTATACAGAAGATATAGGAGCAGCTTCATATCATAACAAAGATTATTATTATAAAAATCAATATGTCTTTAATATGGGAGTAAAAAGACCAAAAACTCCCTCTCAAATTGCTAAAAAAAATTCTTCTATAATAGTCTGGCCATATCAAAATTATTATGCGGCCAAACCGGCTTTTTTTAATACTGAAAATCCAGACCCTCTCCCCGAATGTCCAAAAGGAGGAAGTGTAGGAAATCCTATAAGCGTTCAGTTTAATCCGGAAAAATTTGATAAATTAAAATTTCGTTTAATATATTTTAAGTTATTCGATACAAATGGGGAAGAAATAACGGATACAAAAATACTTCATCAAGGAAATGATTATCATCTAAAAAAGTTCGATGAAAAAATATATATTCTATTTCCAATGAAACGTTTAGATTGGAATAAAAGATATAGGGTTAAAATCAAATATTTTTATAATAATAAAGAATTTGATAAAACATGGTCATTTAAAACCAAAATGCTAAATTATGAAATAATAACTTTAAACGATATAAATAAAATATATAATGTTCAAGCCGGCAAAACTTATGCTTTTTATATACGCCCTCAAAATTGCCAAGACATAGATGAAATCATAATAAAAAGCGAAGGAGCAGAAACAACGCTCTTAAATCAAATAGATTTTAATACAAGAGTAATAAAAATAGGAAATGATATAGGAAAGATTGTAAATTTAACTGCAAAAAGTGGAAAAGTTTTTAAGGTAAAAATAATCAATCAAAAAAGCGGCTCTTATAATTTCGTAAAAAGAGTTTATAGATCCATTTTAGGAAGAGAAGGAGATAAAGGAGGAATAGAATATTGGAGCAAAATAGTAAATCAAAAAAGTGCAGCTTTTGTTGTTTATAATTTTTTTCAAACAAAAGAGTTTAAAAACTTAAATTTAGACAATAAAGCCTATATAGCCTCTTTGTATGAAACTCTTCTAAACAGAGAACCGGATTTCACCGGATTAAACTACTGGAATCAATTTTTAAAAGAGAATCCAAATTCAAGAGATATTCTGTTTTACAAATTTGCCTTTTCAAAAGAGTTTCAAAATCTGTGCAAAACATACAAAATAAAACCTATATCAAAAGAGGAAAAAATAGAAGCTTTTATAAAAAGATTTTATGTATATGCTCTAAAGAGAAAAACTGATCAAGCCGGACTTAGTTATTGGAAAAATGAACTTTTACAAAAGAGAAAAAAAGCTAAAGATTTGGCAAAATTTTTTCTGCTTTCACAAGAGTTTAAAAATATGAATATATCCGAGAATAGTTTTGTAAAGATTTTGTATAAAACTCTATTTGATAGAGAACCTTCAAAAGATGAATTAAACTACTGGAGTAAAAAAGCAAGAGAAGACAGCAGGAAACATTTAATAGACATCTTTTTAAATTCTAAAGAGTTTTCCAAAATAGTAGCAAGTTACGATATCAAATTATAAAATTTAAATTTATAATTTTTTAACTTCTTAAATTGGCCTTCTATTTTGATTTATCACAAATTTTATAAATGGTATAATTGCAAAAATTTTTTGGAGATTAAATATGCTTAAAATTTACGATTATACCCCCGAAGAGATAAATAAATTCCAATACGCTATAATTCATACAAACAAAGGTGACATAAAGATAAAACTTTTTCCAGATGAGGTTCCAAATACAGTAGCAAATTTTGCAACTTTAGCAAAAGATAACTTTTATAATAATTTAAAATTTCATAGGGTAATAAAAGGTTTTATGGCTCAAGGAGGATGCCCTTACGGAACCGGAACGGGAGGGCCTGGATGGAGAATTCCTTGCGAAACGGAAAAAAATATACATAAACATAAAAGAGGCACAATATCTATGGCACATGCCGGAAGAGATACGGGAGGAAGCCAGTTTTTTATCTGCTTTGTAGATTGTCCCCATTTAGATGGAGAACACACCGTATTTGGAGAGATAGAGAAAAATGATTTGGAAAGTTTTCAAACACTTGATAAAATAGAACAAAACGATAAAATACTCTCTATAGAAATAAAAGAGAAAGCTTAACCGTTTTGTCAAAATCCCATAACATCGGACTTTTAATAAGTTTTTTAAACAATAAGTAATATAATATAAATAAATTCTAAAAGGAAAAAAATGATAAGCTGGATGCAAAAACATCGAAAATATCTTGTAATTACTATCTGGATAAGCACAATAGCTTTTGTAGGAGCCGGATTTGTAGGCTGGGGAATGTATGATTTTAATCTCGATAGAGCCTCTTCCGTAGCCAAAGTTGGAGATGAAAAGATTACCATTAAAGAGTTTCAAAATGCATACAGAAATCTTTATAACTACTATAATGAAAATGTTTTTAAAGGAAAATTGACTCAAGAAAAAGCCAAAGAGTTAAAGCTTGATAAGCTTACTTTAAACCAGTTAATTAGAGAAGCACTTTTAATAAATTATGCTCATGAGCTTGGAATGGACGTATCAAAAAAAGAGTTAGAAGAGAAACTTCTTTCTATTAAAGCTTTTCAAAAAAACGGTGTATTCGATAAAAATAGATATTATCAGGTGCTAAAACAGATAAGAAGAGAACCAAAAGAGTTTGAAGATGGTTTAAAAAAAGAGATTCTTTTAGAAAAGATAAAAAAACTGCTCTCTTTAAAAAGCGCAGATGTAGAAGAGGAGGCTTTCGGCAGCGCTATTTTTATGGCCGATAAATTGGAAATTGCTTCTATTCCTATAAGCGATATAAATGTAAGCTTAGAAGAAAATGAAACCAAAGCTTTTTGGGAGAAAAACAAAAATAAATATATGATTGCCCCTTCTTATGATGTAGAAGCAATAAAAGTAACAGTAGATGATATAAAAGTGGAGGATAAAGAAGCAAAAGAGTATTATCAAAATGAGAAATTTCGTTACAAAAATGAAGAGGGGAAGATTTTACCTTTTGAAAAGGCTAAAGATAAAGTAATTAAAGATTTAAAGTTCAAAAAAGCTAAAAAAATAGCTTTGAAAAAATATCTTTTATTAAAAAAAGGTAAAATTAAAGCTAACCAGAAAATAACTTTAACTGAAGGTAAAGATGATTTTCCCTTTGAGAAGTTAAAAAGGGCTAAAAAAGGCGATGTTCTTAAACCGATTAAGCAAAAAAATGGATTTTTAGTAATAAAATTAGATATAATTAATTTACCAAAGCCTATGAAATATGAAGATGCGAAAAGATTTGTTAAACAAGATCTTTTAGAGTATAAAAAATTATCCCTTTTAGAAGAGAAAGCGAAAAAAATGCTCAAAAATTTTAAAGGAATTGATATAGGTTTTGTTACCAGAGATGATTATAAAAAGCTAGAAAAAGCCAAATTAGGGGAAAATGAGGCATTAGAACTACTAAATAATATCTTTTCTTCAAATAAGAGGGAATCTTATTATATTTTCAAGGATAAAGCTATCCTTTATAGAATAACTGATCAAAAATTAGTAGATGAAAAAAAGTTAAAAGAAAATAAAGATTTAATAATAAAAAATGTCGAAAGCTTAAAAGAGTCGAGCATAGAGAATGCTCTAATTAGCCAACTTGCAAGAAGGTATGAAATTATAAGATATAAATAAAAGGATTTTTCGTTGAGCACAACAATTTTGGGTATCGATATCGGATCTACTAAAATTTGCGCAATTATTGCAGAACATAGCGAAAATGGCATAAAAATTCTAGGCTCGGGCATAGCAAAATCTAAAGGCCTTAAAAAAGGGGTAATTACAAATATTGAACATGCCTCGAAATCTATAAAAAATGCGCTCAACGATGCAAAAAGAGTAGCTGGGATACCATATGAAAAAGTTATAGTATCGGTATCGGGAGCTTTTACCAAGGGAGTAGACAGTTATGGAGTAATAAATGTGCCAGGTGGAGAGATTGGAATAAAAGAGATAAACAGAGCCATTCAGATGGCAAACCACAATGCCAATATATCAAATGATTACGAAAAACTCCATCTGTTGCCTTACAATTTCAAAGTGGATGAGCAAGAATATATAGAAGATCCTCTCGGGATGAGCGGAACAAGACTAGAAGTTCAAGCTCATTTAATAGCCGTCCAAAAATCGGCTTTAGGAAATTTGAAAAAAGCTATCAAAGCAGCCGGATTAGAGGCCGATAATCTGGTACTTAGCGGATATGCCTCGGCTATTGCCGTTTTAAAAGATGACGAAAAAGAGCTTGGAGCCGCTGTAATAGATATGGGAGGCGCAACATGTAACCTAATTATTCATTTGGGTAATTCTATTAGATATAATGATTTCTTAGGAGTCGGTTCAAACAATATAACAAATGATTTATCAATGGCTTTGCATACTCCTTTGCATGCGGCTGAAGAGATAAAAATTCACTATAAAGCTTTAAAAGAAGCAAAAAAAGAGGTAATAGAGCTTCCTACAATAGGAGATGAATCGCATACAAATGAGGTATCTTTTGAAATTATTACAAATGTAATCTATGCAAGAATTGAAGAGACGCTAATGATTTTGGCAAAATCTATAGAAGAAAGCGGTTTTAAAGATAATATAGGTTCAATTGTCCTAACTGGAGGATTTACCGAATTTGACGGATTAAGAGAAATAGCTGAAAGCATTTTTGATGACAAACCAGTTAGAATAGCCAAACCCAATGAGACAGAAGGTTTTTTTGAAGATTTGAAAGCTCCTTCTTTTTCTACAGCTATCGGATTAATTCTTTATGGAGCTGGAAAATTCACTCCTTATGAGATAGATTCAAACAACAAACTAAGATATAAAGAAGAAAAGATAGAACCAAGCAAAAATATTCAAAACATAATAGAAACGGAAGAGGAGGAAAAGAATACTGATTTAAAAAAGGACCTAAACATCCCAAAACCGCCATATGCGATAGAGGATGATAATATTTTGGAAGAGTATGAAGAGAGTTACGGATTCAAAGAGAGAATAAAAAGACTTTGGAATATGCTAACACAACTATTTTAGGAGAGGGTTATGGAAAATAATTTCAATATAGAAGAGCAAACTGCTCCCAAAACAATTTTAGGCGCAAGAATAAAAGTCGTAGGTGTCGGAGGCGGAGGCGGCAATATGCTAAATCATATGAAAGATATAGGCATAAACAATATAGAACTAATAGCCGCCAACACAGATGCACAAGCTCTAAGCCTATCAAAAGCTGATGTTAAACTGCAGCTTGGAGAGAAGAAAACAAAGGGTCTGGGAGCCGGAATGGTTCCGGAAGTTGGTAAAGAAGCCGCAATGGAAAGCTATGAAGAGATAAAAAATGCTCTAAAAGATAGTGATATTATCTTTATAGCCGCAGGCCTTGGAGGAGGAACAGGAACTGGAGCCGCACCAGTTATAGCTCAGGCTGCAAAAGAGCTTGGAGCATTGACTGTTTCTATCGTTACAAAGCCTTTTAGATTCGAGGGAAGAAAGAGAGCAAAGCTTGCAAAAGGCGGAATAGAAGAGCTAAAAAAAGAGAGTGATTCAATAGTTATAATTCCAAATGATAAACTATTGTCTATAGTCGATAAAAATCTAGGAATTAAAGAGAGTTTTAAATTAGTTGATGAGGTTTTAAGCAGAGCGGTGCATGGAATGAGCGCAGTAGTGCTTAATGCGGGAGAGAATAATATAAATCTCGATTTTGCTGATGTTCAAACAGTTATGAGTCATAGGGGAATGGCGCTAATGGGTATAGGAGAGAGCAAAGGAGAAAATGCGGCTCTTGAAGCTATAAAGAGCGCTATCGAATCTCCGCTTCTTGATAATATGTCTATTAAAGGAGCTATGGGAGTTCTTATACATTTTCAAATGCATCCAAACTTCCCTCTTATGCAAATTAATGAAGCTATGGATGAAATTGAATCAAGTGCTGATGAAGATGCGGATATTATTTTTGGAACAACTTATGATGATAAAATGGAAGAGGATGCTATCAGTATCACAATTATAGCTACAGGTTTTGAATCTTCTCACGAAGAGGAGGAAAATAAAAAAGAGATGCATCTTGTAAACCAATCTTCAAGCTCAAAAAGCAAATATCATCAATTAAGAAAGGTAAGCGGGGGATATGAGGGTAAAGAGGATATTTTAGATATTCCAACTTTCCTTAGGAATCAAATGGATTAAAAAATTTTTTTCTTCCCCTCTCCTTCTCTTCTTTATTTATATAAATTTTATAAAATTTTAATTTTATTTAACTATAATTTCCATATATCAAAATTTTTTGACATATATGGGATAGAAAATGCAAAAAATATTACTACTTATCATATTTATTTATTCTTTAAGCTTTTCAAAGGATAGTATTAATATAGAGAAAAAAATTAAAAAATGCTTTAATGTTCAAAACGACTCCTCAAGGCTTATATGCTACGATATGTTAGCATCTTCCATAATTAAACAAAATAAAAAATTGGAAAGTATAGGAAAATGGAATATATCTTTAAAAAAATTGCCTCATACAAACGAAAAAAAAGTAATCCTATCTTTAAATGCTGATATAGGACATGGAAAGTGGAATAAACCTGTAACCTTAAAAATAGAATGCATAAATAATAAAAGGCTTTTATATATAGACTGGAAAGATTATGTTCAAAATTCCCCTGTTAAATTAAAAATAGATAATAGATTTTATAACAGGAAAAGATGGAAAATATTAAGAGACGGAAAACTCACAAAGTATTCAGGAAAAGATGAAGTTCTAATAAAAAGACTTGAAAAAGCCAATAAACTCTCAGCAACCGCCACAACAATACACTCAAGAAAAATCCATGCAATATTTGATGTTTCAGCACTAAATACAGTGTATGGCTCCATTAAAGATCTTTGCAAAAACAGCAAAGAAGAGTTTTAATTTAAAATCTTAATTTGGAATAATTTTTGCTTTCTCTATAAAAAATAAATATATTTAATAAAGGGAAAGTGTGTTAAATCAAAAAGATATAATAGAGTATTTAAAAAAAATTCCTCCCCTTCCAAAAAGCATAGAGGAGTGTTTACAATATCTTCAAAAAGAGGATTTGATAAATGCCGCTAAAACTATCCAAAACGACAAAAATCTAACTTCCTACTTAATAGAAATCGTAAATAAACCCTATTTTGGTTTTAAAAGTGAAATAAGAAATATAAATCAAATACTTACAATCTTAGGAGTAAAAAATGCAAAACAGATACTATACGGATATCTTTTATCTCTAATTGCCCCAAAATCTTGGAAAGTTTTTAATCTTACAAACAAAGATTTTTATGATTTGCAATCTAAAATAATAAACGATTGGAATAAAATTCTTTTATACGAAAACAGAGATGAAGAAAATTTAAAAACTGCAATAAATTTTATTCTTCTTGCTATCTTAACTGCTGAAGAGATTTTTAAGGATCATTTCGAAGATATATCAGTAATAAAGCAGGTAAAAGAGATAAATTATGATGAGTTGTTACTAAAGTTTACAAATATGTCTCTTTTGGATATAGCAGCTTTAATATCCAAAAAATGGAAAGCAAATGAGACGATTATCCTAATATTAAAAGATTTATCGAAAAAAGATGCATCAAATAAAAATTATGGCAAATTTATAAAATATTTGCATCTTTTACTCTTTTATGAGCTTAGCCAGCCAAAATTCATAAAGGCTGGATTAAATGATTTTATGGAATTTGATCCCTCTTTTGTGGAAGATATATTTGAAAATTTTATGAAAATAGTAGGAACAATAAAAATTTATGAAACCTGTAATTAAAAATAAAACGGCAACTTTTCAACCCCAAGGATTTTTAGACGCAAACAACGCTCCTTTTATAGTGGAAACCCAAGAGGTTGAATTATTTAAAAAGAGAAAAGATATAGAAGGAGTATTTGTATCTTTAAAAAAAGTTATATTTTTCAATAAAAACGGAATAGATGAGATATTAAAAAGGCTTCTTGAAATTACAAAAGATAGAAAAGAGCTAATAATAGGATTTACAGATTATGATAAGAGAAAATTTGAAACTCTTTTAAAAATTTTTAAAGATAATGTTAATTGCAATCTATTTGAAAATCAAAAGATAGCTTCTCTTTTTACAGGAGAAGCAAGAGAAGAGAATAAAAATAGAAAAATTATCGTCTATAACGAAAATACAGAGCAAAAAAATATTATAGCCGTTGAGTTAATAGAGAGAGGATACTCTACCGTAATAGCAAAAAACAGGGAAGATTTTGAAAAAAGAAAAGATAATTTTGATATAGCCATACATAGAAGTTATCTTGGATTGTATAATCAAAAGGTAGTGGCAAAAATAAAAGATAACGCAATTATCTATATTTTACGAAATTTCATAGATTCGGAATTTCAAAATATTTTTGATATAAATTATCATTTCAATCTTTTAAGAGTAGGTTTTAAACTTTTTATATTCGATATCTCTCATATCTCCTCTATGAACATACACGGAGCAAATTTTTTTGCAAAACTTGTAACGGCAGGAGCTGAATATAACGCAACTTTTGTAATTGCAGGAGCAAATGAGAAAAAAATTACCAAATCCTTAAAAGAGAATCTCGAACTTGTAGGAATGCTATTTTACGACTCAATAGAGAAGGTATTTGAAGATAAAAATCTAATAGAGAGCATATCAAAAAGCAGCCCTTCTGTTAAAAGAAATTCTGCAAAAATCACAAAAGAGATAGTAAAACATCTGCCAACTTTCATAGAATCGGCTGTAAACACAATAGAGGTTATGTCGGGGATTAAAGCTGTAAAAAAGAGCGTAAATCTCAAACCTCTAAATATAGAAGGAGATGATTATTTTGCCGCTACGATAGGTTTCTACGGATATTTTGAAGCTATTATAATTTTAATATTTTCAAAAGAGCTTATAAAAAAGAGCTGCTCTATTTTGCTTGAAGAAGAGGATGAGATAGATGATTTAACTTTGCTTGATACTTTAGGAGAATTTGTAAATATAATAGCCGGAAAAGTAAAAGCCTCCCTTGCAAAAGAGAATATAAACGTAAATATAACGCTTCCAAGAACATACCAAAATATAAAAGCCCTCTTAGAATCTCAAAAAAATAGAAAAGGCATTCAAATAGACTTCCAATTTGATAAAGACCCCTTTTACTTCTACATAAGCAACTCTTATTAATTTTTACTGTAAAATAAAAAGTTAAAACAAACTTTTTTTCAAAAGGCTACTTATGAGCAAAATCCCTTTTACTCATCTCCATTTGCATACCGAATATTCGCTTCTTGACGGAGCAAATAAGATAAAAGCCCTTGCAAAGAGATTAAAAGAGCTTGGAATGGATTCTGTGGCAATCACAGATCATGGAAATATGTTTGGGGCAATAGAGTTTTACAAAACTATGAAAAGCGAAGGGATAAAGCCCATAATAGGACTTGAAGCCTATCTTCACAATCAAGATGAGCTTGATGATAAAAGCACAAAACAGAGATTTCACCTATGCCTTTACGCAAAAAATGAAATAGGATACAAAAATCTTATGTATCTATCCTCTCAAAGCTATATTAAGGGATTTTACTACTATCCAAGAATAAATAAAAAACTTTTAAAAGAGCATTCAGAAGGTTTAATATGCTCATCAGCCTGTCTTCAAGGAGAGATAAACTGGCATCTTAATTTAAACAGTAAAAAGAATTTAGAATTTGGCGCAAAAGGATATGAGAGGGCAAAAGAGATAGCTCTTGAGTATAAAGAGATTTTTAAAGATGATTTCTATCTTGAACTAATGAGACACGGAATAGAGGACCAGCAGTATATAGATGAAATGGTAATTAAATTATCTTTGGAAACTGGAATAAAAATAATAGCTACAAACGATACACACTATTTAAATAAAGATCTTGCAGAAGCTCACGAAGTGTTTATGTGTATAGCCATGAACAAAGAGTTTGACGATCCAAAAAGATTAAGACACTCAGTGCATGAATTTTACCTAAAATCTCCCGAAGAGATGGCAAGACTTTATGCCGATATTCCGGAAGCTTTAGAAAATACTCAAGAGATAGTTGAAAAATGCAATTTAGAGTTAAAACTTGGAAACCCCACTCCCCCAAATTTCAAATTTGTAAAAGAGTATGCAAAAGCTGAAAATTTGGATTTTGATAATGATGCCGACTATTTTGAGTATAAATGCAAAGAAGGATTAAAAGAGAGATTAAAAATCGTTCCAAAAGAGGAGCATGAAAAATATTGGAAAAGACTTCAACACGAAATAGATATTATCAAGCATATGAAATTTCCGGGATACATGCTAATAGTTTGGGATTTTATCAGAGAAGCTAAAAAACTCAAAATCCCGGTAGGTCCAGGAAGAGGCTCGGCTGCTGGAAGCTTAGTGGCATACGCTTTGAAGATAACCGATATCGATCCTATGAAATACAATCTGATTTTTGAGAGATTTTTAAATCCCGAAAGAGTGAGCATGCCCGATATAGATATCGATTTTTGCCAAAACAGAAGGGGAGAGATAATAGATTATGTGGTCAAAAAATATGGAAGGGAAAATGTAGCTCAGGTTATAACTTTTGGTAAACTCTTGGCAAAAGGAGTTATTAGAGATGTAGCAAGAGTTTTGGGAGTTGCTTATTCGGAAGCCGATAAAATGGCAAAACTAATCCCCGATGAGCTTGGAATCACTCTAAAAAAAGCCTATGAGAAAGAGCCTAAAATAAAAGAGCTTTTGGAAAAAAATCCAACAGCTAAGAGAGTGTGGGAATTTGCCCTAAATTTGGAAGGTCTAAACAGAAATGCCGGAATGCACGCAGCCGGAGTTGTAATAAGCAACGAAAAATTATGGAATAAAGCCCCAATCTATAAGCCTCCCGGAGAAGATCACTATGTAACTCAATACTCTTTGAAATATTTGGAAGATGTGGATTTGATAAAGTTTGACTTCTTAGGACTTAAAACTCTAACAGTAATTGATAACGCTTTAAAACTGATAGAGAAAAGATATCAAAAAAAGATAGACTTCCATCAAGTCGATATCAACGATCCTAAAGTTTACAAACTAATACAAAGCGGAGAGACT
>Ga0256832_1002323_pt1 | contig 12976 bp, 9 predicted proteins | sample 134614metaG_FD_190534 | JGI IMG/M metagenome (GOLD analysis project Ga0256832, IMG submission 190534) | Hydrothermal vent microbial communities from Lau Basin, Pacific Ocean - 134-614 | ecosystem: Environmental > Aquatic > Marine > Hydrothermal vents | place: Pacific Ocean: Lau Basin | collected... | reverse complement strand
GCGCCGCATCGCGGTAATGATCAACGGCGTGCCGCAAAACGATCCCGAGGATCACAATGTTTACTGGGTCAACTTTCCCGATCTGGGTGCCAACATTCAATCCATACAAAGCCAGCGCGGCGCGGGCAATGCCTTTTACGGTCCGGCCGCCATCGGCGGTTCCATCAACATTAAAACCGACCATTTCTCCCCCACCCTTAAGCTGAAGGCCGATTTTGGCCGCGGCTCCTTCAATACGGAGAAGAAGTCTTTCTATTTTAACAGCGGGCTGATGGCGGATCATTACCTGATCTACGGCCGGGCTTCGCAGATTACCAGCGACGGTTACCGGGACCGGGCCTGGGTAGATTTTAAAAGCTTTTTTATCGGCGCCGCCCGTTATGATAAAAACAGCAGCCTGCGCCTCCATTTTTACGGCGGTCCGATTCGCGACGGGCTGGTTTACAACGGTCTGCCCCGGTTTGTCAACAATGATGATAAGCTGCGCCGGGCCAACTGGAGCTATTTCGGCGTGGACTCCACCGGAAAAAAGGTGGCTTATTTTGGCGAGCGCCGCTCCGACGAAACCGAATCCTTCAGCCAGCCCCATGTGGAGCTTTTGCACGAATGGCAGATTAATAAAGAATGGCAGCTTAACAATACCCTCTTTTACATTAATGGGGCCGGATATTTTGATTATGACGGCAGTTGGGGTACGCCGGAATATTTCCGCCTGACACCGGCTTACGGGTATGACAGTACCCTGACCATCCCCGGGGATGCCCTTATCCGTGCCTGGGTGGAAAACAGTCAGATCGGCTGGCTGCCACAGGTAAAACTGAACAACCGCCAGGGCGAAATACTGATCGGCGCCGAGCTGCGCTATCATCGTTCCCTGCACTGGGGCCGCTTGCAAAAGGGAAGCGGGTTACCGGCTTCCGTGACAGGTGATGACGCCCGACGTTACTATTCCTATCGCGGCGGCAAGGAAATTGCCTCTCTTTATTATCATCAGAATTACCGCTGGTCGGACAGGATTAACATTCAGGCCGATATGCAACTGACCTATAAAAACTACCGCATTTTTGACGAGGCCTTTGTCGGAAACTCTTTCAACGTACCCTATCTGTTCATCAATCCGCGCATGGGGCTGAATATGGTCATAAACAAAAACAGCCGGGCCTATTTCAGCCTGTACAGCACCTCGCGTGAACCGCGGTTAAAAAACCTGTATGACGCCGGAGAAGCCAGCACGCCCGCCTCCTGGGGCGCGGTACTCCCCGAATTCGAGCTTAAGGATGACGGTACCTACGACTTTAGCCGTCCGCTGGTAAAGCCGGAAACGCTCAGCGGTATCGATATCGGTTACCGGTTGCTGCAGGAGTGGGGCAACATCAATGTTAACGTATACTATATGGATTTTCTCAATGAGATCGTAAAAAAAGGCGGACTGGATCGTTTTGGTCAGCCACGCACGGGCAACGCCGAACGCACCCTTCATTACGGCCTTGAACTGTCCGGACGCTGGAACATCATGCCGCAACTGGCTTTTAGCGGGAATGTCTCCTACAGCCGCAACAAGCTGGTTACCTATGCGGTGTTTAACAGCAGCGGGCAGAAGACCGATCTTAGCGGAAATCCCATCGCCGGGTTTCCCGATCTGGTGGCCAACGGCCGTTTGACCTACCGGGAGCGGGGGGTCTATCTGAGTTTGTTGGCCAAATATGTGGGCGCGCAATACACGGATAATTTTAAAAATGAGCAAAACCGTGTAGAGGCTTATACCCTGCTCAACTTCAACGGCAGCTACACTTTCCGCGATCTGCTCCCTTCCGGATCGATAACCTTGTATTTCCAGGTTAACAATATGCTGGATAACCGTTACTGGTCCTATGGCGAAGGAAACGCCTTTTTTCCGGGGGCCGTACGGAACTTCTTCGGGGGCCTGCGCTATGCCTTTGAATAAAAAGAATATTCTTCTGATCGCCAATGGTGAACGGCCGGGCAAGGCCCTGGTAGAGCGGGTGCGGCGCAAGGCCGATTTTATCATTGCCGTTGATGGCGGACTGGCCCACTGCCATCATTACAACATCTCTCCTGACCGTCTTATCGGTGATCTGGATTCATACAATCCTGAGCATGCCCGTGTCTTGAAGACGGAAAATATTATTCGTGTGCCGGATCAAAATCAAACCGACCTGCAGAAGGCCCTGGCCTATGTGCAGGATCTCGATCCGGCCGGGGTTATGATCATCGGTGCGCTGGGGGGACGCGCCGATCATAGCCTGGCTAACCTGATCATTGTCAATAATCATGAAGAAGAGTGGCCCCTGTGGATTTATGACAACCGGGGATGTTTCACACTTCTGGGCGAGGGGCGGCATACGCTGGATGACCCGCCGGGAACCACCGTTTCCCTGTTTACCCTAAGCGGTGCCGCGGGGGTGCATACCCAGGGATTTAAATACCCCGTACGGACGGAATCCCTTGACGCCTCCTTTATTGGCGTCAGCAATGTTATCCGCGAAAAACCGGCCCATATCAGTATCGGTTCCGGTAAAATTTTGCTCTACAGGCAATGGGACTGATACGTGAGACCCGATCTTATGGTCGTTGGCGCCTATCTGTTGTTGCTGACCTATCTGGGCTGGAAGGCCAAGAACAGAGACGATTCCCAGGAAGAATATCTGCTCAGCAACCGCACCCTGACCCTGCCGGCGATGGTGGCCACGCTGGTCACCACCTGGTATGGCGGTATTTTGGGCATCGGAGAATTTGCCTCCGAAAACGGTATTTCCACCTGGTTTGTGTTTGGCCTGCCCTATTACTTTTTTGCGGCCCTGTTTGCTTTTTTCCTGGTTCCCCGCTTACGGCGGGCCTCGTACCTGTCCATTCCCGATCTGCTCTATCGCCACTTCGGTAAAAAAGCCGGGGCCCTGGGCAGCCTGCTCATCCTTTTTTTAACCTCACCGGCGCCCTACATTCTCAGTACAGCCGTCATTATCAGCCGCTTGCTGGGCTGGTCCATGCTGGTTTCCACCCTGGCGGGAACCCTCTTTTCCATGGCTTATATTTACCGGGGTGGCTTTCGCTCCGTGGTAAAAACCGATAAGTTGCAATTTGCGCTTATGTATGGCGGTTTTATCATCCTGCTGGCCTATCTCTGGTACTTTTACGGTTCTCCGCAACAGATGTGGGGCCAGCTCTCCCCGCGTTTAAAATCGGTCACCGGCGGGCTTTCTCTCCAGGAAATGCTGGTCTGGTTTTTTATCGCCAGCTGGACATTCATCGACCCTTCTTTTCATCAACGGGTAGCCGCCTCGCGGGATATAAAAACCGCCCGGAACGGGGTGTTAGTCTCCATAGGCTTCTGGTTTGTGTTCGATATGCTGACCCTGTCCACCGCGCTTTACGCCGCCGTCTATTTCCCCGGTTCCGAACCCTTAATGATCTATCCGCTGCTGGCCGAAACCGTTTTGCCTCCGCTGCTGCAAGGGCTGTTTTTTACCGCTCTGCTGGCCGTAACCATGTCTACCGTGGACAGCTATAGCTTTTTATCGGCCCAAACGATCGGCCGGGATATTCTGGCACAGCTCAACCGTAAAGAGAGTGATCTGGAAGTACGTTTTTACACAAAAATGGGACTGATCATCAGTGTGGCCCTGGCTTTGATGCTTATCGTCTGGATTCCCTCGGTGGTGCAACTGTGGTTTGTGCTGGGAACGCTTTTTATACCACCGTTGATATGGCCGATTCTGCTGGCTCTCTTCCCCGCCCTGCCAATAGACCGCAAGTTTATCTTTCCCCTCATGCTGCTGTCATCCGTTTTTACCATAGGCTGGCATTTGCTGGCGGAATACAACGGGGGATATTTTTTGGGATTTCGCGCATTTATTCCCGGATTGCTGTTTAGCGCCCTGCTGGTCTTTATCGCCCGGCACAGGACTCTTGTTCAAAAGACGGAGCCGGAGGCTACCCCTTAATAAGCAGCTCCATGGACTCGCTGGAGTTCATCAGGATTTGCTTGCGGATTTTGTCCTTGCTGTAATTCTCCCTTGAATCCATTTCTCCGATCAGATCGGCGCGGATTTTCACGGTAAGGTTAGCCAGGCTTTCCGCCAGGGAAACCGAATCGTCCCGGCTGATTTTTCCATCGCGGGTCTTTTGAATCAGCACTTCCAAAAAGCGCTGAAACTCTTCCAATACCTGGGGAGAAGAAAATATGGCCAGACGGTGGGTAATAAACTGTAAACGTACCACATCGCTGTCCGTGATATCACGCCCCAGGGTCATCTCTTCGATTTTAGCGATAAGATCTTCGTAGGTACGTGTCTTAAGGTCAATAAACTTGATGCTCTGTTCTTTTTCAATTTCCACGGCCGATTGTTTGCGCAACAGCAGCGCTGTAATGAGTATGGTGGCCACCGTGCCGAGGATGATCAGGACAATCTCCTGTGTAAACGGGGTGCTGTCCGTTACCTTATAGGCGTATCTTAAAAAAGCATAACCGCCGATAAAGGTGATGCCGGTAAGCAGGATCAGGATGGTTTTATCTAAAATATTTTTCATTTAATCCTCCACTAAACAGCTGTAAAAAATCATTCTCTTGCGGCGGAGAGCCGGGGGAAAAGGATACTTAAATCCGAACGCGGTTGTTACAAACGGACACTATTCTAAGTGCATAGCCCCACGTCGGTGATTATCGGCCTCCGCCTTTCCTGCTCCTTCGCTCAATCTTTTTAAGATGTTGCCGCGCCCAGCGCCGGCTTTGCTGGTAATCCCCCATTTGCAGTACCCGCTCAAACTGTTCCCGGGCCAGGTCGTCCCTTTTCATCCGTTCATAAACGTAGCCCATCTGCAGGCGGCTGTAGACTTCATAGCGTTCCAGGCGCTCACCCAGCAGCCCGGGTATGGGTTTCAGGGCCTTTTTATAATGGGCGATGGCTTTTTCATATTCCTGTCGGCGGCTATAAATTTGCCCATAGCGAAATTGCACAATGCGTTGTTTATGCGCGGGATAAAAGGGCTGCTTCTCCCGTATGCGCTTTTCATAAACCTTCATAATACGCAGGGCCTCGTCGGTATTGCCCAGCTTTATGGCCATGCTGGCCTGCCACATCATAAAGATGGGATTTTGCGGATAGCGCATGGAGAGGCCGCTCATGATCTTATAGGCATCGGAGGTTCGCTTTTCGCGGGTATACAGAATCAGGCTATACATATAGGCCGCCACCACCCGGGCAAACAGACCGTTTTCCGCGGTATAGGCCAGGTCTTTCAGGCCCCGTTCCTTGTCACCGTCGGGATAGATAAGCAAAAGCGGTTTCAGCAAGGGATAGCGGGTAGGAATGATATCGGCATAATAAAGGTAAAGCCCGCTGCCAAAGTAGGCGTCGGCATTCGTCCAGCGGCCGTCTATGGCCTTTTCGATGCCACTTATGGCCCGACGCCCTTCCAGGGCAGCGGAAAACCACTGCTGGCGTGTTACATGCATAATGGCCTTAAAGCCGACGGCGGCATTTATGTAAAACTCCGCCACCTCCGCCAGATGTTCATCTTCTTTAAACTCTTCCAGTTTATCGGTCAGGCTATCCAGCGCGCTGACAAAAATACCGTCATATTCCGGGTTGTAAATATCGGTTAAAATCCGCATCCACAGGGCGATGGCCTCTATAAACACCCCTTCGGGTCTGTCGGGGTGAGCCGCCAGGTAAAGCCGTTGTTTTTGCTTATAGCCGTCAAAGTCGAGGTTATAGATATCATCGAGCATCCAAAGCAGTTTTTCCGTTTCCGGAGGATGCCAGGGATCTTTTCCCGGCCGGGCCAGAAGAATCAGGGGAAGCAATAATAGTATCAGGTAACGCATGGCAAACAATCTACAAAATATTTTCATACAGGAAGTAGCCCGCAAAGCAAAACATTGTTTTTTTTATTCGGTTCCTGATTTTTTTGTAAATCGGTTTTATTTTTTAACCTACAAAAAAAGCCATCGTCGTTTTACGATGGCTTTTATATAAGGAATAAACGTTTTTAATGTTTATCGGGGAAAGGCGGTACCGGAGGAATTGTTTTCTCTTTGGTTTTCAGTTCTTTCAATATTTCCTCTATGGCCCGGTTAAGCTGCTGGTCTTCGCCCATATATTCTTTATAGGGATCATTATCGACAAAAATATCCGGCTCCACGCCCACGCCTTCCATTATCCATTGTTTTCCCTGCAGGTCATAGCGTGAAAACTCCGGTTTATGAAGACTGCCGCCATCAACAAAGGGCAGGCTGCCGCGGATGCCGACCACACCGCCCCAGGTACGCTTACCCACCACTTTGCCCAGCTTATGCGCCTTAAAGCGATAGGTAAAAATATCACCGTCCGAAGCGGAGAATTCATCGGCCAGGGCAATCATCGGACCATAGATCATCTGTCCCGGATCGGTTTCCGGGATGGAGTTGCGGGCAATGTCTATCATGACCGCTTCACGCCTTAAGCGCTCAATGATCATGGGGGAAACATTACCACCGCCGTTTCCGCGCACATCAACGATCAATGCCTTTTTGCGCAATTGCGGATAAAAATGCTTGGCGAACTCATTTAAACCGTTTACCCCCATATCGGGAATATGGACATAACCCACTTTTCCGCCGGTGGCCTTATTGACCTTTTCGATATTTTCCTGAACCCAGTTGTAATAGTAAAGAGGCGCTTCATCGGCAAGGGGTTTTATAATAACATCCCGGGCCCCTTTAAGGGCGGGAGTGCTGTTCAGCTTAATAATCACCTCCTTGCCGGCGGTGTTTTGCAAAACGGTAAACAGGTTGTTCAGCCCTTTGGTGGAAACACCATTAACCGCTAAAATAAAATCCCCTTCACGGGCATTTACACCCACTTCGGTTAAGGGAGAGCGGGTGGCCTCTTTCCAGTTTTGTCCTTTAAGAATACGGGTGATTTTAAAATAGCCGCTTTTATCCTTCACCACCTGCGCTCCCAGCAGCCCCATTTTTATGCGTTTGGGCTTGGGGCGGTCACCGCCACCCACATAGGCATGCCCCACATTCAGTTCACCGACCATCTCACCCAGGATATAGGTAAGATCGTTGCGATGTTTTACATAGGGTAACAATTGGGCATACTTGTCATGAACCGCTTTCCAGTCTACCCCATGCATATTGGGAGCGTAAAAGAACTCGCGCATCTGGCGCCAGGCTTCGTTAAAAATCTGCGTCCATTCCAGTTTTTTATTTACCCAAACCTGCATATCCGCCAGGTTCAGTTTTTTATCCATCTTTACCGGTCCGGAAGGTATATCCATGATAGCGTAAGCCCCGGAGGCATTGACCAGCATCTTTTTGCCATCGGCGGAAATTTCATACCCGTCCACGGCCCCCAGATCGGTCTCCTTTTTATCCTTAAGGCTATACACCAACAGGTGGGTTTTTTCATCCCCCCGGCCGTGGCGCTGGTAAAAGACCTTGCCTGCCACCGAACCCAGACTGAAGTAATTCGATGCCTTTACGGGCAAACCGATAATACGTCCGCTGATATCCTTAAAATCTATGGATACTTTTGAGGAAGCATCCTCTTTCTCTTTTTCCTTTTTGGATTTTTTTATGCTCACTTCGTCATTTTGCGGAGCAAAAGGTGAGGCGGTTTTGCCCGACAAGGTGATCAGATAGACCCGGGCCATATCGGTATAGGCATGATTCCATTCGGTACGGCTGTAAACGGGATTAAAATCCCTGTTGGAGGTAAAATAAAGGTACTTGCCGTCGGCGCTGAAATGCGGGTTGCCGGAACTGTACCAACCGTCGGTTACCGGAAGGCTTTTTTTACTTTTCAGGGAGTAGATATAAATACGGTTCATTACTTCCGCTTCGGGCAGGGTATAGGTGATATACCGGCTGTCGGGCGACCAGTCGTATTCACGGATTTCCCATACTTTGGATTGCACCACATCGACAATCTTTTTGTCCCGGATATCCACATAGCGCAACCGCTGGCGGCGGTCACCCCAGAGCAGCTTTTTGCTGTCCGGTGACCAGTACAGAGTATATTTATAAGTATTCCCGTCCGTTGTAATCCTTACCGGCGGGGACAGGCCATCCTGTGCCTGGATATAGATTTCATCCTCGCCGCTTTTATCGGAAATATAGGCGATCCACTTGCCATCGGGCGACCACTTGGCCGCGCGCTCATGTACCGCCGGTGATTGGGTCAGGTTACGGGTTATGCCCTCCTTGGCCGGAACGGTAAAAACATCACCGCGGGCCCCGAACAAAGCGCGCTTGCCGTCGGGACTGATTTCATAGTTGGCAATGGTTTTACTGACACTTTTCAGCTCCGGGCGGGCGCTGAGAAAATCCTCGGCGATACGGATGGTGACCTTTTCCGCCTTTTCGCTCTGTGTATCGAATTTATAAATATATCCACCGTTTTCATAAACGATAAAACGGCTGTCATTGGAGGGAAACTTTATGTCAAACTCCTTATAATGGGTCAGTTGACGGGTTTCCTTACTCTTTAAATTATAGACATAAAGATTCATGCGTTTATCACGGTCGGACAAGAAGTAGATATTGTCGCCGATCCACATCGGTATGATATCCTGAGCGGGATTATTGGTTACATTGGTCAGTTGATGGCTATTAAAATCAAAAATCCAGATATCGTCGGCCATGCCGCCACGGTACCGTTTCCAGGTACGGAATTCGCGAAAGACCCGGTTATAGGCCATCTTAGAGTCATCCGGAGAAAAGGAGAGAAAACCACCGCGGATAACCGGGATTTGCTCCGGCAGGTCGCCCTTGAGATCGACCAGATACAGGGAACCGTTAAAGGAGTTAAACGAACGCATGCGTGAACGGAAAGCGATCTGCGAACCGTCGTTTTTCCAGTCCATAACAATATTATTGGGGCCCATGCGATCCGCCACGTCATCGCGGCCCAGTGTGGCCGTATAGGTCAGGCGGGTCGGCGCGCCGCCTTCGGCGGGCATGATATACACTTCGGTATTGCCGTCATACTGTCCCGTAAAAGCCAGTGTTTTACCATCGGGTGAAAAGCGGGCAAACATTTCAAAGCCGTCATGGTTGGTGAGCTTACGCGCGGTACCGCCATCGGCGTGTACCGTATACAAGTCTCCGGCAAAAGTAAAAACGATTTGTTGGCCGTGAATGGCCGGAAAGCGCAACAGTCGCATTTCATCCTGAGCAAAAAGAAATGAAACCAGCGTTAGCAATAGAAAAATGAGGCGCATGGTTCTCCTCCATAAATAGGGGTTGGGTTGATGATAATAAACAATGAAACTTTCCGAGGTACGCTGGAGCCGGAAAGATGTTGCAAATATAATTATAGCGCCGTTAAAAATAAAACGGTTATGCGGAAAGTTATCACTTAAAAGAATAGCCGCTCACAGATTATGTTAACAATGGGCCGGGGCGCTGTTTTTTCAGCGGTTACAGCAGGTCGCACGCCTCCGGGGGCATCCAGTGTTTGTCCTGCCCTTCCCATTTTACATTACAACCGATCGGGTTGGTTACCGGAACCGAAACCTGTCCCGTCGAAAGATATTCATCCAGGGCCCGCTGCAGGTCATGCTGTTTTATTTTAGAGGGTTCACGGGGATTATCCACGGCCCGGCCGGTGTAGATGAGTTTTCGTTGTTCGTTAAAAACATAAAAGTGCGGCGTTCTCAGGGCGCCGTAGGCCCGGGCCACCTGCTGGGATTCATCGTAAAGGTAAAGCCAGGGAAAGCGGTATTTTTCCATGCGCGCCACCATATGTTCAAAATCATCATCGGCATTGGTGTTTTTACTGTTGGAGTTGATGCCGACGAAACGCACCCCCCGGGGGGCAAAGTCCTCCGCGGTGCGGCGGGTAATCTCATCGGAGTTGATAACATAGGGGCAGTGATTACAGGTAAAAAAAACAACCAGCAGCGGGTTGGCGGAAAAATCAGACAGACGGTAAATTTTACCGTCTGTTGCCGGCAAGGAAAACGCGGGCGCTGTCGATCCCGGCTGTAAGGTAAAAGCCACAATCCCTCCTCTTTGAAAGTTTAATAGCAAAGCACGATCGGCGGATTTCCAAATCTTATGTTAAAGTAATAGAATCGCTCCATATATACAAAAAACAAAACTTCCGTTGAAAGAAGTTTATTGATTTTAAAGCCGCGTATGTCTATTTTTACATTTGCACTGTGAATATCGGAGGGCTTAATGCAGGCATACTATAAAAATCAGACCCGGATTTCTTTTTTAGGAGAACGCATCTCCGCGAAAAGCTTTTTTAATCTTTTTAAATCCAAGAAGAAAGTCAATATTCGCCCCGGAGCCATGACACCGGAAAAGCTAAAGGAAGTCATCAAGGAAATAGGACAAGGAAAAAAGGTTAACATTACCCGTGTGGAATATGACGGCACACCGGAAAACAAACCGATTACCGTTCAAATTGTCGATATCCGTGATGAATACTTTACGGGACGTGTGGTAAATCTGGAGCGCAATATCAAGGAAGACCTCGATGACAAACTTGTTTTTGTTAAAGGGGGCGGCGGCACTATTGACTTTTACTTTACCGACGGTGATATCAAGAGCGTTGAGGAAGATGTGGATGAAATGATCCTCGAACCCAAGGATCAGGGAGAACTTCTGGAAATACTTGACGCCCTGGATTTAAACGAGTCCATCCTTATCAGTTATTATGACCGTAATAAGGGTGGTGTTATTAATGGCTCGGGCAAGCTGATCGAAAAAAACCTGGAAACCAAAACCTTTAAAGTGCATCTAAATTTGATCAATGATATCGAACTGGATATTCCCAAGGAAATTGAATTGAACCTGGACCGGGACAACATCCTCGATCTGGAAGTGGTCATCTGATCCATCTTCGTCTAAAAAACATTCAATGCTTGACGGGAATACCTGTCAGGCATTTTTTTTTATCATAAAGGAGTCTCTGTTATGCCTACTCAGCAAGAAGTTACCGAAAAATTAAAACAGATAAATTACCCCGGGTTCAGCCGGGATATCGTTTCCTTCGGCATTGTAAACGACATTGTGGTTACCGATACCAAGATCACCGTGGTTCTGGTATTAAAAACCCAGGATTCCAAGGTGGTCGACACTTTGACCCGGGAGGTTCAGGAAGTATTGAGCACCGCCTATCCGGGAGTGACCATCGATCCTAAAATTACAATTCAGGAAGCAAAGCCGGCCCAGCAGGCCCCGCAACAAATGAGTTACCTGAACAATGTTAAGTATAAGATCGCCGTGGCCAGCGGCAAGGGCGGCGTGGGAAAATCCACCGTGGCCGTCAACCTGGCGGTAGCCCTGGCCAAACAGGGCATGAAGGTCGGACTGCTTGACGCCGATATTTACGGCCCCAGCATTCCGTTGATGCTTGGCGTGGAAGAGCAACCCGCTTTTGACGGCAAGCGCCTGATTCCCATAGAAAAATACGGCGTAAAGCTGATGTCCCTGGGTTTTTTGGTGGACTCCAATGATCCGGTAATTTGGCGCGGCGCGCTGGTTACGCGGGCCCTGCAACAGCTTATGACCGATGTGGACTGGGATGGTCTTGATGTTATTCTGTTCGATATGCCTCCCGGAACCGGAGACGCACAACTTACGCTCTCCCAAAGCGTGGCCCTGGATGGCGCCGTTATCGTTTCCACCCCCCAGGATGTGGCCCTGCTGGATGCTGTAAAAGGAGTACAGATGTTCCGCAAGGTGAACGTACCGATCATGGGCATTATCGAGAACATGAGTTATTTTGTCTGCCCGCACTGCGGCGGCCGTAGTGACATTTTTGCCCATGGTGGCGTGGACAGGGAGTGCAAGCGTATCGGAACCGATCTTTTGGGGGAAATTCCCCTTGATGCCGAAATAAGGATCGGCGGGGACAAGGGCGAACCGGTGGTTGCCGCCGATGCCACCAGCCCCCAAAGCCAGGCCTTTATGGAAATTGCCCAAAAAATTAAATCCAGCCTGACCGGTCAATGATCGAAAACTGATCAGCCGGCACGCAAAAAACAAAACCCCTGCGGAGATAGTCTCCACGGGGGTTTTTATATTTCGGTAAAGTTGATTTTTTCAGATTCAGCAACTTTTTATTAAAAGGGGACGGTGCCCCTCCGATAGTTATAATAAACCATCAAATCACGGGAGGAAATGATGGAATCACAGAACCTGTATACCTTAAATGAAGCCGCGGATCAACTGGCCGTAAGTCAGGATTTGGTCGCCAAGTTCATTAACCGGGGATGGATCGTACCGGTTAAAGACGGAAAAGGGCAAAAGCTTACACCCTATGCCTTTCGCCGTTTAAACAGGATAATCGATCTTTATGAAAGATCCTATTCCCTGGAACGTATAGAAACTCTGCTTAACCACTAGCCCCGGCAAAGCGCCTGGCTTTACAGCCGGGCCAGTTTGCGTTTGGCGGCTCCGACATAGTTACTTTTCGGGTATTCTTCAATAAGGCGGTTAAACTCATCGCGTGCCTTTGTTTTATCCCCTTTAAGCATATAGCATAATCCCAGTTTATACTGGGCGTCGGCGTTTTTATTGGAATTACTGAAGGTAAAGACTTTCTCAAAGGAGATTATGGCCGCATCATACTGGCGCAGCATAAACTGGCTTTCGCCGATCCAGTATTGGGCATTGTCGGCCAGGGGATGTGTGCTGCTCGCCGCCAGCAGGGATTCAAACAACTGTATCGCCTGTTGATAATTCCGGCTTTCAAAAGCCTGGCGTGCTTCATCATAGCGTTGCTGATACTCATCCATGGAAACATCGCCCACGGCCCCCATCGTCATCGGAGAATAGCTGCTCTTTTTACTGAGCTGTTCCTCTTTAACCGTCAGTTCGGCACTTAGGTTGGAAATGGTTTTATCTTTTTGCTTTAGCTGCTTTTTCAGCTTTTTGATCTCTTTTTCCAGCTTTTTCTTTTCCATGCTGCTCAGGGCGGCCCCCCCCTGATCGGCGGGTATGGATTCATTGGTA
>Ga0256832_1002322_pt1 | contig 12980 bp, 9 predicted proteins | sample 134614metaG_FD_190534 | JGI IMG/M metagenome (GOLD analysis project Ga0256832, IMG submission 190534) | Hydrothermal vent microbial communities from Lau Basin, Pacific Ocean - 134-614 | ecosystem: Environmental > Aquatic > Marine > Hydrothermal vents | place: Pacific Ocean: Lau Basin | collected... | reverse complement strand
AAAGGAATTTTGTTTTCCCTTGCATACTTAACAGCGCTGAGTTTTCCGGCGATTCCCCTTTCTCCAAATCCGGGTGCAACAAGAACACCTTGGACATCTTTTAAACTTTTGTCTGCCGAATCAGTTAAATCTTCAGCTTTAACAGGGATGATATTAACTTTGCATCTGTTGAATGCTCCGGCATGTATAAAAGATTCGATGATTGATTTATAAGAATCCATTAGTTCAATGTACTTGCCTACCAGAGCGATATTAACTGTTTCTTTTGGCGACTTTAATTTTGTAATAAATTCTTTCCATTGAGTTAAATCCGGTTTTTCTTTTACCGGTAGATTCAGTTTTTCGATAACGATTTCATCCAGATTTTCTGATTGTAAAAGCAGAGGTACATCATAGATGGTTTCTGCATCGATTGCTTCGATTACATCTTGCTTGCGAACATTGCAAAACAAGGCTAATTTTTCTCTTACATCATCGGTAAGTGGTCTTTCTGTTCTACAAGCCAAAATATCAGGCTGGATACCCACATGGAGCAATTCTTTAACAGAATGTTGGGTTGGTTTTGTTTTTAGTTCTTGAGATGTTTTGAGATAAGGAATAAGAGTTAAGTGAATAGTCAAAACATCATTTTTAGGCAATTCTCTCTTGAGTTGACGTAGTGCTTCCAAGTAGGGTAGGGATTCGATATCGCCTACTGTACCTCCGAGTTCAGTAATAATCACATCGTAATTATCCTTTTGCTCCAAAAGCCGGAATCTTCTCTTAATTTCATTGGTGATATGCGGTATTATCTGAACAGTTTTGCCCAGATAATCACCTCTTCTTTCTTTTGAAATAACTGTTTGGTAAATTCTACCGGTTGTGACATTATTGGCTTGGGAAGTGGATATATCCAAGAATCTCTCGTAGTGTCCCAAATCCAAATCTGTCTCTGCACCATCATCAGTCACAAAACATTCTCCGTGTTCATAAGGATTGAGAGTTCCGGGATCGACATTGATATACGGATCAAATTTTTGTATAGTCACCCTATATCCTCTTGCTAAAAGAAGTTTCCCAAGTGATGCCCCGATTATGCCTTTTCCTAATGAAGATGTCACGCCACCCGTAACAAATATATGTTTAGCCATGTTTTTTTTATTTTGAAAGGACAAGTCCCTTTGTTACGGAATGCAAAGGTATAAATAAAAAATAGGTTTATATGCTTGGTAAAGGACTTTTTTGAAATTTATTGTTTTTGAGTTCCGGGTTTGTTGGTTTCGAGTTTCGAGTTTTATGTTTATTGGGTTTTAGTAAAATAGGGAAGCTTAGGACTCGAAAGCACGACTGTAAGGAGTGATTTTGAAGCCGGTTTGTATTTGAAAGGGTTCAAGGTTCAAGGTTCAAGGTTCAAGGTTCAAAGTTCAAGGTTCAAGGTTCAAAGTTCAAAGTTCAAAGTTTCAGGCTGAAGCGTAGTGGAAGTCTCGCATAGCGAAGCGTACTGCGGGATTTAGAAGTTTCAGGTTGAAGTGAAACGAAAGCTGGAGCATTGTGGAAGCTGGAGCATTTCGGAAGCTGGAGCATTGTGGAAGTCCTGAATAGCGAAGCGTACTGAAGGATACTGAATAGTGAAGCGTACCGAGGGATACCGAGTAGCTAAGCGTACTGAGAGATTCCATGTTAATCGGTTCCAAGTTTACGAGATCCAAGCTGAAACAGAAACGTACAGCTGGATTCCGAGTTTCGTGTTTTTCAGTATGATAAAGCGAAAACTTAGGACTCGAAAGCACGACTGCAAGGAGTGATTTTGAAGCCGGCTTGTATCTCGAGATTTTGAATTTTAAGGTTTGAAGCTGGTGTAGGTATTGGGCTGTTTATTGGGACTATATGTTTTCAAGTTTCAAGTTTCAAGTTCTTCGAGGCAAAGGTGTCCTCACCTCTTGCCGAATAAATCATCGAGGCAAATCCTGCTGTACAGCAAGCCCAACCTCTTGCCGAATAAAACTTTATTGCTCTTTATGTCATAACCTTATAGTTAGGACTCAGAAGCTCGAAGAGATTCTGAAGTTGGTTTGATACTCTAAGGCAGTACCGCTGTGCAGTGAACCCTGATCTCTTGCCGGATTATAGTTCTCCAAGCCAAAGGTCTCCCGACCTCTTGGCGAGTTGTAATATTTTCCTACCATATTTGCAGCATTTGACATATAAGAATCATCTTTTATAAGTAAAAAACAATTATATACAGAAATATAAATTAGCGATTAGTAAATAACGCGAATTTTAATATGTTAAAAATTAGAAAATTATACATTGGTTTATTTGTTTTTTGAAATAATTTATCGTATATTTGTCTTGTAATTAAGAGGTTATTATAATGGTGGCAACAAGCAACAAGCAACAAGCAACAAGCAACAAGCAACAAGCAACAAGCAACAAGCAACAAGCAACAAGCAACAAGCAACAAGCATAGCTATGTTAAATATTTTATGGATGCATTGTCCATATTATTGCTACGAATAAGAGATACATTTCCCAAACCGGTATATATTTCCCAAGAACTTAACAACGTCCCAAAACCATTAAAGGCGAATCTGTGCATACAGAAGATTAGACGTATGCAGATTGATCCGCCGTTTGACATACGCTTGACTTGCTAAGTTATTATACTTAGTGTTTGGCCGAAAACACATCAAATTTGAAATTGATTCTTTTTGTTATCTTTTGACCTTTTCACAAGTGATTGATACAAGTGCATCAAATCATTGCAAAAAAATCAAAATCTAAATAAAAATTATCAAAATTTCAAAAATTGCCTGTTTTAGACCAGACACTACTTAGTAAGTCGATTTATATAAGTTAATTAATTATTCTTTTTTTTCACTGAACCGGAAAAACAGAAATAATTAGAAATAAAGATAAAGTCCCTATGAGGCAGCTTGAGTTGTAGGTAGGGCAGGATGATATTTATTCGCTGTAACGCTATGAAAGGTGTTGTTCACCTTTGATAATGCTATGATGAATAAAAAAGAGAGCCCATTACCTAATATCTTGGTTTTCGCTGAACCGGAATATTATAGACTCTCAAACTCATAGTAGAGAGTGTAAAGGTAGTGGAAATTTCTTAAAATATTGTCTTAAAACAAATTTTTTTAAACTATAAAGATAAGAATATATTATCTTTACAAAATTATGTAATTATGAAAAAAATATTGAAGTTTTTATTTACTTTATCAATTGTTCTATTTATATTTAATTCATGTTCGAAAGATTCGAATATTTTACAAAATAGGCAAGAAATAGACTCTAAGGTTTCATTTAGAAGTGAAATTGACCCTATGACCACTGATAAAGTTACTGAAGAAAATGGGATGTTGTCATTTGACACTTATGAAACATTTATTAATATTTATACAGCATTGAAAGAAAGATATGCTGATAGTTTATATTATACTAGTGTTTACAATGAACTAGGGTATGATACACTTGGGAGTAATGGTAATGAGTATCATGAGCCAGAAAATGTAGTCCTTGAAAAATTTGAAAGCAGATTTTCATACAATTCACTAAGGAAAGTTGAAGATGATTCTTTCCTAGAATTTTTAAATGCAGGCAATGATCCGGAAGATTTTGTTGGTTCTTTTATTCAAGACATGACTTACAGGTCATTGTTGAACTCAAATTTTGAAGTAAAAATAGGGAATTATTATTTTAAATTTATTGATGCAGATAATTTAGCCGCTGTAAGTGATGGTGATTATTCTAAAATTGAAAGTTTAAATGGTAAATCTATTTTTGAGATAAACGATGAACTGAATTTGCATATATATAATATATCAGATCCTTCAATGGAGGAAATAGTTAATAGAAATACGGATGGTCTTGGTATAAGATTTAATTTTTTCTGTATTGTTAATTTTGGTGTATTAAAAATTGCCGAGAATACTTATGCTTTTAAAAACAGATCATTTATTCCTTGGCTATGTAATCTAAGAGGTGATGCTCAATTTAATTGGGATTTTGGTGACGGAACTACCTTTGTTGGGAAAAATCCACCACCACATACATATAATCCTGACGGATATCCTTATACGGTTACCTTGAGCATATCGGGAACAGACTGTTGTAATAAGTCATTTTCACGTGTTATCAGGCAGCAATGTGATGTCGATTTTGAAATGAAGTTTTGGAATGAATTAAATGGCGGCAATAGTTTAGGAAATGTAGTATATTTCAAAGCTCATCCTACAAGTGATGAATATAATTATCATTGGGATTTTGGTGATGGAAGTACTTTTGATGGGACTTCTAATACTGATTATCAAGGATGGGTAGTACATATATATGAGGTAAGTGCTGATGATAGTTATGATGTTTCTCTTACTGTTACTGCAAAAGATGGCTCATGTTCAAGGACTATAACAAAGAATGTTTTTGTCGGCTGTGGACACATTTATGCTATAGAAAAGGGTAAAGTGAAATTTACAGCAAATGGACGATCATGGAAACTAGTTGGAAGATTATTTTGTAAAAACAACTTTTTATTTAAAACAGTAGGCGCTAATTCAAGAGCATTCAGAAGGAGATACTATATATGGTGGAGAAAGGCAGCTGATAAATTGCAAGTTGACTGTTTTGGCGATTTTATTGATGTTACAGAAACTCCTGACTTTGTTGATGAAAACGGAGTTTTGCATCCGGGTGGCGATCCCCTTTGTATTCAACTTGATATAGATGAATCAAAAATTAAGACTAATGTTGATGAAGTAGAGATTTTAGCTGAAGATATTTTTGTTTTACATAAGCCAAGATTTTATGATGATCATTTAAAAGCTCATCATGAAATAGAGGAAGGAGGAGAAAGAGCAACTATTGATTTATCATTGTCTAATTAATAGCTGTTTTTTTTAGAATGGGGAAATTGTATGATTTCCCCTTTGTTATAAATAAATAATTATGAAAGAGAAATTGCTTACATTTATAATAATATTGTTTTGTGAATTAAGTAATAATCTTTATTCTCAAAAATTCACGGTAGAACATGGACAAACATATTCTATTTCATATATTACCAAAATAACACCATATTCAAAAAAAAGTTATGACGAGATAATTATTTACCGATTTGCATATTATTATAAATTGAAGAAAAATTTTTCTGTTGGTATCGGTGTTTCATTTTACGATCCATATGTGTCATTCAATATTGAAGATTATCCTTATTCTCGCGTTATTTCAGTAGGTAAGAGTTCAGGAACTTTATATAACTTAACACTGTTAGTAGGTTATAAATATCCTCTTTTGAGAAGATTAAATTTTAATTCTTTTTTTGGTATTAATAATTCTTATTATAGAGATTATTATGGGCTTGTTATTGAAGGTAGTATAGGTTTGAATAAATATGATCCCTTACAGGGCATAGGTAGAGAAACAGGTTATGAGGGATTTCAATTTAGGCCTGAAATTTCTGTTGGAATAGAATGGCTATTTTTAAAATATTTTTCTTTGGAAGCAAATGTGGCTTATATCCAGGGTACAAGAAAAATACAGGATTATGAAATTAGATATACTTTGATGGATAGTGAAGAATATTATGCTAAAAATTATTCAAATGGTACAATGTGGTATCCTTCCATCAGACTTTCTTTTTATTTTGGTGGTTATATTAAAGATGAATTAAATAGAAAGAAAAAGAAAAAAATAATTTCAAATAAAAAAAGAAGAAAAATTTATAAATAGTCTCTCCAAGGCAAATCCTGCTGTGAAGCGAGACGACCTCTTACCAAATTGGACGAAATCAATGATTAACAACTGCTCCGAGGCAAAGATGCCCCACCTCTTGCCGAATAAAGCGGCTAAATCCCGTTGTATGTACTACATCAGATCACCTCTTACCCAATAAAAATTCTATTGAAAATTCTAGCAATCATCAACTCTAATCTCAAAATCTGACAATACATTCATATAGTTGATAAATGCATCGTAAGGAGAACCATAGGGATTGAAATATTTGTGTACATCGCCATCGGAGAACCATTTGGTGCACATATAGTAAAAATGGTCGCTTGTTTGCAGGTATTTCCAGTCAGTTAGAATGGATTTGTCTTTGCATTTTTTTATTTTTCCCTCGAGTTGATACAATTTATCAAAAGCCTCGTCTTGAAGTTCATTGCCCAGCCAAGCTGTAAGGTCACGCTCTTCATCTGCCCATGAAATAGGGTATGGGACGTGCAGTTTTGCAATTGGTTGGTGCATTTTGGTTACTTCTGCCGGAGTGTTAAATGTGTAATCACTATTTTTGAATACTGCTTGAGGAAGTGCTTTCATAAAATCGAAAATACCTGTTTCTTCCCATTGATGTTCCCCAAATGTTTCATAGTCCATAAACAGATTGACTACTTGCTCTTCTTCGTTTACTTGATTTAGCCAATTAACAAATTTATCGGTTGTCAATGGCCAATCTTCCCAGGATCTTTCAGAAAATCTAAAGGCAATATCATCGCTTAATCTGAAGTTTTTAAGCAATAGTTTTAATTTTGGATTTACGGCATTGGTATATACATAATTAGGAGACTTCCATCCTAAAATGTGCTTGGCTCCCTCTGTAAGCATTGTGTTGAAACCCAAATCAGCGACCATAGCACCAATTTCATCGGAATAAATCAACTCGGTATTTCTAAAAGTCTTGGAATTATATCCGAAGAGTTTTTTGATTTTAGCTTTATGCTCTTTTACTTGCTTATTAAATTCCTTTTTGCTTTTAAGAGAGGACAAAGCATGTGGGTATGTTTCTGATAGGAACTCTACATTTCCTGTATTTGCCAATTTTTTGAAACTATCCAATACCTCCGGTGTATATAATTCAAATTGATCTAAGGCTGTTCCTGATATCGAGAAGCTGACTTTAAATTGTGAGCCGTATTCACTAATCAGGTCTAAAAGCAATTTATTCATTGGTAGGTAGCATTTCTCAGCTACTCTTTTCATTATATACTCATTTTGGTAATCATCATAGTAGTTATGTTCTTTACCGATATCAAAAAATCTATATTTTCTCAATCTGAATGGTTGATGTACTTGGAAGTAAAAGCAAATTGATTTCATTAGTTTATATTTTTATTTGTTTATACTAATTTTTCGTAATATCCTACAAGTTTCTTAGCTGCATTTTCCCATTTTAGGTTATCCACCTCAGTCTTGCCGTGTTTTTTAAACATTTTTGAAATTCCGTCATATTTCAAGAGCCCGTAAATGTAATCAGCCATAGCGTCAATATCCCAAAAGTCTGCTTTTAACGCAAAATTCAATATTTCAGAGACACCTGATTGTTTTGAGATAATCACGGGTACATTTGATCGCATCGCTTCCAATGGTGAAATACCAAATGGCTCTGAGACACTAGGCATGACATAGACATCACTTAATGCAAACATCCTATCGACATCTTCCCCTTTGAGGAAGCCCGTAAAATGAAATCTGTTTGCAATTCCAAGTTGAGCTACCCGTTTAATGGTCTTATTCAGCATATCACCTGAACCCGCCATGACAAATCTGACATTTTTATCTTTTTGAAGAACTTTATAAGCAGCTTCAACAAAATACTCAGGTCCTTTTTGAAATGTCACTCGACCCAAAAAGGTGACTATTTTTTCTTTGACAGTTTTCTTTTCTCCCGCAAATGCCATATTGTCAATAGGTTCAACGGCATTGTGGAGCACCGCAACTTTTTCAGGGTCGATTCCATATTTATCTATAACAATATTCCTTGTGAGATTACTTACTGCGACTACCAAATCGGCAGCGTCCATTCCTCTTTTTTCTATATCGTAAACAACTTTATTTACATTTTCTCCGGATCTGTCATATTCAGTAGCATGCATATGTACGACTAAAGGCGCATTGCTGATTTTTTTTGCTTGAATTCCCGCTTCATACGCCAGCCAATCATGGGCATGAATGATGTCAAATTCATTGTTAATGGCTATTTCTTGAGCCAACATCGCATATCTTCGGACTTCTTCCATGATATTGCTCCCGTATTTACCTGAAAATTCATATTTTTCCGAAAATACTCTATTCTGTCCTATTTCTTTTGTGCCGCTTTCTTTTTGATTGATTAAGTCGTAGTATTCTTCAGGAGTTTGATAAGGTATCAATTTTGAGTTAATCTCTATATAACTCAAATGTTTTTGATACTCTGTGAATTGCTTATCGAAAATATTAAGGGGTACGTCACTTGCATTGACGATTCTGATATCTTTGTCTTCATCACCATATGCTTTTGGGACAACAAAAGTCACATCTACATGGTGTTTAAGAAGACCTTTTACAAGACCATAACTGGCTGTACCTAGCCCTCCTGTGATATGAGGTGGAAATTCCCAACCAAACATTAATATTTTCATTTTATTAATTTGTTTTCTTTATTGAAGCAATTTAGAAAAATATAATCATCAATTATTCTTTTTGTAATATTCAATCAAATCCATTACTCTTAGTATCTCTGATACACTCCACGCTTGAGAAATAGTACCTCTTGGCGTATGTGGGGGATCTCCGTCGTAGATTTCTGAAATTGTCCCTATCCCATGTTCCAAAAGTGTTTTTTCAAATTCATCCAGATACCATTGTATTTTCTTTATACCTGATTTTTTTCTTATTTTAAGATAAGCTTCTGCGTAATGCCCAAATAACCAAGGCCATACTGTTCCTTGGTGGTAAGCTTTGTCTCTTGTGGATTGGTCTCCCTCATATTTGCCTTTGTATTGTGTGTTTTTGGGGGATAAAGTCCTTAGCCCTCTGGTTGTAAGCAATTCGGTTTTTACCACTCTTACAATTTTAGCTTTTATTTTGTTTGAAACCGGACTATAAGGTAGAGAAGCAGCGATAATCATATTGGGGCGTATATCCCAATTTTTATATTCTCCATCCACGTAATCAGCGAGATATCCCTTTTTCTCATCCCAAAAAGTATCGATAAATGAATTTGGTATTTTGCCGGCAATATCTTTCCATTCTTTCAAATCAATTTTAGCATTAGCTTTTTCAGCAAGTTCTATAAAGAAATTGATAGCATTGAACCAAAGAGCATTTATCTCGACAGGCATTCCAATTCTCGGTGTTACGGCTTTGCCATCTGCGATAGCATCCATCCATGTGAGAGCTTTACCTTGTATGCCACCCCGGACTAAACCGTTTTGCTCCATTTTTATATTGTATTCCGTACCATTTTTATACCCTTGGAGGATTACCAACATTTTTTTGCCATATTTTTTCCAGGCTGATTTGTATTCTCCGGTTTTAGCGACATATTGTTGGATTGACCAAAAATACCAAAGGGGTGCATCGATTGAATTGTACGCAGCATTATTGTCCGAACCAATATTTGGAAATAGAGGACCGTTAAGCCTTTTGCTCATTGTATCGAGAACTGCTTTTGCTATATCGGGTTTATCGATGCTCGTGGATAATCCCGGTAATGCTATAAAAGTATCTCTTCCCCAAACTCCAAACCAAGGAAATCCGGCTACAATTTCAGTTTTCCCATTTTTTTTCTGAACAAATTGTTCGGCAGCATTGATTAGATTATTTTTAAAACTTGAGCGTTGAACCCTCTTCTTTTTTTCAGAATTAAATAACCTACTTATACTTTGTGGTTTTATTTCATCTGTTCCGGCTGCTAATATAATACTTTCACCTTTTTTTAGATTAAATTCGAAGTATCCCGGCACATAGAGATCTTCCAGGCATTCATATCCTCTACGCTCTTCTTCTCTATACTTAATATTGTAATACCAATCGGGACAATGTACGTATTCGGTTTTTTTTGAAAATTGAAAATGAACAGGAGTATAGCCCTGATACATTTTAAAATTAACACCATTTTGGGACAATTTATAAGTTTTATCCACAAAATTATTAGCTTTACTCAATTTATGCCTCTGTCTAAATGCCAAAAAGGGTTGAAGCCTTATTGTAGTCGGAGAATTACAATCCTTTACTGTGTATTTTATCAATATTCTATCGGAATTAGTAGCAAAAATACTTTCTTTTGTCAAGATAACTCCACCAACTCTATAAGTTATTTCTGGTATATTGTCAATATTTATTTCTCTGATATATTTATGACCTTTTGGAGAATAAACTCCATTTGGATATTCGTGAATACCAAGGTGAAATTCCGCATCATGCTGTATTATAGTAGGATCTACACCTGATACCAAGACATGCATTTCATCGTCAATCATGGGTTGTTGTGAAATCAGCAGCCCGTGATATTTTCTGGTATTGCAAAACAACAAGCTCGTAGTAGCAAATGCTCCGCTTCTATTTGTACGCAATAATTCATGTGTCAAAGAAAAGGAAAGATTTACTAATTTATTTCTGTCAAATTTAAGCTTATCCATAATAATTATTTTGAACTAAATGATACACACAAAAGTAATATAAAAAGTATTAATAGGTATCTTTTGAGAAGATTTATTTAATGATTTATCATAATTTATAATAGTTTTTAATTCAAAGGGTAAATAAGAAATGTGTAGTAGATACCAATATTAGATTATTTTGAGACTAACTATAGGCAAAATTATTAGGAAACAAACTTTTATAAAAACTAATTCCACTGTGCAGAGTGGCTAAGCTCTTAGCGAGCACAAAATAGAGTCATGAGATCGGAGCTGCTTTTTGCATTTTTACAAGCAGTTTTGTTGATGTAGGTAACATAGCGTACCTACGGCATACATTTTAGTTGGTTAATAGACTTTTTTACCCATATTTTGTTCCTAATGGCACTTGGCTGTAGTTTATAGAAGTAAAACGGATTAATTTCATAAGTGGGGTGGTTTGTTCAAATAGAAAAATTAATCTTATAGGAAAAAAATGAAATGCAGCTTTTCTTGTTGACAATATTTGTACATGAACTTATTTTTGTACATTTGTAGATTGATAAAAAAAAGAAAGATTATGGAATATGAAAATATATTGGTAGAAGAAAAAAATGGTATTGTAGTATTGTCTATTAATCGACCAAAAGCTTTGAATGCTTTAAATGCCGGGGTCTTTAAGGATTTGGATCATTTTTTTACTGAAAATTATAGCAATGATAAAGTCAAGGCTGTTGTTATAACCGGAGTAGGGGAGAAAGCTTTTGCTGCCGGTGCGGATATAACTGAATTTTTGGGGATGAATGATGAACAAGGGACGAATCTTTCCAAAAAAGGAATGGAGGTTTTTGATAAAATTGAAAATTTTCCGAAGCCTGTGATTGCTGCTGTTAATGGCTTTTCTCTTGGTGGTGGGAATGAATTAGCGATGTCGTGTCATTTTATAGTAGCAAGCGAAAAAGCCAGGTTTGGTCAACCTGAAGTTAATTTGGGGTTGATTACAGGATATGGCGGGACTCAAAGGTTGCCTCGATATATAGGGCAAGCTAAAGCTATGGAATTATTGCTTACCGGAGATATGATTAATGCTCAAGAAGCCAAAAGTTTGGGTTTGGTAAATCATGTGGTTGAGCACGGTAAAGAAGTTGAAAAGAGTATCGATATTTTGAATAAAATTATTACCAAAAGTCCTTATGCAATTGCTAAAATGATTGAGACTGTTAATGCTTTTTCGGATAAGACAAAGAACGGATTTGAAATTGAAGCGTATAATTTCGGTAAGACTATCGGTAGTCATGACGGGCAAGAAGGCGCTAAGGCTTTTTTGGAAAAAAGAAAACCGGAGTTTAAAGGTAGATAGATTGGTGATTTATTGTGCAGTCTGTTGTTTCTTTTATGTTAATATGTTATTTTTTTTAATAAAATACTTATTACTATATTGAAATTAGATAATTTTGATTTTCTTTGCAGATTAATAAATTAAATTGTCCCATGTTAAGTAGAAGAAGTGTAAGGGTTAAAGTTATGCAGGTTCTCTATGCTCAAAATAGAGATAAAGAATTACGCGATGCTGAAGTGATGAAATTATATAAAAGCTCTATAGAAGGGACTTTCGATATTTTTCTCTTCAATTTGTATTTGATAATCGAAGTCACCAAGGTTTCGGTTGAAGACGAGGCTAAACGTGTATCAAAATATATTGTTTCCGATGATGATAAATTATTTAAAAGCACATTGTATCACAATTCTATAATAAATAGTCTTGTGAATAACAAAATGCTTAAGACCAAAATGGAGAAACTCGGTTTTGCAGATTTTGTTGATGAAGATATATTGAGAAAACTTTACAAGAGTTTTTCCGAAGAAAAAAGTTATATAGATTATTGGCACAATAGAAAAAGCGTCGAGGATGATCGTAATATCTTGCTCGAATTGTATCGCTTTCTAAGAGCTAATGAAATGTTTGGCGAACTGATAGAAGAGAGATTTTATCAATGGATAAGCGAAAAGTCCGTAGTTATAGGAGCTGTCAAAAAAGTGCTGAAAAGAGATACATTTGAAGAGGATTTTATAAATGACTATTTACCAAGTAATGAAACCATAAAAGAATTTGGTGAAACTCTACTCAAAAATACGATGAATATCGAAGAGGAATTGGAAAAATATGTTGTGCCGAAGTTTTTGAAATGGGATAAGGATAGGATTGCGACCATTGACCTTATTTTTATAAAAATGTCTTTAGCAGAGATATTGTATTTCAAAACCATTCCTTGTAATGTCACTCTGAATGAATACGTGGAACTTTCTAAAGACTATTCAACAGAGAAAAGCAAAGAATTTATCAATGGTGTAATGGACAAAGTTATCAAAGATCTAAAAGAACAAGGATTGATAAACAAGACTATATAGTGTCTGTTTGAAAACACATCAAATTTGAAATTGATTCTTATTGTCATCTTAAACCTTTTTTACTAGTGTCAAGTCAAGCATACTCTTTCACGCCAAGTATTCGTTCTTTTTGCCGATAACTGCATTAATAATTTCCACCATAGCTACGGCTATGATGAAAATTATATGCTTTGTTCTCGACAAAAATAACATCAACTTACCCGAAACATT
>Ga0256832_1002321_pt1 | contig 12982 bp, 11 predicted proteins | sample 134614metaG_FD_190534 | JGI IMG/M metagenome (GOLD analysis project Ga0256832, IMG submission 190534) | Hydrothermal vent microbial communities from Lau Basin, Pacific Ocean - 134-614 | ecosystem: Environmental > Aquatic > Marine > Hydrothermal vents | place: Pacific Ocean: Lau Basin | collected... | reverse complement strand
AAGAAAAATTTATGATAAGCAGACTGATTAAAACCACAAATCTCAAAATCTATCCTCCTGATAAGGAATTTATTCTATTTTAACAGTTATCAGAGATAAATTTTGTAAAATCAGATTCTAAAATTTTAGTAATATACACTATTTAATTATTAAAATTTAAAAAAATGAATAAAATTAAATATGGAATAATACTTTATAGATGTTTTATCTATTGAAGATATTGATACATTTTTATTATTCCACTTGATTATAAATATAATCCAATATTTATAAATCATTAAAAACACATTTATTTGAACCTATATCTATAAGTTTAATAATATAGTTATTATTAATATCTTGGGCATAAAAATCATTTAAAACACGTGAACATGCCAATTGAGAACAATTTGGAGTAGAATATAAAATAAATTCATCATTACTAGCATCTATAGTAGAGGTATCTATAGTTAATACCTCATCTTGATTCCAATTTACACAAGTACCAGAAGAGTTTATTTTAAAACTTATATCATCTTTTATATTTAGAATATAAAAATATGAAGACCCTGAACCTCCCCCTCCTCCAGAAGAACCTCCACTTCCAGAGCCAGAGCCTGATGAGGCTGAGAGAATGGTTAAAGTATAACTTTTTGTATCACAAACCGATGGAAAATTCGTATCACAGACTTTAATCCCTATAACTTTTGTTCCTTCAGATGATAAATCACTACCGTCAATGGAAATAACTCCATCAGAGTTAATTATCAAAGAGCTTAATCCACCATTACTATCTATGCTCCATGTATAACTACCATCTCCACCAGTAGCCGTTAAACCTGCTGAATAATCTTGATCTTTATATGCATAAGGCAAATAAGGAGTAGTTATTTTTACAGGATTTGGATTTATAGTTAGTGTAAAATTTTTGAAAGTTTTCCTGTTTATTGTATCTGTTACAGTAACTGTAAAATTAAAAGTTCCTGTTTCTGTTGGTGTTCCTGAGATATAACAATTAGGTGGGGAAGCAGGATCTATTCCATCTGGTAAATTTCCCTTAATAGAACAGTCTTTTAAAGTTCCTCCTGAAATTTTAAAATTAACCGTCGGATAAGGTAAAAACTGAGTTCCTTCTGGCAGAGAACTGGTAACTATCTCAAAAGCCTGACACCCTTTTTCCCTGAGAAAATTTATATCTCCATAACAAACAATATCATCATATTTATAACTCCCAACATCTGTTCCGTATGGTTTTATTTGATAGCTATCTGTTCCCGTCTTTGTCTCATCGTGAAGATTTGCACCTTTGCTGTAAACAATGAAAGCTATGTTCTTTGAAGTCCCATTATCATCAAGTGATAGCCAGTTAGACGGTTCGGTATTACAAAAATCCAGAGAATCCATATTCGTTGCAAGAGCATAAACCAAATCGTTTGTATAAGAATCTTTTGTAGGAATTCCTAACGAATTTAGATCAGAAGGTAGTTTTTTATGGGAAATAGCGTATCCTTCGATGGTTTTACAAGCTTTTTCTACAACTGTTTTAGTTTCATTAAACTTCTGGTTTTTTACTAAAATACTGATAATCCCAATCCCAGAAGCCAGCAAAAGCCCTAATATAACTAAAACAATAGCTATCTCTATAAGTGTAAATCCCTTAGAAGTTCTAAAAAACAACAGAACCTCCTAATATATCAATACGACTTTTAACAACAGCTTTTAGATCTTGCTCCATCTCTAAATTTTCAATTGCAGAATAGATTTTTAATGCTTCATATGGTTTTTTATTGATTTCCAAAATCCTTGCATAGCTGTATCCTATGTAGCTATCGAGTCTGTTTTTTTCATAAGCCTGTTTATACAACTGCTCTGCTTTCTTTAGATCTCCTAAGCCTTCAAAAATCAGTCCGCCAGCATAGAATAGGTATCCATTTTTATCAATATCTAATTTTTCTTCCAAAATATTTTTAGCCAATTGATAATCTTGATTTTGTATTAACTTTGTTAAAAATGAATAAACAAGTTTCTCATCATCTACTTTGTATAAAACCACTTCAAGTGAGTTTAAATCCTGCTTTTGATAAAAGATTGTTAATAACTGATTTAAAACAAAATCATCTTTTTTTAGTTTGTATGCTTTTTTATACCATTTTGCACTTTCCTCTAAATCTCCTTCTTCATAGGAAATTTCTGCAAGTGAAACATAAGTGGTAAATTTAAAGTTTTTATCGATCTTTTTAATCGGTTTCGCTTTCGCAAACCTGAGCTGTGGTATGTCAGCCAATGAAAGAATATCTCTTATCTGATAAGAAACTGCCTGTGAGATGTTAAGGTTGTCTAATGTTTCAATCTCTTTGTCCAATTTTTCAGAGTTATTCTGTATCATAGACAGTTCTTCTGGTGTTAGATATGTTTGTTTCTCTGGTTTTTCTTCTGGTGTCTGGCAACTTTTCTGTTCATTATTTACCTGCAAAAATAGTGGTTTCTGTTCTTTTTTGTTAATCTTTTGTATCTGATTTTCCACAGACTGTTTGATACTGTTTCCTACGCCGAATTGGTCTCTAACCGTCTGATAGTTTGGATTTACTGTATCTGTTATAACAAGAGTCGGCATAGATAGAGCCACAAACATTCCTATATATAACGGTGTTTTTAAATTTTTCATCATTTTCACCTCACTCTTTTATGAGTTTTGGTTTTAGAAAGATAATCAACTCTTTCTTTTCTTTGCTTTTTTGCTTTCTTTTAAAAAGATTTCCTACAACTGGAAGATTTTGGAAATAAGGGATTGCTTCTTTATTGTTAGTATTATCTGAGCTTATCAGTCCTCCGATAATGATAATATCGTTATTCCTTGCTGTTACGATTGTTCCAGTTTCTTTCACATTAAGAACTGGAGCTTCTGCCTGAACACGACCGTTTTCTATAAGCTTTTTTGTGCCTTCTATTTTTGAAGATACAGGGATAATATTTAGAGTAATTGTATTGTCTTCATTTATATACGCCGATACTCCTAAAAGAACCCCATCAAGAACGCTGTTTCTGATATAAGCCACTTCCTGAGATGTTGTATTTCCTGTTAATGTCTGAATCTGTTTTTCCCAGAATGGAACAATTTTCCCTGATGATATGATTGCACTTTGTCCGTTTATAACTCTAACACGTGGATTTGATAACGTTTCTACTTTTCCCACTGAAGCAAGGGCATTTATCAAGAGAGAAACATCTCCACCTGCAATAGTAACCTGTCCATTTCCAAATGGTAAGGCAAGCGATTGTGAAATGGTTGCCAGTGCCCCTGTTCCTAAAAAATCCCTCATCAAAATAGACCAGTCTATACCATACTCAAACTTTTTAGAGAGTGTTACTTCCACAATTTTTGCTTCTATTAAAACCTGTTTTTTGGTTTCTCTTTTTAACGTTTTTAAAAACTTTTCTATGAGTTCTATTTTCCTTTTTGGTGCTCTAATTACAAGAGTTCCTGTAAATCTATTAAGTGAATAACTGCCTTCACCTTCTAAAATATCTTCTATATTTTTTTCTAATTGCTGATAAAAATTATTTATACCTTGAGGGCTTTTATAGTTAAGCGAAAAATTTCCTGACAACTGTCCTGCACCTGAGCCGCCTCCTGAATTTCCACCACTTGCACTTCCCACCTGTGAAGCAGACTGGGTAGCACCTAAAACATCTCCACCTAATGAAACCTTATAGTTTGAATTTGTATGAACATAAGGGATATGGAATGTTTTCGTAATCGTGGACTTTACATAAATAACATTTCCTTTTATCTGATAATACAGACCTGTTAAATCCATTATGATTTCCATGGCATTTTTTGCTGAGGTGTTGTTAAAATTTGCGGTTATTCTTTTACTAAGGTCTACATCAGGAGCAATTACCAGATTCATTCCTACATCATTTGCTATAGCATATAAAACTGTCGTTACAGGTGTGTTTCTTGCATTAAACGAGAAAAATTTATTTTTAAACGGATCAAATTTTATAACTGCAGGTTTAATTATCTTAGGAGGAGGCGGTGGCGGTGGAACATACTTTTTAGCCTGAGCCATTTTTTCCATTTCTTTCTGTATTATTTTCGGTTTTTTATCTATATCGAATGCATTGTTGTCTGTTTTCACATTTTTAGTAGCACAGCCACCTACAAAAACAAGACCACACAAAGCTATTCTAAAAATTGAAGCCATTTCTTTCTCCCTAATTCTTCTATAAGAACTCTGTTTCTTTCTATTCGGACAATTTTTATTGTCGGTGAAATTTTGCTTCCTTCCGTGTATAGTTCACCGTTTATTTCTGCAAACTTTTTATTTTTTCCTATGTAAATAAATGTTAGCTTAAGTACTCTCGGTTTTTTTATGCTTGGAGACGGAAGCTTTAGGATTTCCTGTGAAATATTCATTTTTTTTGAGTAAGGTAAAAGATATGCCAGTTTATAAATATCAATTTTCCTTTTTTCAGGAAATCTTACAAATGAATATTTTAGATATTCATCTGAGATTGTGTATTTTGAAAGATACATGAGATTAAAATAGCTTTTAATGTTATTAACAAAGTATGATTTTACAAAAAAGAACATTATTAATAAAACCACTGGAAAAAGAAGCAAACCTATATGTCTAATGCTTAAATTCAACTTTTCCAAATTCATCTCTAACCTTTAAAAACCTGTATCAGATCAAAATAAAGATTTAGTAAGTATGTTCCGTTATTATTTTCTATATCGAACTTTTTAATATCTATAATTGGACTTTTAGAATTTTCTAAAACATAAAAAAGTTTCTGGACTGTTTTTCTATCGTAAAGAGGAAGTCTCAATTTCATTTTTAATGAAATCGTGTCGTTTTCTACGGTGATATCCTGAACCATCTGGGCTTTGAATTGTTTATATAATTTATCTGCTTTTGACAGCAATAATGCTTCTGCTTCTGCTTTTGAAACAGGTCGTATTTTATACTGTTTTACTTTTTCTTTAAGTTTAAAAAGTTTTTTCTTTGCTTCTTGAAAACCACTCTTTTCTTGTCTGATTTCCATATATTTTCTCTGTAATGCTTGATCTATTTCTGAAAGGGAGAAATACCCTATTAATAAAACAATCAAGAATAACGTCTGCAAAAGATAAAAAAGATATCTAAACATCATCTCATTTACCTGCCAGATTTATGTTCAGATGTATTGTCAACTGCTGAAAGTTGTAGCTGGTATTATCCTGCAACACATATTTTTCTGACAGTTGCTGTATTCTATTTTTTAAATTTTCTTTAAACCTGACAAAACTTTTTAGATCATTAAATTTCTTTAAGCCAGATATTTGAATCTGAATATTTCCTGAGGTCTTATCTATATCGAATTTGTTAATCTTAAAACTCTTTAAAAAGTATCCAAAATCGAAAACATTAAACAAAATATCCTTTTCTTTAATATCCGTCAGTTTATTAAAATAGGCTGAATAATATTCAAGGTGTTCAACAGGAATTCCAAATTCTTTTCTGAATGCTGATATTTCTCTGATAAGGCTTCTATAATCTCTATCTATCCATGAAAGTTTTTGATTTGCTTCTGAATACTTTGAAAAATCAATGGATAAAATAAAAATTATTAAAACAAACAGCGCGAAATTTGCATACACTAAAATCTTATTAAATACTTGGTTCTGAATAAATTCATCAGGTAGAAGATTGTATTTTTCAGGAACAAATAAATTTCCAATAGGTATAACAAATTTATGAAAGGTTTGTGTATCACAGTTTGAAATAAGATTAGGAACAAATACTGTAGAAATCGGCTTATTCAAAAATGCATATGCACTTTGAATAACATCAATATTCTCTGCTAAATTCCCTGAAAAAATAACAAAATCTATCTGCTTTGTTTTATTCTGCATAACGTACTGATAAGTAAGATTTATATTTTCATAATAGATATTATTTCTGTGTTCTTCAGAAATCTCTTTATCTATTTGAACCACTCTGGTGTATTTGAGTTCTTCTCCTTTATTCACCGTTATTATTATGCTTTCTTCGTCTGCATAGCAATGAAACACAGTTTTTTCGCCGAATAGTTGGTAAGAAATTCCAAGCAGTGAAAACTGTGATAAAAGAAATTTGTTTAAGCTTTTTTTCAATGAAAAATCTATTTTTATATCTTTATATAAGATATCTAAAGGAACTGCAAAGACGTTGTATATAATTTTATTTTCATTTTTTCCTTCTGGAAAATAAATGAATTTATACTCCTTGCCTTTTTCTAATACATTGGAAAGTTTGCTTTTTATTAAGAACTGTTTTGTTTTATTATCTTTTACTTGAGGTATTTCAACCTGTTGATTGATGTAATCATTGAATTCATATGAAAGAATAGAATTATACTTTTTAATCAGTTTTTCAATTTCTGGAAAAAACTCAGAATCAGGCGAATCTCTAAAATCATACTTATCCTGTAAAACAAAACCCTTTTTGGTTTTCTTTACTAAAACACCTAACCTATTTGAATAATCTATAGAAAATGTTTTTTTCAATAATTGACCTTTTAACTCTGGTTTTATTAAAACAAATCGGCTAAAAATGGAGAAAACATTAAAAAATTTTGTTGTAAAGTCTCTCCGTTTTTCTTCCGATTAGTAAGTTAAATAAAAAATTTGGAGGTAATATCGATGTTATATAAAGACATAACATCAAAAAATGAGAAAGGTTTTACCCTTATAGAAATAGCCATAGTGCTCATCATAATAGGTCTTATTTTAGGAATGGTTTTTAAAGGAAGACAGCTTATAGATAATGCTAAGGTTAAATCTTTAGAAGCAAACTACAATAAGATAATAACAGCAGTTAATATCTTTTACGACAGGTACGGCTTTTATCCTGGTGATGGTTGTAATTCAACTCCAGCCCCTACTAAACCCTCAGATTGTAATTATGGAAAAGATGGATTGCTAACTGTTACAAATGAATATAAAGCATTTTGGAAATTAGTAATTGATGTTACAAATTTATTAACTCCAGCTGAAAGAAAAACTGTATCAGGAACTACTTGGGATATCGCTAATGCCACAAAGGGAAATAGAAGTGGTGATTGGATATACGCAACATTGGATAAAAGATATGTTTGTGATCTAGATAGAAGAATAGATGATGGAGATTCCGAAAATGGAATAATTTATACAGGAGGAAACTTATACGATTCAACTACAGATTGTTGGTCTTTGAACGGAACAGTTCGTACATTCTTTTATCTATTTCCATAAAAGTTAATAACTTACAAAACAGGTAAAGAATTCTTTACCTGTTTTATTAACTTTTATCATTACTTATGAACCTAATGGAAAAATTATGAACTTTTAAATTATATTGATTTCCAAATTAAACACGTTTTTATTATTAAACTTTATGCAAGAGACGAAAAATATAAATATTAAAGAAAGTCAAATAATACGAGGAAAAAATGAATAAAAAAGGTTTTACGCTTATTGAACTTTCAATAGTTTTAGTAATCATCGGAATCATTATTGGTTCAATACTCAAAGGTCAAGAACTTATAAAAAATGCAAAAGCAAAAAGAGTCCTCAACGACACAAGAGGATTGGAAGCAATGATATGGACATTTTACGATAGAAAAAATAGATTTCCTGGAGATTGCAATCAGGACGGTTTGATCGGATATAATGCTCCCAACAATATCACAGGAAGTAACAACCTCAGCAACAACACAGATCCAACAATAGACGCATGTAAAACCAATCCAAACGAAGATAACGTAAACAGAGCCTTTTCAGATCTCAGACTTGCCAGAGTTGCTCCATATTCAAAACCGAACATAATACTTGCCAAACACGTCGCAAACGGATTTTTTCATATTGGATATACAACAGTAAACGGACAAAACTACAACGCAATTTTTATATACAACATCCCTGCATGGATGGCAAAAATTATAGATGTTGAAATAGATGGTTTTGAGAACGGAAATGTAGGATTAGTCAGAAGACACGACATAAGAGATGGAGGCTCAGGATGGCCTCTTGAACAGTATGATAATCAGCTTGTTTCAATAGAATACTACTTTGATCAGGAACCTTAATGCAAAAAAAACCAATAGGACAGCTTCTAAAAGAATTAGGATACGTTACAGAAGAACAGATACAAGTTGCCTTAGAAGTTCAGAAAATCAACGGAGGGCTTTTAGGTGAGATACTGATAAAGCTTTCCTTTGTATCGCCAAGGGAAATAGCCGAGGCAATAGCCTATCAGGCACAAAAACCGTACATCGACCTTTCCCAGTATCCTCCATCAAAAGAGGCACTGAAACTTATAGATAAAGATATTGCAAAACAGCTTGAAGTTTTACCTATAAATGTTGTTGATAATAAACTTCTCTTAGCTATGACAAATCCTTATGACCTGAATGCCATAGACATTATCCAGAGGAGAACAGGACTACAGTTAGATATTTATGTTACAGATAAAGAATCTCTCTTAAAAGCTATAGAAATAAACTATTTCCTGTTAGAACAACCAATAGAAGAAGAAATTCAAAAAGAGATAGAAAAAGCCAAAACATCAGGATTAGGAACAGAACTTCCTAAATTTGTCGATATGATTTTAAACCACGCAATAATTGAAAGGGCAACCGACATACACATTTCCCCTGAAGATATAGCTTCACATGTGTTCTTCCGTATAGACGGAATAATGAGGCATTACTACACCATACCGAAAAATTTGCATAATCCTATTGTTTCAAGAATAAAAGTTCTGGCAAATTTAGACATAGCAGAGCAGAGACTTCCTCAAGATGGTTCTTTTACCCATTCATTCTTTGATGAAGAATTTGACCTCAGAGTGTCAACAATCCCCACAGCTTACGGGGAAAATGTCGTTATGAGAGTTTTATCAAAAAATCTTTCTCTATTTAGTTTTAAAAGCTTAGGATTTGAAGACGATATATTAGAGCAGCTTAAAACTCTCTTTGCGAAACCACAAGGGATAATTTTAGTAACAGGGCCAACAGGCTCAGGTAAATCAACAACCCTTTACGCAGCCCTTAGGAATATCAATGCATTAAAAAGAAATATTCTGACGGCAGAAGATCCAATAGAATATAAATTTCCTTTTATAAAACAAACACAGATAAACGAAAAATCAGGATACACCTTTGCAAAAGCAATAAGACATTTTTTAAGACAGGATCCAGATGTTATTCTGATCGGTGAAATCAGAGATGAAGAAACAGCAGAAATGTCTATGAAAGCCTCCATTACAGGTCATCTCGTTTTATCCACTTTACACACAAACGACTCTGTAAGTGCAATTCCAAGACTTATAGATATGGGAGTAAAAGACTATCTGGTTGCCTCAGGTGTATCGGCAATAACAGCCCAGAGACTTGTGAGGAAAATCTGCAACTTCTGTAAAGAAGAATATGAATTAGAAGTTAAAGACCTAATAAAACAGGGCTTTTCAGAAGAAATGCTCAAAAATGCAAAACTTTTACCAGAAACTAAAATAAAGCTATGGCGTGGAACAGGCTGTGAACATTGTAAAAATACAGGATATTTAGGAAGAACGGTAATAGCAGAACTACTAATAATAAATGAAGAAATTTCAGAACTGATAGTAAAAGGAGCAACTCCGTTAGTTATATCCAACAAGGCAAAAGAACAGGGAATGAGAACCTTAAAAGAAGATGGATTAATAAAAGTTTTAAAAGGAATTACAACCCCTGAAGAAATTAGAAGAGTGGTTGGATAAATGGAACTCTACCTAATAGAAGCAATAGACAATTCAGGAAATAAAGTAAAAAAAGTGTTCGAAATAGATGATGAAACATACCTTGTTTCCATCTTAGATTATGCAGGATTAACACCGTTAAAAATAAAAAAACTTCCATCTTATCTAAAGTATCTAAACATCAGAAAAAAGTTTCAAAAAATAAAACCGACAGAAATAATTGAAATATTAGAAAATCTTCACCTGATAGTATCGTCAGGACTTCCATTAAATACTGCTTTGATGGATCTTGCAGAAGATGCAGAAAATCCTGCCATAAAAGATATGCTTTTAGACATTTCCCTAAAAGTTGGTTCTGGAGAACTGCTTTCAACTGCTCTTCAAAAATACAAGAAATACTTTTCAGAAGTGGTGATATCTTTAATAAAAATCGGAGAAGAAACAGGAAGCTTAGACAAAACTTTAAAAGATGCAGCAGAGCATTTACAAAGAATAGAAGAACTAAAATCTAAAACAAAACAGGCTTTGATTTATCCTGCATTTGCTTTCTTTGCCACATTAGGAGCTATGATTTTCTGGTTTGTTTATGTTCTTCCAAAAATCACAAAAACATTTAAATCTTTCGGGATAGAACTTCCTGCAACAACTAAATTTTTAATGTGGATTTCAGATTTTACCCAGAGATACATTTTAGTAATTGGAGTAGCCATATTCATTTCTATAATAATCTTAAAAATTTTAAGACAGAAAAATGAAAAAGTTAGATACGAAACAGACAAACTCATACTTAAACTTCCGATCTTCGGAATGGTAATAACAAACTTTAATTACGGCTTTTTTGCAGAATATATAAGACTGATGATATCAGCAGGTCTGCCACTCTTCCAATCTTTAAAAATAATTGAAGGGGCCATGAAAAATTACGTATTTAAAAGGGCAATTCATAATGTTTATGAATCCATCACATTAGGAAAATCTTTTTCAGAATCATTAAAAGAACAAAATCTTTTCTCACCTGTCATCATCAGAATGGTTTCGATAGGTGAGCAGACAGGGAAATTAGAAGAACAGCTAAACTACATATCTCAATACTACTATGATAAAGTGGATTACATATCTCAGAACGTTGCAAAAATGATAGAACCTATAATAATAGGGATAATAGGCTTATTCATGTTAGTCATAATGCTCGGCTTAATAGGGCCTATATACACGCTAATATCTCAGATCAGCAGATAAAACATCTTTTATAATCTGGCCGTCTTTCATTTCAACTATCCTCGAAGTTCTCTGGGCAAGATCCATTTCGTGTGTAACCATTACTATGGTAATTCCTTTATTATTCAGTTTTAGGAATGTTTCCATCACAATTTCCGTATTCTTTGAATCAAGATTTCCAGTAGGTTCATCAGCAAGAATAACATCAGGATTGTTCGCAAGAGCCCTTGCAATTGCCACCCTTTGCTGTTCTCCACCTGACATTTCATAAGGTTTTCTCTCTATCTTATCTCCTAACCCTAAATGCTCCAAAAGATAAACTGCCCTTTCTTTAGCCTTTTTTCTTGAAATGCCTTGTTTAATAATAGGGATCATCACATTTTCATAGGCATTAAACTCAGGAAGCAAATAATGAAATTGAAAAACAAAACCTAAATGCCTGTTTCTAATATCAGCCAATTTCGGCTGATTTTTAAAATCAATCTTACTTCCTTTAAAATAAACTTCTCCTTCAGTAGGAGGATCTAAAAGTCCTATTATGTATAAAAATGAACTTTTTCCTGAGCCAGACGCTCCTATAATACTTACAAACTCTCCTTTCTCAACCTGAAAATCTATGCCTTTTAAAATTTCATAATTTTTAATTTTCTTTTTTATCTTTTCCGTTTTTATTACGATCATTTGATTTTCCTTTTCTCAACAAAAATAAATGTTAAAAACATCCCGATACCTACGGCAAAAATTAAAAACAGCACCGCAACTCTGTTTTCCATAAAAATTGTATTTTTATTAATAAGCTTAACCTTTCCTGTTATATATCCTCTTTCAAAAATACCCTTAACACTTTTTATTCTACCTACAGGGTTTACAATAGCAGATATTCCTGTATTTGCCGACCTTACAAGGTATCTTCCGCTTTCAATTGCCCTGACCCTCGCCATTTCAAAATGCTGGAACGGAGCAGATGTTTTTCCAAACCACGCATCGTTTGATATGTTAACCAGTAGATTTATTCCTTTATCTTTGTATTGAGTCAGAAGAGAAGGAAAAATAGCCTCAAAGCATATAAACGGAGCAATAACCATCTCTTTATATTTTAGAGGTTTTATCTCTTTACTGGCTATATAATCATAACCTTCAAGATACGGAAACAAAGAGCTGAAAACCTTAAAAGGAAAAGGAACATACTCTCCGAAAGGAACCAACTTTATCTTAGTATAAAAATCAACCACCTGATGTTTTTCATCATAAAGATAGATAGCATTGTAAAGATAGTATCTACCATTTTTATAAAAGATATCATCATATCCTGTTAAAAACGGAACCTTTATATCTTTTATTTTTTCGAAAAAGTATTTATACAAAAATCTATCAGGAGAACGGGGATAAAAAGGAAGTGCAGATTCTGGGAGAACAATCAGATCAGGATTTTCTTTTGCAGCATCTTTAAAAAGTTTTATGTATATATCAACAATTTCTTTACTTTTTGAAACATCCTGTTTCATATCTTCAGGGATATTTCCCTGTAAAACTGCTACTTTTAAACTTTTTCCATTTTCCTCAAAATTATTTATCCTGTGTTCACCGAAGAGCCAAACAGCTATAACAAAAACAAACGAAAACGCAACCAGACCTAAAGAAGTAAGATCTCTCCTTTCATAAAAATAAAACAAAACGGCAGAAAGAGATAAAACAAGAACAGAAAGCCCGTAAATTCCAGTTATGGAAGCCATCTGAGCTATCGGATTTATATAAGAAATGGCATATCCTGAAAATAGCCACGGAAACCCCCCAAATGGAAAATATTCCCGTAAAAGCTCAACGGCCAACCACACAAAAGGAAAAATAAAAACACCTTTTGATCCAAATCGAAAAAATATCCATTTCCCAATCAGTCCAGATATTCCAAACTGAACAAGGGAAAAAGCCAAAGAAAACAGTATAAAAACAGGTATAGCCAGGTAAAAAGACACATTTCCGTAAAATACAACTGCATAATTTATCCAGTAAAACGACAGTAAAGAAAAAACAAAACCTGAAAC
>Ga0256832_1002320_pt1 | contig 12984 bp, 13 predicted proteins | sample 134614metaG_FD_190534 | JGI IMG/M metagenome (GOLD analysis project Ga0256832, IMG submission 190534) | Hydrothermal vent microbial communities from Lau Basin, Pacific Ocean - 134-614 | ecosystem: Environmental > Aquatic > Marine > Hydrothermal vents | place: Pacific Ocean: Lau Basin | collected... | reverse complement strand
ATGCCTGATCCTCGCCCCGGCGACGGCCCAGCAACTGGAGCCCAATAGTCCTGGCGGCTCCCTGCAAAGCAACGGGGTCGACCCCACGCCCGGAACCCCCTTCCTCGTCACCCCGAACGGCACCATGAACTTCGAAGTCGGCGGCAACGCGGGTGCGGGGTACTCCCTCGTGGCCGGACAGTTGGCCACGACCTCCATCACGGACCCCCTTCTCAACGGCCAATTCTTCGACATCGATTTGAATACCGCTGCGCTCGTCGGTGACGGCATCGGAGGTACGAGCACAGGCCTGCCGGCCAACCTGTTCTTCCTCAACGGCAATGGCACGAGCTCGTGGTCGATTCCCGCCAATCCCGGACTCCTCGGCCAGAAGCTCGCGTTCCAAGCCGTCGTCTTCGATGCGGCCCAACCGCCTCTCAACCTCAACATCACGGCGGCGGCCGAGTTCGATTTCCAGAACGTCACGCTCCTCACTGGCGACGACAGCTTCGTCTCCTTCAGCCTGCTTCAGCCGTATTCGCTCTACGGGCAGACCTACAACCAGTGCTTCATCTCGACCAACGGCTGGATCAAGTTCGGCGGTGCGCCCTTATTCAGTGATCTGAGCGAGAGCACCGCGGATTTCTTGAGTGGAAACATCGGTGGAGCGGGCGCGGGCAGCGGACCCGTCGTCGCGGCACTGTGGGAAGACCTCGACATGGGGAATGGCAACCCCGGCCAGCAGGTGATCATCAACGAAGCGACTCCTGGTCTTCTGACCGTCACCTGGCAAAACGGTGATTACTACCCGTCGACGCCTTTCGGCACCGTCATCGCGACGATCGATGTCACCGCCGGCGTCCCCCAGATCACCCTCGACTACATGGGCTACAGCGCCATGATTCCTCCCACGGAGGGCATCGTGGGCGTCTCCGATGGCGGTGTCGCCATGGCTGTCGCCAACGAAGTCGACCTCGTCCAGGGGGGAGCGGTCGTCCCAACCGGAGGCCTCAACCCGGCGGAGACCATCTTCCAGAACTTCGGGACTGGGGCCTTCCCCGAAGCCGTGGATCTGGCGGGCACGGTTCTCAACTTCGTCGACGCCTCGGGCACGGGTCAGTTCACCCTCTTCTGATCCGACGACAACTCAAGACGTGTCTTGTTGGGGAGCCGGCCCACCGGCTCCCCTTTTTTGTTGCTCCGGAATGGGACGCCCTCTCCCCCTCTCATCGCCGCGGCGAGCTTGGGAGCGGAGGCTTGAGCCTTCACGTGACGCCGCACTCCTCTCGGCTCGGGGGGCGACGGAAGTCGCCGGTCCAGAATCCGACGCCCTCTCCCCTCTCGGCGCGGTGGGGGGCCACATCACCATGGGGCGTCAGGCGTCCTGAGGGGCGTCGTCGGAGGCGACGCCGACGAACCGGAGGCCGAGAACGTCGAGGGCGTCGCCGAGGGGTTCGCTGGGGGACTCGGTGAGGGGGCAAACACCTCGGGAGTTCTTGGGGAAGGCGATGACTTCGCGGAGGTTGTCGCGTCCCAACATCACCATGACCAAGCGATCGAGACCCAGAGCGATGCCGCCGTGGGGCGGTGCGCCGTACTCGAGGGCCCGCAGGAACCAGCCGAACTTGGCCTCGACGTCGTCCTCCGAAAGGTTGACGAGTTCGAAGACCCTACGCTGGACCTCCGGACGGTGGATTCGGATGCTACCCGACCCCATCTCCACACCGTTCACCACCAGATCATAGAGGTCCCCGAGCACGCCGGAGAGGTCGCCCTCCTCCCCCTTCGCGGGGAGGGGTTCCTTGGGCATGGTGAACATATGGTGCATGGCGCTCCAGTGGCCCGCCTCCTCGTCATACTCGAACAGTGGGAAGTCCACGACCCAAAGACAATCCGTCCGACTCTCGTCGATGAGATCCAAGGTCCGGCCCAGATGCAGCCGGACATGAGCGAGCGCCGCGAACACCACGGCGTCGCGGTCCGCAACGAAGACGAGGAGGTCGCCCGGCTCCGCGCCCGCGCGCTCCAGCATGGGATGAAGCTCCGACTCCTGGAGGAACTTGCCCACCGGGCCCTGGAATCCATCCTCGTTCCATTTCACCCAGGCCAGCCCTCTCGCGCCGTACTCCTTGGCCACCTTCTCGAGGGCGTCCACCTTCTTGCGGGGCATGGAAGCCCCTCCCGGGACGCGAATGGCCCTCACAGAACCTCCGGATGCCACGGCGCCGGAGAAGACCTTGAACCCCGTCGTCGCGGCCAGGTCGGACATGTCCACGAGTTCCAGACCGAAGCGCGTGTCGGGCTTGTCGATGCCGAAGCGCGCCATGGCCTCGGCGTAACTCATGCGCGGGAAGGGCAGCGGAAGGTCCACGCCCTTCAACTCCTTCCACAGTCGCTGGAGCGTCTTCTCGACGACGGCGAAGACATCGTCCGGCCGGACGAAGCTCATCTCCATGTCCAACTGGGTGAATTCAGGTTGGCGGTCGGCGCGCAGGTCCTCGTCCCGCAGGCACTTGCAGATCTGGTAGTAGCGATCGAGCCCGGAGACCATGAGGACCTGTTTGAAAAGCTGCGGCGACTGGGGCAAGGCGTAGACCATGCCGGGTTGCAGTCTCGACGGAACGATGAAATCGCGCGCTCCCTCGGGCGTCGTCTTCGTGAGGAGCGGAGTCTCGATGTCGACAAAATCCTCGTCGTGAAAGACTTCCCTGATGATCTGCGTGACGCGGCTACGGAAGACCATGGCCTCGGCCAGAGGGCGGCGGCGCAGATCGACAAAGCGATACTTCAGGCGCGTGTCCTCTTTCGCCTCGATCTCCTCCTGGACCTCGAAGGGAGGGGTCTTGGAGGTGTTGAGGACCTCGACTTCGAGGACCTTGACCTCGACTTCGCCCGTCGGACGATCCGCGTTGATCTGTCCCTCCGGCCGGGCTTCGACCTTGCCCCTGAGAGCGATGACGTATTCGGACTTGAGGCCCTCGAGAATCGCCTCCTGCCCCGGGTCGAAACGCACCTGAGTGATGCCGTAGCGATCACAGAGGTCGACAAAGTGAACACCGCCGTGGTCCCGGCGATTGCGAACCCAGCCCGCCAGAATGACCTCACGGTCGATATCTTTCGCACGTAGCTCGCCGCAGGTGACGTTTCGTTGCAGTCTCATGGGAAGAATCTCCTCAGCGAGGAGATACCGAAAAGTGCCCCCGAAATCACGCCGGGTCCGGCGTGGCCTCGGGGGCGACCTTCATCTCGAGAAAGGTTCAGCTATTTCTTTGGGAGTCCCGGGCGACATGCAGGCGCTGGAGCGCCCGCCGAAGAGCCAACTCGGCGCGAAGGAAATCCACCTCGGATTTCGCTTCCTTCCGTTTCTTGAGGCGCTCCCTGGCCCGTTGTTCGGCACGCCTGGCTCGTTCAACGTCAATATCCTCAGCACGCTCGCCGACGTCCGCAAGGATGCGACAGAGGTTGTCCGAAACCTCCAGGAATCCATCGGAGACGAAAAGGAGTTTTTCCTTGCCCGACTCCTCGACCACGCGCAGCTCGCCCATTTCGACGGCCGAGAGCATGGGGGCGTGATTGGGCAACACCCCCATGAGGCCGTCCGCTGCCGGAAAGACGACGGAACGAACCCTTCCGTGAAACACCTCCCGTTCGGGGGTCACGAACTCGAGATCGAATACGGTGGCGGCCATGCTTCAGAACTCCTCAGGCGGCACTGGTGGCCTGGATCGTTTCGGCCTTGGCCACGGCGTCCTCGATGGTGCCGACCATGTAGAACGCGTCCTCGGGAAGATGATCCCACTTACCTTCGAGGATCTCCTTGAAGGAGCGTACCGTGTCCTCGATCTCCACGAAGATTCCCGGCGAGCCGGTGAACTGCTCCGCGACCGCGAACGGCTGCGCCAAGAACTTCTGGATGCGGCGTGCGCGATTCACGGTGGCCCGGTCCTCGTCGGAGAGTTCCTCCATGCCGAGGATGGCAATGATGTCCTTCAGCTCCTTGTAGCGCTGCAGGATCTGCTGCACGGCGCGGGCCGTGCGGTAGTGCTCCTCGCCCACGAAGTCCGGTGAGAGTTGGCGCGAGGTGGAACGAAGCGGGTCCACGGCGGGGTAAATGCCCAATTCCGCGAGTGACCGCTCGAGAGCCACGGTGGCGTCCAAGTGAGGGAAAGTCGCCACGGGCGCAGGGTCGGTGTAGTCGTCAGCGGGCACGTAGATGGCCTGCATGGAGGTGATCGATCCCTTGTCCGTCGTCGTGATCCTCTCCTGCAGAGCGCCCATCTCCGAATTCAAGGTGGGCTGGTAACCCACGGCGGACGGCATGCGCCCCAGCAAGGTGGACACCTCGGAACCGGCCTGCACGAAGCGGAAGATGTTGTCGATGAAGAGCAGCACGTCCTTGCCCAGCTCATCACGGAAGTACTCGCACATCGTGAGGGCCGACAGAGCCACGCGCAGACGGGCTCCCGGGGGCTCGTTCATCTGACCGAAGACCAGGGCCGTCGACGGCAACACGTTCGCTTCCTTCATTTCGAGGAAGAGGTCGTTGCCCTCGCGCGTTCGTTCGCCGACGCCCGCGAAGGCGGAGTAACCCGAGTGCTGCTTCGCAACGACGTGAATGAGCTCCTGGATGAGCACCGTCTTGCCCACACCGGCGCCGCCGAAAAGACCGATCTTTCCACCCTTCGCGAAGGGCACGAGAAGGTCGATGACCTTGATGCCCGTGTTGAATGTCTGAGACACCGTCTGCTGCCGCTCGAAGCTGGGAGCCGGCCGGTGGATCGGCCAGCGGGGCCCTTTCGGGGGCGCTCCCTTGTCGAGAGGCTGTCCGAGGAGGTTGTAGACCCGCCCCAGCGCGTCCTCGCCCACGGGAACCGTGATGGGCTCCCCGGTGTCCTTCACCTCGGAACCTCTTTGGAGGCCGTCGGTGCTGGTCATGGAGATGGTTCGTACGACGTCGTTACCCAGGTGCTGCTGCACCTCCAAGACGATGTCTTCGTCCGTCGCTTCGTTGTGAACGACGAGGGCGTTGTAGATCGCGGGAAGGTTCTCCCGATCGAACTTCACGTCGACGACGACACCGACAATCTCGTGAATGCTTCCGGAACTCACGTCAACAGCTCCCTGTGCTCAGCGTGCTTGTTTTCCATCAGCCCTTCAGGGCTTCCGCTCCCGCCGCGATCTCCAAGAGCTCGGCGGTGATGCCCGCTTGGCGGGCCTTGTTGTATTCGCGGGTGAGGTCGTCGATCATGTCGCCGGCCGCATCCGTGGCGTTCTTCATCGCGATGCGTCGGGCCGCAAATTCGCTGGCCAGCGACTCCAAGACCGCATTGAAGAACTTCATTTCGAGTGACTTGGGAATGAGCCTGGCCAAGATCTCCTTCGGGCTGGGCTCCATGATGTATTCGATCTCACCGCCGGCGACCTCAGCGTCGTCACCTTCCTCTTCACCGCCTGTGGGCAAGGCGGCAAGAGGCAAGAGAGTCTCGACGGTCGGAACGAACTTCACGACCGACTCGAACGCCGTGTAGACCAGGCTGACGCGCTGGTAGTTCCCTTCCACGAAGGAATCGGCCAAAGACGCCATGACCTTGGACATCGCGCGGTAGTCCGCGTACTCCAGCCTTCCGTCGTAGGAGCCGGCGAAGGACTGCTTGATCTTCTGAAAGAGCAACGTGGCGCGCCGGCCCAGGGTGTAGACGTCGACCTCGACGTCTTTCTTCTCCACTTCGCGCACATGGCTGACCGCCTTGCGGCTGAGGTTGGAGTTGAAGGGACCACAGAGCCCCTTCGTCCCGCCGATGACGATGACGCACTCCCGCTTGACTTCGGAGGGAGCCACGAGGAGAGGCGACGTGTCTTCGGGCGCGTGGCGAGCGACCCTCGACATCATGGCCCGAATCGCATCGGCAAAAGGACGGGTGGCTTCCGCCCGCCCCTGAAGTTTCTTCATCTTCGTGGTGGCGACGAGCTCCATGGTGCTCGTCACCTTGCGGATGTTGCCGATGCTCTTGATGCGAGCCTTGAGTTCTTTGACGCCCTTCATGCTTTGGTCCCGCCTATGCGCTGAAGGTCTTCTTGAAGGTGGTGAGCGCCTCGCGGATGCCCTTCATGGCCTCCTCCGAAAGCTTGCCGCTCGTGACGATCTCGCGACCGATTTCGGGATGGCTATCCCTCATGTACTGGAGGAATTCCTTCTCGAATTTCTTGACGGAATCCTTCGGGATGTCGTCCAGGAAGCGCTGGGTGCCCGCGATGATGATGAAGATCTGATCCTCAACGGCAAGCGGTTCGTACTGAGGCTGCTTCAACACTTCGACCAAACGCTCGCCTCGGGTGAGCTGCGCCAAGGTCGCGGCGTCGAGATCTGATGCGAACTGGGTGAAAGCCGCCAGTTCGCGGAACTGGGCCATCTCCAATCGAAGCTGGCCGGCCACCTTCTTCATGGCCTTGATTTGCGCCGAGCCGCCCACACGGGACACGGACAGCCCCACGTTCACGGCCGGTCGGATGCCGGCGTTGAAAAGGTCCGTCTCCAGGTAGATCTGTCCGTCGGTGATCGAAATCACGTTCGTGGGGATATACGCGGTCACGTCACCCTGCTGGATCTCCACGATGGGGAGCGCCGTGAGCGAGCCGCCGCCGGCCTTGTACTGCTTCGGATTCTGCTCGTGGGCATCGTCCGCCAGCTTCGCGGACCTCTCGAGGAGACGGCTATGAAGCGCGAACACGTCCCCCGGAAACGCCTCGCGGCCCGGTGGACGCCGCAGAAGCAAAGAGACTTCACGCCAGGCCATCGCATGCTTGTAGAGATCATCGTAGATGACGAGAGCGTGCTTCCCGCGATCGCGGAAATACTCGCCCATGGCCGTGCCGGCAAAGGGAGCCAACCACTGCATGGCGGCACTCTCCGACGCGGGCGCGTTCACGATGATGGTGTAATCCATCGCCCCCGTCTTCTCGAGAACCTCCTGCACCGCCTTGACCGTCGACATCTTCTGTCCGACCGCCACGTAGATGCAGATGAGATCCTTGCCCTTCTGGTTGATGATCGTGTCCACGCAGAGGGCGGTCTTGCCCGTCTGGCGGTCGCCGATGATCAACTCGCGCTGACCGCGGCCGATGGGGATCATGGCGTCGACGGCCATGATGCCGGTCTGAACGGGCTCGCTCACCGGCTGGCGCTCGAGCACGTTGGGAGCTCGACCCTCCACCGGATACCGCGTATCCGAATTGATCGGCCCCTTGCCATCGATGGGTTCACCGATGGCGTTCACAACGCGACCGAGCATGCCCTCGCCCACGGGGACGGACATGATCTCGCCGGTCGCCTTGACCGTGTCGCCCTCCTCGAGGGTGGTGTAGTCGCCCAGAACCACGGCGCCGACGCTGTCGGATTCCAGGTTCAGCGCGATGCCGTAGCGGTCACCCGGGAACTCGAGCATTTCGCTCATCCGGCAGTCCTTGAGGCCGCTGACCCGCGCGACGCCGTCGCCGATGCTGATCAGAGTGCCGATCGATTCCACCTCGACCGACTGGTCGTAGGATTCGATCTCCTTTTTCAGGACTGACGTGATTTCAGCAGGATTGATGTCCATGTTTCCACTCCAGAGGAACCAGAAGAGGCTGGTCGGGCGCTCAGACGACGCTCTTCAGCTTCTGCTCCAACTCCTCGTATTGTCTCCTGATCGTTCCGTCGATGCGCGTCGACCCCACGGTGATCCGCAAGCCGCCCAACAGGTCGGGTTTGACGACGATGTCGGCTTCAACCTTCTTGCCAGTCGCCTCCGACAAGCGCTTCAGCAACTCGTCCCGGGCCTCCCCCTCGAGAGGGAACGCGGATTCGACCGCCACGTGGATGATGCCATCCGCGGCCTCCTTCAGCTCGAAGAACTCGAGAATCATCCGACCGAGAATGTCCTCGCGCCCTCGATCCACCAAGAGCTTCATGACGTTACCGATGAAGGGATGAAGTCCCTTCGCCAGTTTCTCGTCCACGAGTCTCTTCTTGGCGTCGGGAGCGGCTCCCTGATCCAGGTAGAGACGTCGCGCGGCGACGTCGGCCGTAAGGCGACGATGCAACTCGATCAGCCCTTCCGCGACCTCGTCGGAAACCTCGCGGTCTCGAGCGAGTTCGAAGAGAGCCTGAGCGTAGCGCTGTGCGGCGACTTGGGACATCAGTTGAGGTCCCCCGCCTTCGCCAGGACCTCGCTTGCCAGACGCTCGTGCTCTTTCTCGTCGATCTTCGCCGACACCACCTTGCGAGAGATGGTGACGGCCAAGTCGACGACTTGAGCCCGAAGATCGGCGATGGCGCGGTCACGCGCGGCAGCGATGTCCTTCTCCGCCCGGGCCTTGAGGGCATCCGCTTGGGACTCGGCTTCGTCGATGATGGACTGCTTTGCCCTCTCAGCCGCCTCTCGGGCGGCCTCCAGGGTCTTCTTGGCCTCGGCCGCCGCCTCGTCCAGCTTGCGCTGGTACTCGGCCATGGCCGCATCGGCCTCCTTGCGGGCCTGCTCCGCGGCAGCGATGTCCGCACGGATCTTCTGCTCCCGCTCCTCGATCATCTGAGTGAGCGGACCCCAGCCGAGTTTCCAAAGCACCCCCACCAACAGGGCGAAGGTGACGGCGGACCAGATCATGAAGCCGGGCTCGAAAGCGAATACGCCGCCTTCCGCCTCGGACGCGAAAGAAAGAATCAGCATTTCATCCCCTCCCAGGTCAGATGTTCAAAGCCCCTGGGTCTGAGCGACTTACTTGAGGCCGGCCAGAGAAAAGGTGACGAAGATGGCGAAGAAGGTGAAACCTTCGATCAGAGCCGCCGCGATGATCATCGTGACGCGGATCGCTCCCGCAGCCTCGGGCTGACGGGCGGTCCCTTCCATGGCGGCAGTAGCGAGCTTTCCGATGCCGAAACCCCCGCCGATCGTGGCCAATCCCGCGCCGATACCGGCGGCGAGCCAACCCCAACCGAGGGACGTAGCGCGAGCAGTCTCCGCATCCTGAGCCATCGCGGTGGCGCTGCAGACGAGCAGGGCACCTGCCATCATGAGCATCGTCTTGGCGAACTTGGCGAGCATCCTGAGGACCTCCTTGTAGTCAATCTTGGTTTGCGGCCTCGGCCGCGATTCAAATCAAAGTCCGAGAGCACCGAACCCTCGGTTCCAATCGATCCCGCATCCCGTCGATCAGTGATCGGGATGCACCGCACCGCCGACGAACAACGTCGCAAGCAGCACGAAGACGTAAGCCTGAAGGAACGCCACGAGGGCCTCCAGAAGACTCACGAAAAGAGCCAATCCCACACCACCCCCCACGGCGATGGAGTTCTTGTAGATGAAGATGAGTCCCAGGAAGCTCCCCAGGACCAAGTGGCCGGCGAGCATGTTGGCCATGAGACGAACGGCCAGCACGGCGTGCTTGATGCAGAACCCCATGACCTCGATGGGAAAGAGGATGGGGAGCACGAAGAAAGGGACGCCCGAGGGAATGAAGCCCTTCAGGAATCCGATGGGGCCGTTGAACCAGATCCCCCCCACGACCGAAACGAGGAACGTACACCCGGCGAGGGCGCCCGTGAGGTAGATGTTCGACGTGGCGGCACCGCCCACGCCCGGCAGGGGCATCATTCCCACGATGTTCAGGGTGAGAATGAAAGAGAAGAGCGTCACGAAGAAAGGGAGAAAGACTCGACCATACTTCTCCCCCATCAGAGGGTAGACGATTTCGTCCCGAATGAAGTGATACACGAGCTCGAGGAAGCCCCGTAGCTTCCCCTCGGGAATCGTCTTGGTCTTGTCCACCCTCCATAGCATGAAAAGGAGGATGCCCGCCGCGATCCACATGTTCCACGTGTACTTGGTGATACCCATGGGCCCCATGGGGTGGTCCAAGACGTGGTGAAAGATCAGCGCCATCGGATCTTCGGCTTCACCGGATAGAAATGGCAGGAGAATCGCGTTCACCTCGGTCCTCCGCAAGCCCGTCCCAGCGGGCGCGAACTGGTCACGTTCTCGAATCCATCGAGGCCGACGGCCCCGAACCCAAACCGACCTGCCGATCGCTCGTCGGCGACGGCGGGGTGCTCTCCGACACCCCTCGGGACGATGCGCCGGCCTTCACCCGCGAATCGTTGAGACCTTTTACTGCAAGTCCGAGCTGGACGAAACCCAAACAGAGAAACTCCGCGGCGAAGGGGCCCACGACCTCTCTCAAGCCCAACCCGAACCCCGCCACGATCACGGCCAGCGACCCCACGAGGAGCACCATTTTGGTCAACATGCCAGCACCGAACCAGACGAACATTCGTGACGGATCGTCGTGAAAACCTCGCATCACCACGAGCCACCCCCCCGTGCTCACCAGGAATCCTCCGATGGCTCCGGCGAGGAGAGTGCGTCCGGTCAACGCGAATCCGAGGGCAGGGGCGACAAACCATATCAGCCCGGCCAGCACGGCGCCCGCGACAACCGAAATCAGCAGAAAGAAGATGAGGGAGCGTTTCACGACTCACTGTCGTCCTTCTTCGCCTCGATGCGTTCGGCGAGCCTCACCAAAGAGTACGTCGCCACGATCAATCCCAAGATGCCGCCGACCAGGGTCAGCCAAGGCAAGGTCCCATATCGTCCATCCGCCCACCACCCCAGGTAAGTCAGAGCCCCCATCTCCACCCCGAAGGAGATCCCCACTCCGATGAACTTCATCGCATCGGCGCCGGTTCTCTTCGAATTCGATGGCAACGAGGCGCCCTCGCATGGTTCCCGCAAACGGGCTTCCTGACGGGCTGAAGCTGCGGCTGGACTGAGACCCGTCGACGGACGAACACGTCCAACGAACGGGTCGCGGGATGTTAGGCATCCCGGCGGGGGGGATCAAGCCGCCGAACGCCCGGTGGGATGAGAATAAATATGAAGGCCATGGGCCCTTCCCCCCGGATTCCCGGCGGGCGTCTGTTATGCTCGGAGTGATGAGAACGCGCTTCGCCATCGTCGCTTTCTTGCTCCTCTGGTTGCCCCTCGGTTGCGGCACCGAGGAGGTGGACGTGGCCACGGCCGAGTCCCGCAAGGCCCAGCTCAGAACCGTGGAGTCCAAAGCGGAGCACTTTCGGCGCCGCATGGAGTGGGCGAAGGCCAAGGAGTCGGAGTACCGCATCCTCGTCACCGAGGCCGAGGAGAGGCTGGCGGAGATCCGAGGTCGGGCCCTGCAGCTGCGCCAGGACAACAACCGCCGTGCCGCCGAAGTGGCCAAGCTGGTCAACGAGGGCAAGGCTCTCGATGCCGACATCGCCAAGCGCCGTAAGGAGATCACCGCGAGAAAGGCCGAGATCCAGAAGCTCACCCAGGAGGAGAAAGATCTGGAGAAGAGCCTGAAGGAGACCGAAGCGCGGCTCGCCCAACTGAAAGACTCGTTGCTCGGCGTCGCGAGAAAGAATCGCGAGGCCTTGGAAAAAACGAAGGCGTTTTTCCGGTCGATGGGCTGGGACATTCCGAAGCCTCCCGGCCCGGCCCCCCAGAAACCGGCCCCCAAGAAGGCTCCGCCGAAGAAAGCCTCCGCCACGACGCCTCCGGCCCCCAAGAAGAAGTGACCCCCACCTGACGCCGCCTTGGGCCCAGGCCGTGACTGGATAGGATCCGTCCTCCAACCTCATTCGATAGGAATCACACGACCATGACCATGGAAACGACTCTTCTCATCGTGAAGCCCGACGGCGTCCAACGTGGGCTGGTGGGCCGCATCCTCCAGCGCTTCGAAGACAAAGGCCTTCAGCTTGCCGGCCTCAAGATGATGCACATCACCGAAGACCTGGCCCACCGCCACTACGCGGCCCACAAGGAGAAGCCCTTCTTCGCAGGCCTCGTTCGCTTCATGACCTCGAGCCCCGTCGTCGTGATGGCGGTCCGAGGTGTCGGTGCGATCGAGATCTGTCGGAAGATGATGGGAGCCACATTCGGCAGCCGCGCCGAGCCCGGCACGATCCGCGGCGACTTCGGAGTGAGCAACAGCTTCAACCTGATTCACGGCTCCGACTCTCCGGAAGCAGCCTCCCAGGAAATCGAGCTGTTCTTCGCAAAGGGCGAGGTCTTCGATTTCCCCCAGGGCAACCTCGAGTGGATCTACGACGCCGCCGAGGAACTCTGAAGCACCCCGAAAGGCTTCCCCATGACCGCCGATGAACTCGCGGTGATTCTCCGAATCCTGCAGCCACGGCTCGTGGGGGGCTTTCTCCAAAAGATTCGCGAGATCGCCCCGGACCGGCTCCTTCTCGGCTTTCATCGATCCGGAGTCGGAGCGACCCAGGTCCTCGTGGATCTGACGCCGACGGCCCCGCGGCTCCAACCCACCGAACGGAGATTCCAGGCGCCCAAGTCGGCCCCCCCCTTCTCCCTGGCCCTCCGAAAGCTCCTTTCGGGCGCCCGGCTGGAAGAGCTCCGTCAGGAGCCCGGCGACCGCGTGGTTCGCTTTCGGTTCCTGAAAAAGGAGGACGACCGCCTCGTCCCCCTCGACCTGGTCGTAGAGGCGATCCCGCGCCGTGCGGGCCTTTTTGTCTTGGATGAGCAGGCACGCATCCTCCTCGCCTCGTCCGCACGCGAAGACAGTCGCGGCAGACTCGTCCGTGGGAAGACATGGTCGCCCCCACCGCCGCCCCCACCGAAAAGCGATGTGTGGACTCCTTTCTCGGAGTTTCCGGGTTGGACCGACGAGACACTCACGCGGTACCTCGACGAACAGTTGACGGAAACCGTGTCCCAAGACGACGTCGACGTGAAGGGCTTGGCGAAGGAGCTCACCAAGGCGATCAAGCGCCAGTTCAAGAGGATCTCCAAGATCGAAGCCGACGTGCGCCGACTCGACAGCGCCAAGGACGCCTACCGAGAAGGGGAGGCTCTGAAAGCTGCGCTGGGAGACATCGAGAAAGGCGCGACGCGCGCGCGCGTCCGGGATTGGAGCACCGACCCGCCGTCATGGATCGAGATCGACCTCGACCCCAAGCTCTCCCCGATCGAGAAT
>Ga0256832_1002319_pt1 | contig 12988 bp, 9 predicted proteins | sample 134614metaG_FD_190534 | JGI IMG/M metagenome (GOLD analysis project Ga0256832, IMG submission 190534) | Hydrothermal vent microbial communities from Lau Basin, Pacific Ocean - 134-614 | ecosystem: Environmental > Aquatic > Marine > Hydrothermal vents | place: Pacific Ocean: Lau Basin | collected... | reverse complement strand
AATAATTCTTTTTATCATGATATTTTTTTTTCACAAATATACGTGTATTTTGCGAATTAATCCGCAAAATATCCCGTTTTTTTGCGAATCGATCCGCAATAAATGCCAATTTATGTGTTTTGGATCACTGATTAGTATCACACCACACTACATTTCAATTCTATTTCTTTAAGACTTTCTTCAGAACCGACTACTGTCATTATATCTCCAAGTTCCAGTTTTGTATAACCATGGGTAATTATGATCTGGCCTCGTCTTTCAATGGATAATATAATCACATCGGGTGGCAAAAACAGGTCTCTTAAATATTTGCCTACAACTGTCAAATCTCTGACTTCTATATCCATCGAACTTTGTCCCTTGAGTTCGCCTAATAACAACGTTGCTGTATTGGGCGATTTAATATATTGCATCATAAGATTTATCATCGCTTTGGAGGGGTCGATAACATAACAATTTAACTCTTTAAATTTGATATAATTTGTCCTGTCGGTAATTCTTACAATAACTTCCCTTGTTCCGAAATGTTCATAAATCAATTCGGCAATTTGGTAATTTTTCTCATCATCCAACAATAATAATGCTGCTTCAATTTTATCGGTTTCCAATTTTTTTAGAATATCAATATCTATCCTGTCAATGGAAGTAATATCCATATTTTTCAAATGACTTATTTGATCCGGATGCAGAAACGTTGCTATTTTCACATTCCAACCTGATTTTTCCAGTTCTATGGCAACAGCATGTGACAGATTTTCATAACCAAAAATCAATAGGTCTTTGACTCCGTCAAATTGATGATCCGGAGCTTTGAGATGCGCTTCTCCCACTTTTAAGATGGAATACTTAAATAAGGGTGGTCCGATTATTTGACTTAAAACGATAACGGCAATAATAATAGTAAAAGCATCATGTCCCCATTCGGGATATTTTTCAGATATTTCCGTTGCCAGACCGATTCCAATTCCGGCTTGGGTCAGATATGGAAACCATCCGTATTTTATATGTTTTCTTGGGTTTTTAGCTGTTAATCCACCTAAAATACTTCCAAAATATAATCCGGCAATTCTTATTAAAAACAATACCAATGCTATTTCCCATACTTTTGCAAATAAATCCAATGACAAACTTGCTCCGGTCAATGTAAAGAAAACAACATAAATCCATAAACCATTATTATGCAAGATACTGCTAAATTCCAATTTGTGTTTAGTAAAATTGGTTATATAAAACGATGCTAATAAAGCCACTAACAATGGTTCTACAAAAAAGTGTATATGTAGATTTTGCTGACTCCAATTAAGAATTAATTCGGATAGAATAAAAGCAGAATAACCTAATAATAAGACAAATATTGTTTTAATTGATTGATGTATTTTTAAGGAAAATACTAATTCCATAATTTTTGCAATGATAAATGCTATAAGGACTGCAAAAAGCAATTCCAACAAAATAATTCCTATCAGACTTAAATGTATCGGGATATGATCTATAACACTTTCTGTAAATGAAAAAACAATTGCAAAAAATATCACTACAAGAACATCTATCAATACAATAACACCAATAGCCGTTGAAACAAATGGTCCTTTTGCTCTCATCTCTTTTATGATCGCTATCGCTGATGATGGGGACCTTGCTATAAAAATAGTTCCCAGCAAAGCAGCAACGGAGATTTTAATTTCGGTTTCCATGTGATTCATAAAAGGTATATAGTCTGCAAGCAAATATATTCCAAAGGCACTTATGATAAAAGTCAATAACAATTGTGAAAAGGTATTGTATTTAATACTTTTAAGGCTATCTTTAAGTTCTTTTATATGCAACTCGTTTCCGGCGGCCATTGCTATAAATGCCAGGGAAATATCCAATAAATAAGTCAAATGCGATAGTGCATCAATAGAAATTACTTTCAAGGCATAAGGTCCAACCACAATACCGGTAAAAATCAATCCGCTTATCAATGGTAGATGTATTTTTGCAAAAAACTTGGAAATAGACTCAGATGCAAAAGCGATTATCACAAAAGTAAGAAGAGGAATAAGCAAATAGGGGTCTATATTCATATTGATTCGTTGATGCTTTAATAATTAACAGTTGATGTCGGGGTATTGTTGTTGAAAGTATTAAAACAAAAATAAAAATTGTTCCTGGTATTCAAACTCTGGAAAATCGTGGGTTTTTATACATTTTCGGAATACTACTCCGAAAATGTATAAATTATTCTTTTAGCATTTGAGATAAATCAACATTAAGGGAATTAATGATTATTTTATTTCCTAAAACTTTCATCTCGTTATTACCATTGTATATTATATAAGATTTTGAACTATTTCCCGAAAATTTTTGCCATTTATCAATATTTCTCCACCAATAATTGTTGAATGTCATACCGGATTTTATTTCAACCGGTATCAATTTATTTGCATTCTCAATTATCAAATCTATCTCTATACCGTCATTACTTCTCCAAAAATATAAATTCACAGGATTCAACCTAAATGTGTTTTGTTTAACTAAATTCATTATAATAAAATTTTCAAATAGCTCACCTTTCAATGGATGTGTTTCAAGATGATCAATATTTTGTATACCCAATAAACTTGATGCAATACCGGTATCAATAAAATATAGTTTCGGTTTTTTAATCACTCTTTTGCCAAAGTTGTTATGTAAAGGTGGCAAAAAATATACAATACCGGAAATTTGCAAATATGAAATCCAGGAACTTATTGTTTTTGCATCCACACCCAGCTCATTTCCTGCCTTATTACTATTCCATTCCTGTCCTATTCTCGTAGCAGCCAATTTTACAAATTGTTGAAACCCAGACCATTTCCGAATATTCACTAATTGCCGGATATCCTTCTCTATCACACTCTGAATATATGCCGGATAGTAATATTCCGGTTTGATATTGTGACTCCAAATTTCAGGATACCCCCCCTTAAATATCAATTCCCAAATATCCGTGACTGAAGGGTTTACCGATTTTATTTCTTGAACAGAGAGAGGAAGCATGTTTATATACCCTATTCTGCCGGCAAGGCTTTGACTAATATTTTCATTGAGCAAAAAATTGCTGCTACCTGTTAATATATATTTACCTCTTTCTTGATCTTCATCCAAAATCTGTTGTAAGTAATTAAATAATTTAGGTGCTTTTTGAATTTCATCCAAAACGCAACCTGTTTCTTTATAATTGTATAAAAAACCAATTGGATCAGTATATGCTAAATTGAGAGTATCAATATTTTCAAAATTAACATAAGGTTTATGCGGAAAAATATATCTGCATAATGTTGTTTTACCACATTGCCTTGGCCCGGTAAGAGCAACTGCTCTAAATTGTTTAGAGTACTCAATTAGTTTTTTACTTATTATTCTGTCTATCATATTTTTAACACAAATATAATACATTTTCAGAATACTACTCCAAAAATGTATAATAATTTTTATAATAACAACCGTACAATTTTAAACCTTATGAATCGTTAGAAAAATAAAAATCAAAACTAATGAAATTATCACTACAGGAAGCTAAAAATAAACTGATAGAAAATGGGTTTTTGGATATTGAAATAGATAAGGATATTAACCTTTTTGAAGAAATAGAAAAACTTAAAAAGGAAAAAAATGCAATAATCCTAGGACATTATTATCAGATCCCTGCAATTCAGGATGTATCGGATTTTGTCGGAGATAGTTTGGGACTTGCTCAGAAAGCAGCAGAAACAGATGCGGAAATTATCATGTTTGCAGGTGTGCATTTTATGGCAGAAACAGCAAAAATGCTTAATCCCGGAAAAAAAGTACTTCTACCGGATCTGAATGCAGGTTGCTCATTGGCAAATTCAGCACCGGCACCTATTTTTAAAAGTTTTAAGGCTCAATATCCTGATCATATTGTGGTTTCTTATGTAAACAGCAGTGCGGAACTAAAAACCATGACAGATATATGCTGTACTTCATCAAATGCAGTGCATGTGATCAATAGCGTACCAAAAGATAAAGGAATAATCTTTGCTCCCGATCGCAATCTTGGTGCTTATCTTATGAAAAAAACCGGCAGGGATATGATCTTGTGGCATGGTGTATGTCAGGTTCATGAAATGTTTTCATGGGAAAAAATTTCCCAGGCAATGCAGGATCATCCCGGAGCAGAATTTATCGCACATCCCGAGTGCGAACCTCATGTTTTGGAAATAGCGGATTTTATAGGTAGCACTAGTCAATTGCTGAATCATGTAAAAACTTCGGATGTTGAAGAATTTATTGTTGCTACCGAACCGGGCATTTTATATCAAATGCAAAAATCAGCTCCCGATAAAAAATTATATTCAGCACCTCCGACTACAACCTGTGCATGCAATGAATGCCCTTTTATGAAAATGAATACTTTGGAAAAACTTTATATTGCATTAAAATACGAATTGCCCGAAGTAGTATTGGAACAAAATATCATTGAAGAAGGAAGAGTGTGTATTGACAGAATGTTGGAAATTAGCAAGAAGGCAGGATTATAAAAAATATAATTGAAACTCAATGAACAAAGCCCTTTAATCGCAACATTACGATTAAAGGAAGATGCCTAAAATTCCCTCAAATAATTTTCAAATAAACTATCTTTTTAGACAGTCTCTTATTTGTTTTTTGATTCAGTATAATCAGTGATTTTTATTCCTTCCGGAACTTGGAACCTGTTTTCATCAATTTTAACATTTGTCTTAATTTCCACTGCTTCGGTTACTCTTTCAATACCCAATATTTTAGAAGATATTTTTAAAGGAATTCCTTTCCAAAGCCATAATTTTGTTCCCAGTGCTTTCCATATTTCACATTTTTTTCCAAGGATCTCCTCTTCCCCTATTTTTTTACCACCCATTTGTTTGAGCATTTCTTTACCCATTTTTCTGGGAGATTTACCATTACACATTGCCGACATAGTTGTAACTCCGGCATTTAGTGTTTTTACTCCTGTTTTCTTTTTTAAGTCGATTCCATAACTTATATCACCATCCAAAATATTTAGAGTATTTTCTTCTTGTTTGTTTTTTATTCCAAAAAAAGTTGTTTCTGTTACAGCTTTTGAGATTTGAGCTTCTCTTTCACCCCATTTATCAAAGTAAATCTCTTCTGTTCCTTTAGTATTTCCGGAAATTTTATATTTTATAATTCCGGATTCTACATAATATCTTTTTTTGTTTAATTCATTATTCTGTGTATATCCCAAATTGAATATCAGCGAAATAAATATTAACGATAATGTTAGTTCTTTTAAATTCTTCATTCTTTTTATTTTTTGTTCGGCAAACATATAAAAAGGATTTTTAATTTTATAATAAAAATGGCACAATTTGTGCTGAAAATAAAATATGGATATCAATAATATAAATAAAAGGCATTTTAGAAAATACGATAAGTATTATAATGTTGAATTTGGTGTTTCAACAAAACTTATTGATTACAGGAATTGTATTCTTTTTATTGAAGTAATTATTGGTTCAAATTGGTCTATACCACCATATAAAACAGCGCTGGAAATTGCTAAACATTGGAAAAACACTCACCCTGAACTTAAATACGCTATCGGTGCCAAAATATTTATTGCAGATTCCAAAGATGAAGATAAAAATACAATTTCTCAAATAAAAGTAAAACATAAAAAAGGGATATTATTTAATTTTTGGAACAAGAATTAAAAGGTTACCAAATTATAATGCTCTTTTGATGTTATATTATACTATAATTTATTATTTTTGCATACTTTTTGGAGAGGTGCCGGAGCGGCTGAACGGGGCGGTCTCGAAAACCGCTGTCCTGAGTAATTGGGACCCAGGGTTCAAATCCCTGTCTCTCCGCAAATTTGCTCTACGCAAGAAATAAATATATTATACACAGTAATTTTTTATTTAGACGAGGCTAAAAAATAGTATTTTAGGGAAATTTTAGCTGTAAATTTGATATTATTCATACAAAATGAACTTTTGGTACAATATATGCTGTTATAACTTGATAAAATACATTATGTTTGTGAAGAATTGATTTATATTGATTCTGAAATGAAAATAGAATACACATGAGAACAAAATTGATCCTTTGGGGAAAAACTGAAAATGATGAAAAAGTCCTTGTAGCAATAGAACTTGTTGAAGAAGAAAACAAAGTAAAAACTTATGTTTTCAAAGAAGAAGATGCTACTGAAGAATTTTATAATTTGTTATTGAATGAATGGAGATTTGATAAAGAAATTGAATTTCCTTCAGAATATAAAACATACGAAAAAACATTGACTGCTGCTGAAGATATTTTACCGGAAGGTATTTTAGTTGAAAAACCTGATTTAATTAACAGAGCTAAATCAGAATGGCATTTTGTTGTACTGTCAAAGAAATTATATGATCTGTACAAAGATGAATTGGATGATCTAAAAGATAAAGTCAACGATTTAAGTGAATTTAGCAGCGATGTCTGGGAGGAACTAAAAGGATTTTGGGAAAAAGTTCAAACTCATGTAAAAGAGAAAAATCTTTTCAGAAACCATGTTGAAAGTTTAAAGAATAAAACTGATGAATTGTTTCAAACATTAAAACAACTCAGAAATAAAACCGATGCTGAATTCAGAGAGAAATCACAGGAATATTTTAATGAATTCAATGCTAAACTCGACGAAATAGAAGAAAAGATCGAAAAAGGATTAGGACTTCAACCTATTTTTGAAGAATTGAAAGTTATTCAAAAGAATTTTAAAGAGATACGTTTTGACAGGGATCACAGAAGAAAACTCTGGAACAGAATTGATAAAGAATTTAAGAAAGTTAAAGAAAAGAGATTTGGATCAGCTTCAAATGACAGAAGCCCTTTAGCCAGACTGCAAAGAAGACTTTCCGGTTTACTTGGAGCAATAGACAAAATGAATGCTTCAATCGAAAGAGATAAAAAAGAACTGGAAACAAATAAAAATAAAATCGGTAATAGCGACGGTCAACTGGAAGTAGAATTAAGAAAAGCTAGATTGATGATGATAGAAGAAAGAATTGCTTCCAAATCAGAAAAATTTCAGGATATGCTCAAAACCAAAGAAATGCTTGAGAGTAGAATTCAAAATGAGCTGAAAAAAGAGGAAGAACGAAAAAAATACGAAGAAGCTAAAAAAGAAGCTGAAAAAAGAATAAAAGAAAAAGTCAAAGAAAGTTCGGCATTGCTGAAAGAAAACGAGGATGAACTTAAAAAAGCTTCAGACAAGATCAAAGATACTTCCGTAACCAAAGAAGCGGAAGAAGATACGCCTAAAAAAATTGAAGAAATCAAGGATAAAGCGGAAGATATTGTCAAAGAAGTCAAAGATAAAGCTGAGGATATTATAGATGAAGTTAAAGATAAAGCTGAAACATTTGCCGATAAAGCTGAAGAAGTTTTTGATGAAGTCAAAGATAAAGCCGAAGATTTTGCTGACATAGCTGAAGATATTATCGAAGATGTTGTAGAAAAAGCCGGAGGAATAGCTGAAACTATAATGAAAAAAGTTAAGGAAACCATCGATGAGGTAAAAGATAAACTTGACGAAGAAGAATAAAAGATATTAGTGCATTAGTGGCTATATAGTGGCTGCAAGAAAACATAACAAATTTGAAATTGTGAATAAAGATTAATCGAACTCAGGTTTATATATTATCAATATTTATTATCTTTGTTTATTATTAACAATGATAATTTATGTTTAACCCAAATTTAGATGCAACAGGAGCTTCGTTTTCCAATGATGATAAACAGGTAGAAAAAGCACTTCGCCCCAAGGATCTTACGCAATTCAAAGGACAGAAAAAAGTTGTTGACAATCTAAAAATATTTATCGAAGCAGCAAAATTAAGAGGAGAAGCTCTTGATCATGTACTTCTCAACGGGCCTCCGGGACTGGGAAAAACTACTCTTGCATTTATCGTGTCAAATGAACTCGGAGCAAATATCAAAATCACATCAGGTCCCGTGATAGAAAAACCCGGAGATCTGGCGGGTTTGCTTACCAATCTGCAGGAAAATGATGTTCTCTTTATCGATGAAATACACCGGTTAAACAATGTCGTAGAAGAATATCTTTATTCGGCAATGGAAGATTACAGGATTGATATTATGATAGATTCCGGACCCAATGCAAGAAGTATTCAGATCAATTTGGAACCATTCACTTTGGTTGGGGCAACTACCAGAATGGGGCTTTTGACTGCCCCGATGCGTGCACGATTCGGAATCACTTTCCACCTTGATTATTATGACACCGAAACATTAAAATCAATTGTTTTTCGTAGCGCCGATATCCTAAATATGGAAATTACGGATGAGGGTGCTACTGAAATAGCAAGAAGAAGCAGGGGAACACCGCGTATAGCAAATGCCCTGTTGAGAAGGGTAAGGGATTTTGCTCAAATAAAAGGTGATGGTACCATTGATGTGGAAATATCCAAATTTGCCCTTGAAGCTCTCAATGTAGATGAATACGGCTTGGATGAAATGGACAATAAAATTCTCAGCACTATTATACATAAATTCAAAGGCGGTCCGGTTGGAATTTCGACTATCGCTACAGCAGTAGGTGAAGAATCCGGTACTCTCGAAGAAGTATATGAACCATTTCTGATAATGGAAGGGTTTATTCAACGTACTCCGAGGGGCAGAATTGTTACCGACAAGGCATATAGACATCTCGGAGTAAGCAAATTCGGAGGCAATCCTAATACTCTGTTTGATTGATGTTTTTTGCACTAATCTAAAGAATAAAATCAAAAAAATTCTCCCTGTTTACATAGTCGAACGTAGTATTTTTATATGTTTCCAACCAAGTTTTGGGAGGCTTGGGTGTTTTTGTTCCCCATTTGAATTCGTAAGCATGCAGTTTACCATTATATTCTTCAATAAAATCTATTTCAGCACCGGTATAAGTTCGCCAGAAATACAGGTTTTTGTGTTCTTCCCGGTAAGAATTCAATTTCATTCTTTCCAGTATTAAAAAATTTTCCCACAATTGCCCCCTGTCCGTTCTAAATTCTATATTTGAAAAATTATTTATTACGGCATTTCTAATTCCTAAATCATAAAAATATATTTTGTCTTGCTTTTTGATTTCTTTTCTCAAATTTTTAGAGAAACCCGATAATCTGAATATCACAAAAGATTTTTCCAGCAAATCAATATAATTTTCAACAGTTTCATAGCTTAATTTTAAATTTTGCGCCAATTCGTTTATCGAAATAAGGTTTCCGATTTGGAATGATAATAATTTTAATAGATCATATATTCTGTTTGAATGTTTAATATTGGCTAATTGCAGAATATCTCTGTATAAGTATGAAGATGACAACTCAAGTAGATGTGAAATTTTTTCTTTGCGGGTTTCCAAGTTAAACAATTTGGGATAAGTGCCTATTGTTAAATAATCACTCAAAGATTGTCTTATCTCAAATTTATTGTAAGAATTTATTAATTCACTTATAGCAATAGGGTAAAGAATATAAGTTTTGGTTCTGCCGGTTAATGGCTCACTAATTTTATTGGCTAAATCAAATGATGAGGAACCGGACAAAACTATTTTTAGTTCCGGCATAGAATCATGCAAGATTTTTATATTGATTCCAATATCCTGTATATTCTGAGCTTCATCGATAAACAATACTTTATAACCCTCTGTTAGCTCCTTCATTAGTCTTAGATCTCTTTTTGAAAATACATTATTATAAACCAATTCATCTGCATTGATTCTTAATGTCTTTCTGTTGATTTTGTCCAAAACTTTATTAATCAAAGTGGTTTTACCAACCTGACGGGCACCATAAACAATATGGATGTCATTGGATTTAGTTAAAGATTCCACTAATCTTGGCTCAATATATCTTTGTATGTACATTTTTTATTACAAAAATATATCAAAAATTTCATAATTCCATAAAATACCCTGAATTTTTCGAGTCAACCCTAAAAATTAGCGTGAATTTTTCGAGTTAACCTGAAAAATTCAGGGTAAAATGAAGTTGTTTATTATTAAAGGTAACTACTCAGGTGGTTTAATTTATTGATAGTCTGAGAGTTGAAAGCATAATAATATTTTCTCCATTATCATTTCCCTTTTAAGGGAAACAGGAAAGGGTTCTAAATAGAAAGTTTTGAAAATATTATTATGCAAATATAATAATTTGACTTGTTTTATTTTTTTACTTAATATTTGACCTGAGTGGTTATGATTAAATCGTTTACAATAAACTTTTAAATCTCGGCCTTTTCGGAGTGATGTCACCAAGTCTTTCTTTCTTTTTTTCTTCAAAATCAGTAAAGTTACCTTCGAAAAATACCTGTTTACCATCATCTTCAAAGGAAAGAATATGGGTTGCCAGTCTGTCGATGAACCACCGGTCGTGAGAAACGACCAAAACGCAACCTGCAAAATTCTCAATTGCTTCTTCCAATGCCCTTAAAGTATTTACGTCAATATCATTGGTGGGTTCGTCAAGCAGTACTACATTAGCTCCCTGTTTGAGGGTCATGGCAAGATGAAGCCGGTTTCTTTCTCCGCCGGATAAAACTCCGACTTTCTTTTGCTGATCGCTGCCTGAAAAATTGAATTTACTTAAATATGCTCTTGCATTGATTTCCCTGTTCCCGATTTTTATAAATTCATTTCCCTGGCTGATCACTTCATAAACCGTTTTTTCCGGCAGCAAATCTTTATGTGATTGATCAACATAAGCCAGTTGAACAGTACTTCCGATTTTTATATTACCTCCATCAGGTTTTTCTTCGCCCATTATCATTCTGAACAATGTCGATTTTCCGACACCATTGGGTCCGATAATTCCCACGATTGCATTTTTAGGTACATTGAAACTAAGTTCATCTATCAGGAGTCTGTTATCAAATCCTTTTCTGACTTGATCAAATTCAATAACAACATCGCCAAGTCGTGGTCCCGGTGGAATATACAATTCCAGCTTTGCTTCCTTTTCTTTAACTTCGGCATTACTCAGAGAATCATAGGCATTCAATCTGGCTTTCCCCTTGGATTGCCGTGCTTTTGGTGCCATTCTTACCCATTCCAATTCTCTTTTGAGTATTTTTTGCCTCTTGGATTCAGCTTTTTCTTCATTAGCAAGACGATTGGCTTTTTGTTCCAGCCAAGAACTATAATTTCCTTCCCATGGAATACCTTCTCCTCTGTCCAGTTCCAGAATCCAGCCTGCGACATTGTCAAGAAAATATCTATCGTGAGTTACTGCGATGACTGTACCGGGAAAAGATTTCAGAAACTGCTCAAGCCAATTGACACTTTCCGCATCAAGGTGATTGGTAGGTTCGTCAAGCAACAGAATATCCGGCTTACTCAGCAATAGTCTCGTCAAAGCCACCCTTCTTCTTTCCCCGCCTGACAGTACTGAAACTTTGGCATCATCGGGAGGACAACGCAAAGCATCCATAGCCAGTTCCAGAGTATGATCCAGTTCCCAGGCATTGTAGTGATCCATTTTTTCCAGCAATTCACCCTGGTGTTCAATTACTTTCATCATCTCGTCATCGGACATAGGTTCAGCCAGTTTTGCAGATACTTCTTCGTATTCTTTGATTACATCAACTATTTCCTGCACCCCTTCCTGCACTATTTCTTTTACGGTTTTATCTTCATCGAGTACCGGTTCCTGAGGCAGGTAACCGATCTTATATTCTTTATCAAAAGTTACCCTTCCCTGATATTGATCATCAAGTCCGGCTATTATTTTCAATAAACTTGATTTTCCTGCTCCATTCAATCCCAGAACACCTATTTTAGCACCGTAATAAAAGGAAAGCCATATATTTTTAAGCACTTGTTTATTTGGAGGATAGATTTTGCTTACTCCCTCCATTGAAAAAATCACTTTATTATCTGCCATTATTTATTTTTCTGCAAAAATAGACAATAATAATCAATACACCTATTTTAAATAATTATTTCACGAAAAGCCATTTTTCATGTTTCCCATTTACTAAAAATTCATACCAGGTTACCAGTCAAAAGGTCTTGTTAATATTTAGTGCTTTTATAAAGGTTTATTTTGGTATAACTTGCAGGAAAAAATACTTAATTATGAAAAAGATAATATTTGCTTTTGTACTGTTTTATTCATTCCTTAATTACAATTATGCAGCTTCCTGTTATCCCAATGGTGTGACATTTTCTACCCAGGCAGAAATTGATGATTTTTTCTATTATGATGTTGGAGGAGGAACTGTACCAATTTATTGCAGTGAAATAGGAGGAGATGTTATAATTGAGGGTAATGACATAAATAATTTAGATGGGTTGGAGCATCTTACTAAAATAGATGGTGCTCTTATAATTAGAAATTGCCCCAGACTTACAAGTTTTGAAGGACTCAAAAACCTGGAAACTATCGAAGGAAAATTTGAGATCAACAATATTGTGAAAAAATGGACATTATATGGTCTTGGCACACTTACAAGCATCGGAGGAGATTTGATAATCAAAAACAATGAACATCTTTCTACATTAACAGGAGGGAGTTATGGTGCTCTTATGTTTCCAGGGCTGAGTAACGTAACTTCAATTGGAGGGGGCATTTTCATCGAAAGCAACCCTTTATTGTCAAAAATGGACGGTTTGTCAGGAGTAACTTCTATTTCAGGACATATTTCAATAAAATATAATGATGAACTGGATAATATCTCCGATCTGTCAGGTATAACTATGGGAGTCGTAGCCATACGAATTGTCGAAAATCCATTACTTACTTCTCTTGACGGATTGCAAAATATCAATTCTACCGGAGGTGGTATTTTGATTGAAAACAACAATTCACTGACGGATTTAAGCGGTTTGGAAGGAATTCACAATATCGGATGGCATTTGTATATCAAAACGAATGGCAATCTTCAAAACCTGCAAGGTCTGAATAATCTTCAAACGATTGGTAAAGAAATGAGAATCACAAACAACCCTAAGTTATTA
>Ga0256832_1002318_pt1 | contig 12991 bp, 10 predicted proteins | sample 134614metaG_FD_190534 | JGI IMG/M metagenome (GOLD analysis project Ga0256832, IMG submission 190534) | Hydrothermal vent microbial communities from Lau Basin, Pacific Ocean - 134-614 | ecosystem: Environmental > Aquatic > Marine > Hydrothermal vents | place: Pacific Ocean: Lau Basin | collected... | reverse complement strand
ATTCCCACACTATGAAAGAAAAACACCCATGGATTATGTGGCTTCGGTTTCAGAATCCCGAAGGATGGGGGTGTGATTCCCACACCCCAACCCCGAACCTGCCAAAAATCAAGATCCCCGGTTTCAGAATCCCGAAGGATGGGGGTGTGATTCCCACCCGGAGCCCTCCCGACAATCGGGATTGGCTGAAGAGCGCAGTTTCAGAATCCCGAAGGATGGGGGTGTGATTCCCACCAGGCTTCTTGCTCCTTGGATTAGTAAAGGATTTGACCAAAGTTTCAGAATCCCGAAGGATGGGGGTGTGATTCCCACTGCCCCTCTATGGTCTTTCTTCGAAGTTTCATGAACTTTTTTGAGTAGTTGCATGATACTTCTGTATGCTTATTCTACCACAACTTCCTTTTTCTTCCAAAGCGCGCATCGCATACCGCCATCCGGCTTCGAGGATGCGCGCTTTTCGTGGCGATCCAGCAAATTTTGCCCCTCGTGGGGATGAAACATGACCATCGTTCCCAGCGAGCGAGCCTTTTCCCATACTGGGTCGTCTTGTTTCTCCCTATTAAGGCCCGAGTGTCAAATTCCGCCGCGCCCGCGGAGACGTCGAAAGGCTCTGGACATGCGCAAAACCCATCGAAAAAGCGCGCATCCCCCCAGGGGGGCAGCCTCGTGGCGATGCGCGCTTCTCTCTGCTCACACCACGATGCTGGTAGCGTCGTGTAACACTTCCTGACTGGCTGCACTGGTCCAAACTTTTTGCAAACAGGATTCACAGATGAAATAAATCCGCACCTGATCTTTCCTGGGCTTGATGGTACGGCGGATCATCTTCAACATCTCCTGATAACGTTCTTCTTCCAGAAGGCATTCGAAAACGCTGAATTGGACAGGTGAGCCATAGTCTTGCAGGCGCTTGTGCAACCGCACCCGGCGTTTGTCATTGCTGATGTCATAGACGACGACATAGAAATGTTTCTCCGTCATCGTTTCTTTACCTCCAATTGAACGGTTGGTACGCTGGCAGTTCGCCCTGGAGCCGTTTGACCACCAATCGCGCCTGAATCTCGAATATCTTGCGATAAGAAAAGGGACGTTGGCCATAGGGATGGAACTTGCGGGTTTCCAGCCGATCCGCGAACTCGCGAAAGAAGATGCGCAGCCCATGAGAACGCAGGTGCATGCCCCCATCCTCGCCCCTCCGAAAATCCTGAGGCGTGATCATGCGTTTGTTCACCAGAAGCAACGCCAGGGAATCCACAATGGGAGCGCGAAATTCCTCCACCAGATCCAGCGCCAAGGCAGGACGACCATATTTTTCAGCATGAAAAAAGCCGATGTAGGGGTCCAGTCCCACCGTCTCCAGGGCCGTCATGAGCGCCTGATTGAGCAGGGTATACCCCAAACTGAGCAGGGCGTTGAATGGATCCGTGGGAGGACGACGAACGCGACGCTGGAAATCAAATTCAGGCGGGAGGGTAGTGCGCAAAAAGGCAAAGTACCGACGGGCCGCCCATCCCTCAACCCCGCGAAGTTCGGCCAACGTCGGCGCTTTCCGGGCCTCCTTCTGGGCCTGCTTCAGCACCCGGCTGGCTTCCTCCGAGCTCTGGGCCAGGGAACGGCGACGGCGCCCGATCCTGCGCACCATGGACAGGCTGTTTCGCAATTTGCCCAACACGATGGCTCGCGCAAAATCCAGGCAGAAGTCCCCATCTTCCTCAATCAGATATTGGGTTCGACGCAATTGCGCATTTTTGGGCGCGGGCGATTGCAGATGCCCCAAAAGCCGGCCGCTGCGATTCACCAGGCTCAAGGTGACGCCTTGGGCCAACAACGCGTGCATGGCCGGGGTGGTCACGCCTACATTGCCCACCAAAACCACATGGGACACCCGAGCCAGGGGCACCCTTTGCAGGACTTGATCTTCCTTGGTGATCAGGATGCGCCGGTATTCTTTTTCGATGCGGGCGCCCTGTTCGATAACATAGAGGGTCGCCATGATGATTCCTCCGTTTGGCATGGTTCATTTGCAGTAAAACCAGCTTGACAAATCGATCTGGCGCCGAGCCAGTTTTCCAGCACCTTGACAATTGAAAACAGGAAGATTCCTGTGATATTGGTTGTTTCCCTTTTTATCAATATCAAGGAGGAATCTTCCCAATGACATGGTATCAAAACTGTTCCCATTCTGCCTATTGGCCCGAACCGATTGAACGTTTCTACCAGGCTACAGGTGGACAGCCATCTGGCGAGACCCTTGCGCCCAGAGCGCCCCATCTCAGCTTATCAGACATCCTGTTCATGACGGGTGTGATGAGCTCGCCGCAGCGGCCGTGGGGCATCGTGACCTGGATGGCGGAGATGTTTGACGTCTCCCGTCAAACCGTGTACGACCTGACAGATCGCGTGCGACAGCGGTTCTCACTCCCTCCCAGAGTAGCTCCGGTCATTCCGTCAGATGAGGGACATAGGCTGCAGCGGACGGCGCTCACCGCCGCCTTTCCTGGGAAAATGGCGATTCGGCCCATGCAGGAAGTCATGCAGGAGGCCTTTGGCGTCAGTCGCAGCGTGGGTTGGATCAGCGAATTGCTCACGGAAGCGGGGGAGCGGGCAGGTCGCATCCTGGCCAAGGCGCCTCTTGCCTCATTAGGGCCGGTGCTCGTGGTGCGGGATGAGAAGTTTTTCCAAAACAAGCCCATCCTGATGGTCATCGAGCCGGTGAGCGCCGCCATTCTGGGCATTTGGGCACTGACGGACCGGCAGGCGGAAACGTGGGCGCTGGCGCTGACGGAACTGACCGACCGCGGCCTGCAAATCGCCGGGGTGATCGAGGATATGGCTCGCATGTATGACAAGTCCCAGGATTTGGCCGACCTGGACCTGCCCAGTCAGAAAGATGTGTGGCACTTGCTGCGGGATGCCCGTCAATTGCTGAAAGACCTGGAGCGTCGCACTTATCGGGCCATGAAAAAGAGCTATGCGCTGGAAAAGAAGCTGCAAAAAGCCTGGGACGATGTGCGTTTCGACCAGTATGTTGCCGCGGTGGAGGAAGAGGAGCATCTCTTGAGCCTTCATCAGGAGCTCAGCGAATGGCTTTTCCACTTGGCTGACGCCTTCGAACTGGTGGATGAACGCAGCGGTGAAATCCGTGACCGGGCGATCAATGGCTGGCTTCTGGATGAGGTGATCCAGGCCTTGGCCGACCTGGAAATCCCTGCGGTGCAGCGTTTCGCCCAACGCCTGCGGCGACATCGGAACGCCCTCCTCACCTTTTTGGACTGGCTCACCCTGCGGCTTCAGCCCTTTTATGACCAACTCGCCCAATTGCTTCCCACGCCCGCCGACCAGCATCGCTTCACACGTCTCGCAGCCCGGCTCTGGCGCTTACACCAAGCGCTGACCAACGGCCGCACTCATGTGCGCACCTGGCGTGACGACCTCTCCCAAGAGCTGGAGACCTGGTTCGCTTTTTACCCCCAGCTACGCCCGCTAGCTCAGCAACTGACCCAAGCCTTGAATGCTGCTATCCGCAGCAGCGCCATGATTGAGACTATCAATGGCTTGCTGGCCCAGTTCCTGGTCAATCGGCGCAGTTTCCGCAATGACGTCACCAGGCAGAACTATCTCAATCTCTTCGCCTTGTGGCACAACATGCGTCCTTTCGCTCGCGGCAAACGCCAGGGACAAAGCCCTTATCAACGTGCGGGCATCGAGCTGGGCTCCGATGACTGGCTGACGTTGCTCGGCTATCCTCCGGTCATTTGACGTCCTTCCACCCAAACGATTCTCATATCCGGCCCATCTTGGACCGGCTCTACTTGCTTGCCTGTCATTGGGATTCCTGTTTCTTCAATTGTCAAGGTACAAATGGGTCGATCTGAACCATGCCCAAATAGCAATATAGAACAATGCCTGGATCAGGGTTTCTTCCCAATCTCGCCTATTATTCGAAACTGGCTACGATATAGAAAATTAAAGGAAATGCCGTCGAATCATCAAAACTATGTGTGGGGGACAACGGAAAAATTGTGTCCCGGTTGTTATTCGACAGTTAGGCGAGATAAAAAAAGAGCCGGTAATTTTTGGTGTTCCTCTTGTAAAAGGAGACTCAGGAAGTCAGCAATAATCGAGCGTGTTGCCAGCAAAATTAACATTTCATTCGCCTATCAATTGCCGAATAGTGATTGCTGGGAGATCAGAATCTGGGGATGGATTCCCAGAACACAACCAAATCTTTTGAATTTGAATCGAACATCATTTATTCAGTCGCTTTTCGACGTGTTTCGATATTCCTCAAGAAGCGCTTCTGCAGGCAATGGGGCTATATGGACTGATTTGTTCCAGGACAAATTGGAGCCTTGTTCAGAATTTGATTTTGAATGGCGCGAATTTTTGGATTCAAATCGGGATACACATGAATATCACTCACCTTCTGATTTCTTACATGCATTGCTCATGAATTCATAGGAGAAGCATCATGGCATGGGAAGTTCATGTTCACCAATCGTTACAATATCAAACTGTGCATGATCTCTGGGGCAATGACGCTATCGATTTTTTTCATAAGTTACAGATTTTATCCCAAACTGAGGTCAGTACAAAGCAGGAAAAAGAAGATGCCCTGGCTAAATATCGCAGAGGAAGCAACAAATATAAGCGATTTGTGACCGCGCGATGGAATGATTTTCTAAACCCACTCGATTTGATTATCCCTTCTATCAACTTGGCCTCTTACCCGTCCGGGGCCTGGGCGCTGCGATTCCGATTTACCCTGCGCAAGCCCTATCTCAGCCGGGATGACACCGATTTTTATATCATCGACAATCCGGTGAAGAAGGAGTGGGTGTTCAAGACGCCGTACGTGGCGCCCAGTCAATGGAAAGGCGCTTTGCGTTCGGCCATGATGCTGGCATTGACCCAAGCGCTGCTGGACGAATCTGACGAATCTATCGATGAAGCGGCGTTTCTGAGGCGGCGCTTGCAGCTTTATCGCTTGTTTGGCAAGGAGACCGAGGGCACGGGAGAAGAAGGCGGCGCGGCCGCGTTCCTCAACCGCACCCTGGCCCAGGCCCGATTACGTGAGGAAGAAGAGGATGTGAATGAGAAAAAACTGCGGAAAAAGGCCAGGGAGATCGGTGAGGAGTTTGAGAAAATCCTGCGGGAGAAGGGGTATCGCGTGGGCGAGATCGAGGGCTTTCGGGGGCGATTGTACTTTTACCCCACCTACTTCGAAAAGATCGGGTTGGAGGTCATCAACCCCCATGAGCGCGACAGCGGCGCGGGCACGTTGCCCATCCATCTGGAATGCGTCCCCGAGGGGAATCAGGGCTGGTTCACCCTGCTCTATGCGCCCCTGGACGGGGCGGAGCGGGGCGTCTCGCGCGTCGAGCAGGCCCGGGCAGACCTGGAACTCGTAGCCAAGGGTCTGGCCGCCATGTTCACCTGCTATGGCTTTGGGGCCAAAACCAGCAGCGGCTATGGCGTGGCCCGGGAGCAACTGCAACAGGTGCAATTGGGCTGGCGCGACGCCAAAGGCGTGCAAAAAAAGCCCGAGCAAGAGATCGATAGTTTTGCGGCTTTGAAGCGGCAAGCATCCTCGTTAACATGGAGGCAAGCATCGTGACCAAAGCACAGGAGATACGCAACCACCGCCAGGCGCTGCTATTGGCCGCGGCCGGCGCATTGCTGCACAATATGGGGAAAATCGACAGCAAATTTCTTCAAAAACAACTCCCCGGTCAAGGGCAAAAAACGCCAGCATATCATTTTCTGCATTTCATAGGATTTGCCCAAGACGACTGGGAAATCCGACGAAGTGAGTTTGAGAATATCAATCTGGATTCTCTGAAGGACCATGTTGTACGTTGCTGTCAGGATGAATATGACGAAGAGAATTGCCAGCAGGAGGTCCATATCCAGATTCTTGAAGCATGGTATCAAAGGAAGCAAAACATTTTAAGTGCTTCACGCAAGGATGTTAGCCCCACCCTGCTCAACACATTTCGCAAACTCATTGCCTTAAAGACGCCTTTCGATGACAGGCAGTATCGAATTGGGGATATGACTGAATATCTTGGCGTCGAGGTCTTGGTGCAAAAAAGAGAAGCCACTGAAAAAGGTAGAAAAGTGCACAGGTGTCGGCTTTATCAGCCGCCTTTTCCGATTACTACGGTGTTTCCCAGCGGCTCTCGTCTCACCCACCTGATGAATCTGGCCCATGGCATCACCTCGGGGGTGGAAAAGGAGAATATCCATAGTCAATCCCTTTCTTCCTCCGCCCGGGCCTTTCGGGCGACGCCCTTTGGCCACGAGGCGCCGGCGCCCTCTGATCACCCCGATGCATCTCAAAATTTTCCCGATATCGAGAAGGTGCAGGAAAGCGTTGAGTGCGTGCTCCAGGCTTTTCTGCATCCCCGGCCTCAGGAGCCTTTCTCCTATCAGGCTTTTGCCCGCGGGCTGCAGCCCTATTTCAGCCAGGCCATCGCGGACACGCGACGCCCCCTCAATGACGTCACCATCTGGAATATGGGCGCCATGGCCGCGGCGTTTTTGCTGACGCAGGCGCTGACCTTGTGGGGAAGGAGCCAGCAGGAAATCACCCATGCGTGGCTGTGGGATGCAGTGGACGGGAGGAAACTCCATTGGCGGCTGCTGGAGGCCCGCATCGATGGCCTGGGCTTTCTGGACGAGGCCGCGACCCTGGCCGATGTGCGGGTGCGGCGTCGACGCCTGGAGAGAGCGTTGCAACAGGTGCGCGATTATCTGGAAAATCTGCCCGTGGCCATGGAGATTTATCGGGATGAGAATGGCAGTTTCTTCCTCTTCCCCGACGATGAAAGCCTGTGGGAAGCCCTGCGGGCGGATGTGGACAGGCGCGCGGAGATCGACGCGGGCGTGCATCTGGCCCTGATTTTGTCTGACCCGCTTCATGCCAGCGTGCGCCAAAGGGATGACGCCCATTTCATTGGGAGGTACCTGTTCCACCGCATGACGCAAGCGCCCCAGGCCCGGGCCCGGCCCCAGCGGTTGGCCGAGATATGGGGGGGCAACGCCAGGACAACGCCCATCTGCATCGCCTGCCACCTGCGGCCCCAGGGTTATGGCGCAGAGGAGATCGATGCGTATCAGGGAAATCCGAGTTTCTATCGCAAAAAAGCGCGCAGTCGCCAGCTTTGTTGCCATTGCATGCATGAACGCAAGGGCGTTTCGGAACGGTGGGCGACCCAGGGCCTGGCCGCGACCACGCCCTGGTTGAGCGAGGTGGCCGATGCCAATGGCCGCGTGGCGTTGGTGGTGGGCCGCTTCGATATCGAACACTTCGCCAGGCAGTTGCTCTACCCCCCGCCACCACCCCCACCGGAAGACAAACGAAAGGCCGGAAAAAATTATTACGAGGCTGCTCCCTCCCATTCCTTCGCCCGCTTGCAACGGGTGTGGGAAAGCGCCCGCGCCTTTTGGCAGAGCATCTTGCCCGAGGATGATGCTTTCCTGGCCGGCTCGGTGGCCGAGAAAGCGGTGGGGCGACGTCAAGATCGCCTGGCGTTGCTCCCCGTCGATGTGACGATGTGGCGCGATGTGTTGGGCGATTATCACGTCTACGAATTGATGGATGGACAGGGACGCAAAATAAGCGTGGTGTGGGATGTGCGAAAGGGCTATCTGATCACCGCGGACAGCATCCCCTATCTGCAAAACGCCCGTCTGGCCAGGGATGAAACCGTGGAAGGATGGCTGCGAGGAGGACGTTTCCATCTGCGGGAGCCGGGCGGCTATCTCAAAGAAGGGGCCGATCTGGGCGAAATCCGTTTCAAGTCCATCTGGTCTTTGTCCCAGGCGTATCTGCCCGCGGCTTCCATCCTGGCCGAACCCCGCACCTTCATGGCGTTGGTTCCGGCCAACAAAGCCCTGGATCTGGCCCAGGGGATCTGGGAAAAGTATGAGGAGGAAATGGGCAAGGTCATGGGGCGGCTGCCCTTGCACCTGGGCCTGGTGTTCGCGCCCGCGCACACGCCGGTGCGGGTGCTGCTGGACGCGGGGCGACGCATGTTGGCTCGCAAGCCCCAGCAGGAACAGGCTTCCTGGCGGGTGCAGACGCTCGCGTTCGAATCACCATCGGCGGATGACGATCCTCCCCGGGCCGAAGTGAGGTTGATGCAGGATGGCGTCGAATTTGTCTGGCGTCCCCATCTGCGCATGGGCGATCGTAGCACCCTCGATATCTGGTATCCCTACTTGCAGCGGTATAAAAAAGAGGGAGAACCACGACGGGGAGGCGATCCCTCGCCCGCGCTGGATTACGATATCCCCGGCAGGGAGGACCTGGCCTGGACCCATGTCAGCAAGTTGCAAGAAGGGGATGATGTGATCTTCATCCCGCCCACCTTCGACTTCCAATGGCTGGATGTAGGCTCCCGCCGTTTTGAGATCGCCTACGACGAGGCGGGGCGGCGTCTGCGCGCGCTGGCTCGCCCCCACTTGCTTTCCTCGCTGATTCATTTCAAAGAGATTTGGGAAATCCTCTCCGCCCAGGACGGCCTGACCAGCACCCAGATCCACGCCCTGGCCGACCTCATCGAAACCAAACGGGCAACCTGGTATCGCCATCCCGCGGAATCCCTCGGCGATGAGGCTTTCGAAACGTGGTGCCACAGCGCCATCGTCAACGCCGCCTGGGAGAAGGAACCTTCCAAAGAGCAACGAAAAAAATTGACCACTTGGGCCGTGCGCGGTTTGCTGGCCGACGCGGTGGAACTTTATCTCAAGGCTCTGAAACAACGCCCCGCGCGGGAAGCGTGATCCGGGGCTTTTTCTCATCCGCAAGGAGGTTTTTCATGTCACAACAAGATGCTCCCCAAACCCATCCCTATTTTCTCATGACCACGGATCCGGTGCACATTGGCGTGGGCGGCTCCCGCCTGGGCCGGGTGGATAACAGCATCGTGCGCGAGCCCGGCTCCCGCCTGCCCAAAATCCCCGGCACCTCATTGCACGGGGCCATCCGCTCCTACGCGGCGTTTCGGTTCGGCAGCCCCGATTGTGCGGGGCAGACCAATCATTGCGGGGATCCCTGCTGCCCCATCTGCCAGACCTTTGGCTACGCCAAGGGGATTACGGAGGAACAGACCCGGGCGGGCCTGGTCTCCATCAGCGACGCCCGTTTGCTGCTCTTCCCTGTCTATTCCCTGGCCGGGCCGGTGTGGGTGACTTCGCCCACGGCCCTGCGGGATGCGGGCGCAGAAAACGTTCCCGACGTGGCGGATGAGAAGGTGTTGCTGCCCCAGACCCTGAGCCGGCATCGCCATCTCAACCTGGGCTGGCTGATGCTGCCCAGAGCAAACAGGGGGCAGGACGGCTTTTTTGTCTGGCCCCAGGAAATGAACGACGTGCCCGAGACCATCCGCCAACGGGCCGTGCTGGTTTCCGACGCGCTTTTCTCCATCATCGTCAACAGCAATCTGGAGGTGCGCACCTCGGTGAGCATTGATCCCAACACGGGAGCGGCCCTGGACAAAGCCCTGTTCACCTACGAGGCCATCCCCCGCACCGCCATCCTGCACATGGAGGTGGTGGTGGAGCGGCATCGCGGGAATTTCCCCACCGGCGACAATTGCGCCACGGAAAAGGAACGCCGCGAAGAGGCGTTTCTGAGAGACGAGCCCGGTGCGGAAGAGAAGCTGGCCATCTTCAAAAAATGGGAAGAAGCAAGTGTAGACTGGCAGTCTCCCATCGATGTGGTGAAAGCCGGTTTGGACTGGATGGCTGACCTGGGCGTGGGCGGCATGGGCACTCGGGGCTTTGGCCGGGTGCGCGCCATTGCCGTCAACCATCCATCCACAACCCGCACAGAAACGCAGGAGGATTAAGATGACCTGGATCAATCTCGACCGCGACGCGGCCCTGTATGCCCAGCAAATGGTGAAGGACGAAGGCATCGAAAAAAAGGATGTGCTGGAGCGGCTGGTGACCAAGGCCCTGGGCGTTTTGCAGGAGCAAGGCGTTTATGCCCTGATTCTGTTCTTGCATTCGCGCAGCAACAAGGAGGAGAAGAAAGCAGCCAAGGCCATCTTGAATGGGCTGTATCGTTTGCTGAAGGATGAAAATCGAAGCCTGCCCCCTTTCGCCAACAAAGATGTTCCCCGAAACGATGCAGGAACCAATGATACCCTCGAATTTTACGCCAACCACGTGGCCAATGATCTTTCCACCCTGCTTTTGGTGCGCGATGTGTACGAGCAATGCCTGACCTACGCCCGCTATCACGCCAAAGCGGTTAAATCAAATGAAACAGCGAGGGCAACATGACCTGGCAACGATATGATCTCATCTTCCGCCTGCAAAGCCCCCTGCACATTGGCTTTCGCAAGGTGGGCAACCTGATGCAAACCCGGCGTTATGTGCCGGGCAAGAACCTGTGGGCCGCGCTGACGGAACGGCTCACCCGTATGGCTTTCCTTGCGCCTGCGTTCCGGGATTACGAGGGAATCGGCGAGGCGCTAAGGACGTATTTTCGATTCGGCTATCTTTATCCCGCGCTGAAGGAAGGGGAGAGAATGCGGGTCTATTATCCCTGGCAGGACGCGCGTTACTTCGACTACCGTTTTTTGGATAGTTACGCCAGCACCGCCCTGGCCGGGGCGGGCAAATCCGCGGCCGCGGGCGCGTTGCACGAAGTCGAATTCATCCGCCCCTATGCCCGACCATTGGGCCAGGAGCTGTCGCAGCCCGTCTATCTGAAGGGTGTGCTGTATGTGCAGCCTGCGTGGCCCTCTGATTCGCCCCTGGCGGCCTGGCAAAAGGCCCTGGCGCGGATTCAGATGGGCGGAGAACGCAGCTATGGCTGGGGCCGATTGCGCCTGGTTTCGCCTTTGAAAGGCGAGCAAGCGCCCAAGCCCGAGTGGGATGTCTCCGAAGGGGAATATGCCCGGGCCCATGTGCTGGCCCCCGCGGGCGCGGGCGTGGAAGGCCTGGTCGAGCCCCTGGTGGGCTGGGAGCGAGGCGATCCTGACCAGGGCCGCTATTGGCGGCTGACTCCCCGGCCCCTGGTGGCATACCAGCCCGGCAGCAAGATGACCCAACCTTTGCACGTCACCTTACATGCCTGGGGTATGTGGGAGGTGGCTTCATGATGCGACGACGTCGATCCCCTTACGATCTCTCCGAAAAAATCAAAGAAGCCCGTCATCAATTTTGGGAAGTACTCATCATCACCATCGCTATAGGCGCGGCTCTGGGGCTGTTTGGCGCGGCCGCGTATGAGATAGCGTTTCGTATCTTCGAACATACCCTTGCCGGGCTGTTTTTGGTGCTGGCTTTGGCTGTGATTTTCATCGGCGTTGCCCTACGCCAGTGGATGAAAATGGCGGAGGTGAGCCATTTCGAAACGAAAATCCTGACGATAGAGGTGGCCATTCCCTATCTGAAGACGGGCAAGGATCGGATAGAAGTTCCCAAACTGCATCCCTATCGCCCGCCCTACCGGCCCGTTCAATTTGCCCGCGCTTATTTTGCGGGGACGCTACCGTCGGGAAGCGATGACAACCGCGAATTGGCCTTTGCCTGGGATCAGGCGCTGGTGGCAGGGCATCCGGTGCAGACGGTGCTTCGCACCTGGCACAACTGGCTGGTGGAAGCCCTGATCCTGGCCGCGCTGCACCGTTATTCCGAAGATGCATTGGGCGGAGAAGCCAAATACAAGTGGTATGCTGTGGATATGGAAGCTGATGAGATGCCTTTTGCGGCTCTACCGCAGGCCATCAAAGAGAATCCGGTTTTGCCCTGGCAAGTCTCCTCCGAAAAGCAGCGCCTTACCCGCGAGGATCGGATTCGCGCCTGGAAGCTGCGTCTGCCAGACGATGTGACGTTCACGGTGGACGATGTGTCACCAGATGTGCGGGAGTATCGGCTGAGCTTTGGGCCCGACACCCGAGATGTCACCATCACTCGCTACAACAACCCCTGGGTGGCGGACGCCAAAAGTCAGCCGGGCAAGGTGTTGGGCGAAGGCGCGCGGCAGCGGATCGCCAAAGTGGGCAAGGGAGGGTTCTACGTGTTCGGCTCTCGCATCCAGGTCCGTGGCGAGCTCCAATACGGCATCCCCCCCGAGGAGGACCCCATGCAACAGTGGGTGACCGGTTTGTTGTCCTATCTGGAAGAAGCTCTGGATTTCGGCTATTTCTTGCAACACCGGCCCATGCGCATGATCCCGGACATCGCCTGGAAGGTGGGCGACATGAACCCCAATGATTCTCTGGCCCGCAAGCTCGATGCGTTGCAACGCCAGCTCAACGGCCTGGAAAAGAAGCTGGAAGGTTCGCAGAAACAGATCGCCGGACTGAAGGAGGACATCCACGCCATCCAAAAAACGTTGGAGCAAAAACCCTGATGCTGGTCTCCTTCATCGTCCCTCTGCGGCCCGAAACGGAGGTGCAACTGCCCGCGGGTCTGCACCAGGCTGCCCACGCCTGGTTTCTGGATCGGGTGCGGGCTCTGGATCATCGTCTGGAGCAGCGCCTGCACCAGGCCCATGCCGAAAAGCCCTTTACCATCTCCAATCTGCTGACCCCGCGTCCGCGCCGGGAGGGGGTCATTTCGCTTCAGCCCGACGACCTGACCGGCATACGCATCACCAGCTACGATCCTGAGCTGAGCGCGTTTCTGCAAGAGGTCTTCATCCCTGCCTTGCCTTCGCGCGTCTTCCTGGTGCAAACGCCATTCGTTCGGGAAGACGTCATCGTTCGGCCCGAGCAGACGCGAGAACGGGCCTGGCGCGATTGGGTGGGCGCAACCACCTACCAGGCCCTGTGGGCCCGCGTGCAGCGGATGGAGCCATTGCCCCCAACCCTGACCCTGGACTTTGCCAGCCCCACGGTCTTCCATTCCCAGGGGCGGCTGCTGCCATTGCCCTTGCCCCGTCTCATCTTCGAGGGCCTGGCCCGGCGTTGGAACCGCTACGCGCCCATGACCATGCATCCGGAGCTGCGGGTCTTTGCCGAGCGGG
>Ga0256832_1002317_pt1 | contig 12997 bp, 10 predicted proteins | sample 134614metaG_FD_190534 | JGI IMG/M metagenome (GOLD analysis project Ga0256832, IMG submission 190534) | Hydrothermal vent microbial communities from Lau Basin, Pacific Ocean - 134-614 | ecosystem: Environmental > Aquatic > Marine > Hydrothermal vents | place: Pacific Ocean: Lau Basin | collected... | reverse complement strand
GGAAATCGACACTTAGAACCTCCTTGCGGAGGTTCATCAAGTGTACCTACGCTTCGCTCCGGCAACCCGCCCACGCGGGCTCTCATCCACACCACCTCCACCAGACAAAAAAGGGCCGCCTTGCGGCAGCCCTTGTTTGTCTGGTGGAGGCGGCGGGAATCGACACTTAGAACCTCCTTGCGGAGGTTCATCAAGTGTACCTACGCTTCGCTCCGGCAACCCGCATACGCGGATTCTCATCCACACCGCCTTCACCAGACAAAAAAGGGCCACCTTGCGGCAGCCCTTGTTTGTCTGGTGGAGGCGGCGGGAATTGAATTGTCATATTGGTCAAACAATCCCAATAAAAACAATAGGATGTCTGGCGCAGTGACCATGTTGGAACCAGTCACCCCTTTGGTGCCTTGAACAGGCGTATCGCGGCGCTTCCAGCATCGTCATCATCACGTTCCAGAAACCGCGCGTAGGTCTTGGCGGTAATGATGGAATCCTTATGCCCCATCTGCTGGGATACCCACATGATGTTTTCCCCCGCAGATAGCATCATCGATGCGTAGGTATGGCGGGTCTGATACGGGTTACGGTATTTCACGCCCGCCTTTTTCAGGGCGGGTATCCACAAGGTACGCCGGATGGCCTGATCGCCTTTCCATCGCTCGTTTGTTCTGGGGTTCTGGAAAACTTCCCTGTTTTTCAACCGCGTATAGCATTGTTGTGCTTTCAAGGCCTGCAAGGCCGGTTCCAGAAGTTTGACCTTGCGATCGCCTGCGGCGGTTTTCGGGGCTTCTGGTGCATCCGCCGCCTGTGTCAGGGCCTTGTTGACATGCACATACCCGGCTTCAAAATCCACATCATCCCAGTTCAAGGCGACCAGTTCGGAAGTGCGCAGCCCCGTCCAGAAGGCAAATTGCACCAGATTGCGGCTTTGACCTTCCAGAACGTTCAAAATGCGTTGCTGTTCTTCTGGTGTGAACGGATCGACTTGGTGGCTGGATTTCTTTTTTGCATCACGGGGATTGATGCGCCAACCATATAGGATGTTTTTGTCGATATGGCCATCGTAAACCGCGTCTTTCAGGACAGTGCGTAATGGGCTGATGAGATTGTTCAAGGTTTTCAGCGTGCCATTGCAGGTCTTGAGCCAGTCCTTGACATGGCGTATTTCCAGTTCCGCCAGTGTTTTGTCCCCGAAAGCCGGAATCAGGCGGTTGTTTACGATTTTCGTATAGTCGTGAAAAGTGGAAGCCTTGACCGATTCCTTAATTGAATCCAGCCATTGGGTCAGATATTCACCAACGGTGATCACATCCCCCGACTTCTTGGCAAACAGTTTCGCCCTGCGCGAATTCGGGAACTCCTTGGCGTAGTCGAATGTCCCGTGCGCAATTTCCACTTCGATTTTGGCCTTCCGCTTGGCCGCGTAGCTTAAGTTCTTCGGGTTAGGCTTCAGTTTGATGATTTCCCGGCAACGAACGCCGCGATAGTAGAAGTCGATTTCGATACTGGACTGGCTCTTAGGGCGGACGCCTGGATATTTCTTGGGCTTATTCATCGTCGGCCCCTCCACCTTCGACCCACCGGTAAAAGCCTTTGACACTGATCAAGATTCTTCTATCAGGGGCCCGTTTCCATACTTTGTCTTCCAGCCAGTCGCCACGGTTGATCTTGGAGCGAATGGCATTTTCGGTATAGCCGGTCAATTCGGCCATCTTGTTTATGGTGACATACTCTACATTCATGTTTTTATTCTTCTTTTTATTGTTATGCACTGGTAAGTGCTTGCTGTTCCTCCACTGCGGTTATGAACAGGCCTACAATTCTACGGGTATTTTGCCTGAAAGTCAAGAAAAACATGAGTCAAAACAATAGGTTATATAACCTAATTGCTGAAAGTTCGTATTTTTTGGGTTAAAAGGCCGCCCCGTATGAAAACGGTTGCTGCCCTATGTCGTTGATTTGAAATCAGCTATCATGATTCAGGTCTTGAAATAACGAATCGATTGTGGATAACAAATGACCAATTTCGGGGAACACGTTAGCTTCATCTGGTCCATCGCGGAGATCCTTCGCGGCAACTACAAGCAGTCCGAATACGGCAAGGTGATCCTGCCCTTCACCGTGCTGCGCCGCCTGGACTGCGTGCTGGAGCCCACCAAGGAGAAGGTGCTGGAACAGTTGAAGACCCTGCCCGACAGCGTCGATCACGAAATGCGCGAAACCATGCTGAACATGGCGGCGGGGCAGAACTTCCACAACACCAGCCCCTATACCTTCGAAAGGCTGCTGGACGACCCCGACAACATCGCCGCCAACCTGAACAGCCTGATCAACGGTTTTTCCGACCATGCGCGGGAGATCTTCATCGAACGCTTCAAGCTGCCCCAGCAGATCGCGCGGCTGGACAGGGACAACCTGCTCTACATGGTGGTTAGCCGTTTCGCGCAGGCCGACCTGCACCCGGACAAGGTCAGCAACCTGCAAATGGGTTACATCTTCGAAGAGTTGATCCGCCGCTTTTCGGAACAAAGCAACGAAACGGCGGGTGAACACTTCACCCCCCGTGAAGTCATCCGCCTGATGGTCAACCTGCTGTTCGCCGAAGATGCCGAAGCGCTAACCAAAAAGGGCACCATCCGCAAGCTGTACGACCCCGCGTGTGGTACAGGGGGCATGTTAAGTGTGGCGGAAGAATACCTGCGCGAACTGAATCCAGACGCCCATCTGGAGGTCTACGGGCAGGAGCTGAACGACGAAACCTACGCCGTCTGCAAGTCCGACATGATGATCAAGGGGCAGAACGCCAAAAACATCTACCCCGGCAACAGTTTCACCGAAGATGGCCTGCCCGACGAGGAGTTCGACTACATGCTCTCCAACCCGCCCTTCGGCGTGGAATGGAAGAAGGTGGAAGCCGAAATCCGCAGTGAAGCCGACACACTGGGCTATAAGGGGCGCTTCGGCGCGGGTCTGCCCCGTGTCAGCGATGGATCCCTGCTCTTCGTCCAGCACATGATCTCCAAGTTCAACACCAACGGGGATACCTCCCGGCTGGCCGTGGTGCTCAACGGTTCCCCCCTGTTCACAGGCGGCGCGGGCAGTGGCGAAAGCGAAATCCGCCGCTGGATCATCGAAAACGACTGGCTGGAAGCCATCGTCGCCCTGCCCACCGACATGTTCTACAACACCGGCATCGCCACCTATATCTGGATCATCACCAACCAGAAGACACCCCAGCGCAAGGGCAAGGTGCAGCTGATCAACGCCGTGGACTTCCACACCCCCATGCGCAAGAGCCTGGGCAGCAAGCGCAAGCAGATATCCGATGAGCAAATCGCAGAAATCACCCGCATCTTCGGTGAATTCAAGGAAGGCGAGCACTGCAAAATCTTCGACAACCGCGACTTCGGCTATCAGCGCATCACCGTGGAACGCCCCCTGAAGCTGAACTTTCAGGCCAGTTACGAGCGTATCGAAAAGCTGAAAACCGCCAAACCCTTCGCCAAGCTGAAGGAAGAGCAGCAAGCGGCCATCCTCGACGCCATCAAAACGCTGGACGCGGGTCGCCTCTACAAGAATCGCGAAGCCTTCATAAAGGATCTGAAAACCGCCTTCAAGGCAGCGGGGCTAGATATCAAGACCCCCATGCTGAAAACCATCTGGCAGGCCCTGGGCGAGCGGGACGAAACCGCCGACACCTGCCTGTTCCAGTCCGGCAAGCAGAAAGGCAAACCCGAACCCGACAACGAACTGCGCGACTACGAAAACGTACCCCTGAAGAAAGAGATCGACGACTACTTCAGGCGCGAAGTCCTGCCCCACGTGCCCGATGCCTGGATCGATTACGACAAGACCAAGATCGGCTACGAAATCCCTTTCAACCGCCACTTCTACAAATATGTACCGCCCCGTTCACTAGAGGAGATCGACGCCGATCTGGACAAGGTGAGCGCGGAAATCATGCAGATGTTGCGGGAGGTGCATGTATGAAGTATCAGCCATATCCAGAATATAAGGATAGTGGTATTGAATGGTTGGATTACCTACCTATACATTGGGATAAGGCTAGTTTGCGTTGGTTCTGTAAGATATATGCAGGCGGGACACCTTCTAAGGATAGGAAAGAATACTGGGATAAAGGGACTATACCGTGGCTGAACTCTGGTGCTGTCAATCAGCCACTGATCAAGAAACCCTCAGCGTATATTACCGAAGATGCATATAGAAATAGTAGTGCAAAATGGATTCCAAAAGGTGCGCTGGTTATAGCGTTGGCTGGTCAAGGAAAAACCAAGGGAACAGTGGCACAACTTGATATTGATGCCACTTGTAATCAATCTATGTCGGCCATTGTTCCTTTTAGGAAGTTCTATATTAGGTTTCTGTATTGGTGGCTTAATTCAAATTACCAGAATATAAGGAATTTGGCGGGCGGTGATTTGCGGGATGGGTTAAATCTGGAATTAATAGGAAGTATTGAATGTCCAATACCAAGTATTGAAGAACAAGTACAAATCGCCACATTCCTTGACCGCGAGACCCAAAAAATCGACCGTCTAATTGAAAAGCAGCAGCAACTGATCAAACTGCTACAGGAAAAACGCCAGGCCGTGATTTCCCATGTCGTCACCAAAGGCCTGAATCCCAACGTCAAAATGAAAGACAGCGGCGTGGAATGGTTGGGTAAGATTCCAGAGCATTGGGAAGTAAGGAAAATAAAATATATTGTTGAACTTATTTTGACAGGAACAACACCCACTACAAGCAAAGAGAAATATTTTGGTGGTGAAATAAATTGGTTTACACCTGGAGATCTAGACAATGAGTTATTGGTTAATTCAACAAAAACTGTAACTGATGAAGCAATAAAGGATAATGTTGTTCACTTATTTCCCAAAGATTCTGTATTAGTTGTTGGTATTGGTGCAACAACAGGAAAAACATCATACTTGACAGTGGAATCTGCGTTTAATCAGCAAATTACTGGGTTTCATTCGGTTGCTGAAAATAACAGATTCCTGTTTTATTTGTTCAAGAGCTTGTCTGTGGTCTTTATAAATGTTGCGAACTATACAACACTTCCAATATTGAATAATGAGTTCTTCAAGAATTTTGTGCTGGTTATTCCTGGAAAAGAAGAGCAGGAAGAAATAGTGGAGTTCTTGGATAGGCAAGTAAAGCAGATAGATGTTCTGATTAATAAATGCAACCAAGCCATTGAATTAATGAAGGAACGCCGCACCGCCCTGATATCTGCCGCCGTCACCGGCAAGATCGACGTAAGAAACATGGCTGTTGATAACACCGACGTAACCAACGTACAGGGTGCCGCCACCGCATGACCCGCGTCGCCGTCAATCCTGATCTGCTTGACTGGGCGCTTGCGCGTGCGGGGTTGTCCGAAGATCCATGAATGGCTGGCGGGCGAAATTCAGCCAACGCTGAAACAGTTGGAGAAGTTCGCCCAGAAGACCCATACCGCCCTTGGCTATTTCTTCTTGCCCGAGCCGCCCGAAGAAACCATTCCAATCCCGGATTTTCGAACAGTTTCTGAACGGCATCCTGCCCAGCCCAGCCCTGATTTGCTGGATACCATTTACGCCATGCAACGGCGGCAATCCTGGTTACGTGAAGACCGCATGGAGTGTGGGGCCGAACCGTTAGAATTCGTCGGCAGCGCAACGCAACAGGATGACCCAAGTGCAGTTGGCAGGGAAATGCGGCGTCTTCTGGGTTTCGAGACCGGGTGGGCTTCGCGTGTGCGTACATGGCAGGATGCAGTGGGAGAATTACGCGGCGCCATGGAAGATATTGGGATTATGGCTGTGATCAATGGCGTGGTCGGAAATAGTCCCAACCGTGTCCTTGATGTCGGGGAATTTCGTGGTTTTGCGCTGAGCGATCCTTACGCACCACTTATTTTCGTCAATGGCGCGGATGCAAAATCGGCACAGATGTTTACCCTTGCCCATGAGCTGGCTCATCTGTGGTTGGGTGAGAGTGCCCTGAGCGATGCAGAACCCGCATCTTTGCCAGATCAATCTCTTGAAAATTGGTGCAATCGGGCAGCAGCCGAGTTCCTGGTTCCCGAAGAAGAGCTTAGACAATACTGGCCTTCCGTCAGGCATAGTGAAGCGCCATTCGAGACGGCCGCTCGCCAGTTCAAGGTAAGCCCAATCGTTGCTGGGCGGCGGGCCATGGATTTGCTTCTGGTCGATCGTTCTGTTTTTTTTGATTTTTATCAGTCCTATATCCAAAGGGAAAGGCAGAACAAGAAAAAATCTACTGGAGGTAATTTCTACAATAACCAAAACACTCGTGTTGGCCGGTTATTCACGACACAGGTTATCAGGGCCGCTATGGAAGGGCGTATTGGTTTCAGGGAGGCATACCATCTTACCGGGCTCAATGGCGGTACTTTTCAGAAATATGCCCGTCGTCTGGGGTATGAACTGCAATGAATTCTGATCACCGCTATATTCTCGATGCCGATGTATTGATTACAGCAAAGAATCAATATTACGCATTTGATCTATGTCCTGGTTTCTGGAGCAGCCTGATTCACTTCCATGGCGAGGGATATATCAACAGCATCGACAAGGTCAAAAATGAACTCTTGATGGGGACGGATACCGATAATCTGGTGCAGTGGGTAAAGAGGCATGTCCCGTCTGGCTTTTTTATCGATACCGATAATGGCGATGTGGCAGCGGCTTATACCGACGTCATGCTATGGGTACAACGCCACCCAAACTATTTCGACTATGCCAAGGCAAAATTCGCCACGGGTGCCGATGGCTGGTTAGTTGCGTATGCCATGGTTCATGGTGTGGTTGTAGTGACTAACGAGCAACCACGGCCCGAAGCAAAGCGGGAAATCAAACTTCCTGACGTGTGTAATCAATTTGGGGTTGTTTTCAAAGATGTTTACTTCGTATTAAGAAACCTTAAGATTTCATATAAATGGGGGAAACCTTGATTTCTTCCCACCTGGCTAGGTGAATCATGAGTTGTTGGTTTTATACTGAACTGGCTATCGATAGTTTAGGAGTGCATCCTTGAGTGCAGCTGTTACCGAACTGGACTTCGAAGCCGCCATCGAGGCGTGGCTGGTGGATCATGCCGGTTATGAAAGGGCGGATAGTAGCCAGTTTGATGCGGCGTTAGCGCTGGACAGCACAACCTTGTTGGCCTTCATCAAGGAGACCCAACCCGAAACGTGGGAGAAGCTTTCTGCCAGTTATGGCGGTGACGTGGAAAAAGCGGTGGTCAGGCGCATTGCATCGGAGTGCGACAGCCGTGGTCTGCTGGATGTGGTGCGCAATGGGGTGCGGGATCGGGGGCAGACCATCCATCTGGCCTACTTCAAACCCGCTACCCGCCTGAACCCCGAAAGCGAGAAATTGTACCAGCAGAACCGCCTGACCGTGATGCGGCAGGTGCACTATGATCTAGTTAGCAAGAATTCCATCGATATGCTGCTGTCCCTGAATGGGCTTCCCATCGCTACGGTGGAACTGAAGAATGCCTTCACGGGGCAGCGTACCATCAATGCCATTCGCCAGTACCTGAAAGACCGCGTCCCAACCGCCAAGACCCCATTGTTCCAGTTCAAGAAGCGGGGGCTGGTCCATTTCGCCGTGGATACCGATGAGGTCTACATGACCACCCGGCTGGCGGGCAATAGCACCTTCTTTCTGCCATTCAACAAGGGAAACCGTGGCGGTAAGGGCAACCCCGACCAGCACGACCACAAAACGGGGTATAAGACTGGCTATCTGTGGGAAGAGATCTGGCAGCGGGACAGTTGGCTGGACATCATCCAGCGTTTCATCCATCTGCAAGTGAACGAGACCCGTGATATCGAAACTGGCAAGAAGAAGCGCAAGGAGACCCTGATATTCCCCCGATATCACCAACTGGATGCCACCCGCAAGTTGGTGGCCGCGACCCGTTCCACAGGTGTCGGGCAGAACTATCTGATTCAGCACAGCGCGGGGTCGGGCAAGACCAATACGATTTCATGGACGGCTCACCAGCTTGCCAGCCTGCACGACGACAACGACCAGCCCATCTTCAATACGGTAGTGGTGATATCGGACAGGCGCAACCTGGACAAGCAGTTGCAGGACAACATCTACCAGATCGAGCACAAACGCGGGATGGTGGAGAAGATCGACGAGGACAAATCTTCGAAAGATCTGGCCGATGCCCTGAACGGGGGTGTGAAGATCATCATCACTACCTTGCAGAAGTTCTCCTTCATTCTGGACAAGGTGAACGATTTTGGCGGAAGGCGCTTTGCCGTGATCGTGGATGAAGCCCACAGTAGCCAGAGCGGGCGCAGCGCTGCCAATCTGCGCGTAGTTCTGGGGCAGCACAGTGATGAAGAAGCCCTGAAGGCTGCCGAGAAGGAAGAAAGAAAGCAGCCCGAAGAGCCATCGACAGAAGACATCATTCTGGATGAAATCAAGCGGAGAGGCAGGCAGAAAAACATCAGTTTCTATGCCTTCACAGCTACCCCCAAGCACAAGACCCTGGAAATGTTTGGCGTGATAGGGGCCGATGGCAAGCCCCGACCATTCCATCTGTATTCCATGCGGCAGGCGATCGAGGAGCGGTTCATCCATGATGTGTTGAAGTATTACACCACCTACAAGACCTATTACGAACTGTCCAAGGCCATCGATGATGATCCCGAAGTAGACGAAAAGAAGGCCAAGCGTGCCATTGCCCGCTTCATGTCCCTGCATCCTCACAACATCGCCCAGAAGACCGAGATCATGGTGGAACACTACCGCCGCTTCACCAGTAAGAAGATCGGTGGGCGAGCAAAGGCCATGGTGGTGACCCGTTCCCGCCTTCACGCCGTGCGCTACAAGCAGGCGTTTGACAAATACATTCAGGAAAAGGGGTACACCGACATCAAGGCGCTGGTAGCCTTTTCAGGCACGGTGGAAGACCCTGATCTGACTGACGTAACCTATACAGAACCGGGTATGAACGGCTTTGGCGAAAAGGAACTGCCCGACCGATTTGCCACGGCGGAATACCACACCCTGATCGTGGCTGAGAAATACCAGACGGGTTTCGACCAACCCCTTCTACACACTATGTTTGTGGACAAGCCGCTGAAAGATCTGAAGGCGGTGCAGACCCTTTCCCGCCTGAATCGTACTGCGCCAGGCAAGGTCGATACCTTCGTGTTGGATTTCGCCAACGAGGTGGAGGATATCAAGGAAGCGTTCAAGCCCTATTTCGAAGAGACTGAAATTGAAGCACCCACCGACCCGAACCAGTTATACACACTGGATACACGCTTGCAGCAGTACGGTATCTTGCGGCCAGAAGAGGTCAACGCCTTTGCCGAGGTCTATTTTAAGCCGCTGTCGAAACAGACAAAGCGGGATCATGGACAGTTGAACAAGTGGATCGATCCTGCGGTGGAACGCTACAAGCAGCAGTTCAGGGATGACACGGTCCCCGCAGGCGAAGAAAAGTACACGGAAGAGGGGGAAGACTTCAAAAGTACCCTGCAAAGCTTCGTGCGCCTGTACAGTTTCCTGAGTCAGATCATCGACTGGCAGGATGTGGAACTGGAAAAGCACTATGCCTATGGCCGCTACCTGTTGACCAAACTTCCCCAGCGGAGCAGTGGTGGAATGCTGGATCTGGACGATGAAGTGGCACTGACATCCTACCGCATCGACAAGACCTTCGAAGGCAGCGCAGCCCTTGGCATAGGGGACACCAAAGCCGTATACGGGCCGTCGGAAGTGGGCACAGGCCGGGTGCCTGAAGAAAAGACATCCCCCCTTTCCGCTATCATTCAGGTCATCAACGAACGCTTTGGCACCGATTTCAGCGAGGAAGACCGCCTGTTGTTCGAACAAATCAGCGGCGACATGGCCAACGACGAGAAACTGGCACAACAGGCGAGGGCCAATACCAAGGAAAAATTCAAAGAAGTCTTCGAACCCAAGGCCATGGAGGCCTTCGTCGCCCGCCACGGGCGCAACGAGAAGATCGTCAATGATTTCATGTCCAACGCAGAAATACGCAACCTGATCATCGCGGCCCTGCTTGATGAAGTGTATGGGCGGGCCAATGATAGTGTTGGCAGGAACCAAAAGTGAGAAGAAATAGATTAAAGAACATCAACACCGTATTCCTTCTGGGTGCTGGTGCGTCTTATGCTATTTCATTGCCGATTAAGGGGAAGGCATCTGAATTTACTACACCATTAGATATTACGTTCAATAGAAGATTGTTGAATATGTCCCCAAGAGCCAGGAAGGCATGGATCGGTTCTTCAATAGATAAAATAAAATCTAATTGGATTGGTGCCCAAAAATTCGAGGAACTAGGATTGGAAGAGGCAATTATTAAAAGATTAGGTAATTATGAATTATTAAAGGCGATTCATCCTATAAAACTTACAGGGAATAGTAAAACCAAGTCAAAGTGTGATAATTTTCAATATTTGAATCATTTGTCACATTTAATCGTCGAGTTGTTATCTAGGTGCAAGCAAAACACTAGAAATTACGCCGAGCGCTTTGCCAAGCATGCGCTGGGTTCAAATGACAAGAGGGAAGAAAATCGAATTATTACATTTAACTATGATGTATTAATTGATGATGTTTTATTGGATAAATTAAAGATACCAAAAAATCGACTATATTTTGATCGATTAAAAGATGGTCAAGATGCTAGCGACAATAGAAAAACGAAAGACAAGTTCGCCCATCCGTATCTTCTTAAATTACATGGTTCAATTAATTGGAGGATATCAAGTCAAGATTTTGAAAATATCGTGAATGGAAACATTGCGTCCGACGATAAAATACCTATCTGGATTGAGCGAGATAAAATTCCAGATCCAGAAGATGATGTCAGTCCACTTATTTTGCCCCCATTGCCGAATAAGCCAATAACAGAAACATCTATCTTTCGATATTTATGGCAATGGGCTTTTGAATATCTCCATGAAGCAAAGAAGTTAGTGATTGTCGGGTATTCATGCCCTGTGACAGATTCATTTGCGACGTCAATGCTGTCCCAAATGTACAATATGAATCTGGAAGAAGTTGTGATAGTTGATAAGGATAGTTCAGCGTTAGATAAATATAGGGCGCTAATGAGTGGAAGGATCCCCAAAAGAACTGTGTGGACCTTTTATGGTGATTTTGTAGATTACATAGAAAATCATTAACTGATAAACAATCTTCACTGATTGCTAGTTTGATTACAATTCATATTCATCATAAGTATCCAGCACTTCCTGTTTGGTGATACCCAGATAACGCATCGTGACAGCAGGGGCAGAGTGGTTCAGCACCTTGCTGATCTTTTCAATCGGCACGCCGTCCGTGAACATTGCCCAACCACGGCTTTTGCGCATGGAGTGGGTGTTGATATGCAGCCCCAGCCGTTCCCCCACGTCCTTGAAGGCACGACTGACGGAAACCCGCGATATGGGCTTGACCATGCCGCTGGTGCGGTTGCTGTGTACCTGAAACAGGTAGATATCGTTGGGGAATTCCTTTTTCCGCCGTTCGATGATGGAAAGTACCTTGGAGTTCAGGCGAATTTGCCGTTTTTTGCCTGTTTTGCCTTCTGTAAGCGTGTATAAGCGGTTTTTGGTGTCCAGGTCGGCATATTTCACAAAAAGCAAATCTGAAATGCGCAATGACAGATTTATGCCTATTCGCCAGATATCTGCGTATATCTGACCGTGGTGCTTTCGCAGCAGGGCTTCCACCGCAGCCAGTTCTTCCTTCGTTTTGACGGCTTCGACTTCGTTCATTTTATGTAACACCACGAAAGAATATGTTCAAAACGTTACATAGAATACCCTGATACACCACAAAAGACAATATAAACAATGAGATGCAATGTAACAGAATGGTAATTTGTTACATAGGTCGCCGATTTTTCGTGGGATTGGTCAGTTTTTGGCGCAAAAGCATAAATAGACGCGAATGTGTGGAAAGTGCAGGAGACATGTTTCCGGTTAAACATTCCGTCAGTGTGGTTTGGGTAGCAGGACTGTTGAAGCCTGACGCAAAACAAAGCAACAGGACTGGAAAACGATGTACCGGCTTTTGAACCAAGGCGTCAGATACTGGAAGGGGGAAGTCTTTCCCTGTGTCTGAAGAACACACCTTGGGTGCCCGAAGCCCCGAATAATAAGAACAATGTGCAAAAGTGGTCTTATTTGTCTAGGCACGATAGACAAGGGATAAACAGGTTAAATTACTACACCATGCCTATGGCTATGCGGATCGTCCCCGATAAAGGACACCTGATAAACGGATTCGTGTCTATCTACTGGATTTCCCCGGTAGATAACCAATAACAACCATACAAGCAAAAAATAAAAGATGTTTTCAAAGCTGGCGTATGGGAAGTATTGGGGTAGGGGTAATTGCACCCTGAACAAATCCTTGTAACCTAATTCACCTAATTCACCCGATTTCCCCATATGTTTCTTTCCTTTTTGATGAATAGGTTATTGTCGTGCATTCCCGTAAGAGGTGGGTCGAATAGTTGCTGAAAATAATGCTTCACCGGCAATCAGGCTGAAGAAGGGCAGGCATCGACTGCATGTGTAGCCTGTCATAGTAGACAGAGTGCTCAGGATGTTGTCACGGCACCTTGCTGGCGCGGATGTAGGTGCCTTGAACAAAGGCTATTTGTGTGGGGGCTGGCGATTCTTAACCGTGCTCAGATTTTGGTGCGGAATTGGCGGAGCATGGAAGGTTTAGTGACCAAAATAGTGACCAAACCATGACGAAACATGCCGAATAATGACCAGTTTTGGTCACTATAAGTATTCCATGAAAAACGAAAAAGCCAACTAAAACAATTAGTTGGTTTTGGGTATTGGTGGAGGCGGCGGGAATCGAACCCGCGTCCGCAGGTCCTCTGCCTTTGGCTCTACATGCTTAGCCGCGTCTATTGATTTGACTGGCCGTTACCCGACGGGCAGGGAAAG
>Ga0256832_1002316_pt1 | contig 12997 bp, 8 predicted proteins | sample 134614metaG_FD_190534 | JGI IMG/M metagenome (GOLD analysis project Ga0256832, IMG submission 190534) | Hydrothermal vent microbial communities from Lau Basin, Pacific Ocean - 134-614 | ecosystem: Environmental > Aquatic > Marine > Hydrothermal vents | place: Pacific Ocean: Lau Basin | collected... | reverse complement strand
GAGATGATTTTCTCGATTTTTAATAAGGTTTAACTTATTGTAAATCAATTGATTGTGTTTATATTTGTGTGTAAATTTGCTAAAATGAGGGAGCTATAGCTCGTGTTTTTTTTGCCGGGTTTTGTCGGGGCTTATGAATCTTTGCAGCACAACTGCATTGTCTTTTTGCCATGCGCAAAGTGAAATGGCTTGGATATAAAAACGACAGATATGAAAACCCGGATGCTTTCCTTTTGTTTTTCCCTGGTGTTATTGACCTTCATGAGCGCTAAGGCTCAGCAGACCTATACAATTCGTGGTACGGTGTCGGATGCTCAGGGGGCACCTGTTGAGGCGGGGAATGTTCTCGTTTTGAACTTTGCTGATTCTTCTCTGATTCGCGGAGATTTGTTTTTGGATGGGGCTTTTGAGCTTCAGGACATTGAGCCTGCTCATTTTTGGTTGAAAATAACGGCATTGGGGTATGAGGATGAATTGCTGGATATAAATATGGATGGCCGGGAGTTTCTCGATGTAGGAGAAGTAACTTTGGTTGCTAACGCTACTTTAGATGAAGTGGTAGTAACCTCTGTGGTATCCGGAATACAAGGGAGCGTGGAAAGCGGAAAGGTCGTTTTTAAAATCAATGAACAGGGCGGCAACCTATCCGCTTCCGCGTCTGAGGTGATTGGGAAGCTCCCCGGTGTTTTTCAGGACCACAACGGGCAGCTAAGTGTTTTTGGCAGGGGAGCGGCTGTTGTACTTGTCAATGGGCGCAAACCGGCGCCCGGGACATTGGAAAACCTTCGCGTAGAAGACATTGCTTCTGTTGAGCTGATTACGAATCCCGATGCGCGTTATCAAAGCGAAGGCAAGGGGGGTGTTATCAACATTATTACTAAAAGCGAAGTTTCAGATGGTGTTTATTATCAGGTTCGAACTTTTTTGACTAAGGCAGCCTTTCAAAGGCTTTATCTGGGAGGGAATGTTTCATATAGAAAAGGGAAGTGGACCTGGACGGGTTCTATGGGGTATAATCCCCAGAAAATCCTGTTTCAGGACTTTTATCTGAGATCGTATGAAGATACCAGCGGGACAGTTTTCTCTTTTGACAATACCTTAGAAAAGGAAAGAACCTTTTTAAAGGCCTTTACCTATAAAGCCGGTGTGGAATATGCCTGGCAAAGGGGGAGCTCAATAGGTTTTCATTATTCAGGTTATCAGTTTGGGGATAATGAATTTACCACAAATGTTAACGAACTCACCTCTTCTTCAAATGAAGCATTAACTCTGGATACTAAGACAAATTCAGATTATCACTATGGGGCTCACTCCTTTGATTTGGATTACCGCCATGATTTTGATTCTTCCGCTACTCGTTCGATTTCTTTTTTTAGCAGCGTAACTTACTTTGGAATGAATCGCTTAGATGATATTTTGTTTTCTTCTATCTCGAATGGCAGTACGAATACGCAAAAGCTGGAAAACAGGAGTGAAGAAAAAATTGTTCTTTACTATGGTCAATTGGATTACACCTTTCCGCTCTGGAAACAGGGAGGCATCCTGACTCTTGGCGGCAGGTATGATCTGGCTACCAAAGAAAGCTCGTTGGCGTTTGTTCAGGCTGAAGAGCCTTCCACGGGAGATGAAGATGCCTACAGCTATGACGAGCAAATTGCAGCGACTTATTTGCAGTGGAATAAAAAACAGGGGAATTGGGATTTTGGTTTGGGTGTGCGCGGTGAATATAGTACGCTCACGGGGGCTGCTGAGGTTACAAATTTTTCTGTGGACACATCTGCCTTGTTGTTTTTTCCCTCGGCCTCTTTGAGCTATGCGCTCCCTTACGACTTGAAAGTAAACGTCTCTTACTCCAAAAGGATCACCAGGCCCACTTTTCAGGAGCTTAACCCCTTTACCGTTTACATAGATTCCTTTAGTTTTTTCAGAGGAAATCCGGCCCTCTTGCCGGAGATTGCCCACTCATACGAAATGAGTCTCGTTTATAGAGAGTTTGCTTCCATTAAATGGGGATATATTCAGGCTATAGATCCGATGTTTTTGACAGTCAGGCAAGATGGTTTGATAACGACTGCCATTACAGACAACCTTGAGCGTTCTGACAAGTATTACATTTCTCTGACCCTCCCTTATGAAACAAAAAGATGGACAACCTACAATGTCTTTGGCTGGACAAAAGATCGCTATACGTATTTAGTGTCTTCAACTGAAAAAATCGAATTGCAAAAACCTATGTGGTATGCCTATTTGTACAATGAGGTTCGCCTTCCCGGAGATTTTTCCACTTCCCTGATGTTCCAATACGTGTCCGGAGGCGTTAACGGCATTTTTGATTTCCGGGAAAAGTGGACCATGAGATGGACCTTGCAGAAAAAAATAGCCGATGGCCGATGGCTGCTGGGACTTATCGTTAACGACCCGTTTCGCACAGACCTTTTGAGAAGCCATACTGCGCTGGGGAATTTGGATGTCTATTACGACGCCTATACGGACCGGCGCTATGTGAGGCTCTTTGTCAAATATGCTTTTGGCAAGCCTTTTGATTCAGCGCCGGGGAAAAAGAGTCAGAATGTGAATAGGATTAAGGCTAAGTGAAATTGTTGGCTGTTTGAAGAGAGGAGTGATGATTGGATTTACTTCCTTGTTGTGCTTTACTTGCGTTACCTGCAATGCTACGAGTATCGTGCAAAACTACCTCCTTCTTAGTAAAGAGTTTTGAGATGGCCTTTATGTTTATTTGTAAAATTATTACGTTACTGTTTGACTCTACTCGTTCCGTGCTAAAGCAGCGTGTCAATTCGGGCGAGTCGTCAACTTCCACATTCAGATATATGAACTAAGGCACTAAGTGTTATCCTATAACGGTGGTTTTTTGATAATTTGTGCGTGCCTCCCCTATCACAAAGGTGTATTGTGAAAGAGTTTTAACTGTAAGTGAACGCCAGCCTCTGTTCTTTCATAATTATCAATTTATATGCAAATGTGCGAGGTTGTCTTTATTTTCTTCAGTTGCTTTGGAGTATAGATAATGAAAAATTATAGGGAATCCTCTTTTCTCTCGGACACAAAAATCCGACGCTCACTTCTCTTGTTCACGATGTTGTCACATGTTCATTTAGCGTCCCACTTGCCCTTATTTTTATTATAAAATATGTAGTGACGTGTAGTTTTTTGAATAAACGAGAAGTTTGAGATATGGCAAAAAAGCCTTATGCATGAAATAATGTCAAAATATCCTAAAGTAATTTCAAGGGGTTAAAAGTATTTACCGTTCTAACTTTTAATATCTAGAGTTGGGTCCGATGAAAGAAATGTTGAAGCATTCGGATGTTGTAAAGGCGCCGATCTTAATAGAATCTCTAAAATAAAAAAATGTCATATGGAGCGTAAAAAAAATTGTATAAAAACGATCTTGAAAACTGCATAACTTGTTCATTATCAGCCTTTTATGTGATATGTTTGAAAAAAAACAAGAAAAAAAGGGGTGGATATAAGTTGCTTTTTTTTTCAATTAATAAGGTTTAGCTGGAGCAAATTTGTTGTGACAAATAAATTGTTTCACTATTAAAGTCTGATGCCATGATTATCTTTATTACAACGCTCATTTTGTCAATGCTTAATCCTGTGAACGAGGGTACCGGATTTAAAGATCCTGTAAATTCGCCACAACCAGAAAAAAACATCATAATAGGAGAACTTCCTATTGGGCTAAATCCTTAAAATTCATGATAAATTGCAAAGTGTAGGAGAAGCTTTGATGTGAATGCAAAACCTTTTTACAAGGGGATTATGTCGGCTTTTATAGCCAACTATGCCTGCCCCCTCCCCCTATTTATAAAAATCATGAGCCTATCCTCCTGCATTTATCACCAGGAAAGTGCAGATTTGCGCTAATTTCTTTGATTGTCAAGTCATGCCCTTTTTATTTTTGCTCCTCGAAAATCGTACAGAGATTGCAGGTGTAAACTGTAATTTAAGCATGGAAAAACGGAGATAGGCACTGGAAGAGAGGAGTAGGCCCGAATCAATATCGCTTGAGAGTATAAAGGTAGCTCTCTTTAAGAGAAGTTGGCAGAGAAAGAGGTAGGACTGAGATTATGGGATGATTTCTTGAAAAAAGCATCCCAAGATAGAAGGGGGTATTGGTATAGTATTTTCCGACAACCCAATGGCCTACGGTAAAATTGCAATCCGATGGCTCTGTACTGAATGTTCGTCCAAGAGTATGAATGTCATTGGCTGCACTGTCACAAGACAAAATTGTAGGCAATGGGCTTTTTTCGTGGTTTTTTGTAACTTTGTCAAAGTATTGGCTCACTTGACAGACAATTTGATATTAATTCTTACTATATGGAAGTACTTAATCAAGTTGGTTGGCCGGATAAAGAACTAATATATACAAGTTCAACCTACAGCTGGGCCTATTTTGCCTTACTGCCCTATAAATGGTGGAACTTGTTAAACTTAAGGCATATCTCGCTGGTTTTCTCATTAGGTAGGGAGCATTACTCTGTTGATCGTAAGTAATATAAAACAAGGTCAAATGCCATGAAGAAACTTCTGGAGCTCTGCAGCATCATTACCAGGCAAAAAGTCAAGCAAATTGCAGTCTTGGATCCTCACCATGTGAGAAGAAACAAGAACCTGCTTTACAAGTTTTACAACGGGCTCATCAAGAACGAAATTCAAACAGATGAAGAAGCTGCACGGTTTTTATACCAAATCCCCGTGCCTGATAGTCGGTATCGCCAGTTAAAAAACGTTCTTAAAGAGCGACTCATTAATACCGTCTTTTTTGTCGATGCCAAAAAAAGCAAATTCTCTTCACGGGCAGAAGCAGAAATTGCCTGCTACAAATATCTTGCTGCCCTCCATATACTAAAGCACTTTGGCGCTCATGAAACCATTGTGTCTCTGGCAAAAAAAGTGTTTAAGAAAGCGGATAAATTTGAACTCACATTACCTTGCTTAAATGCACTTGGAGTGCTGTGTCATTATATGGTTCGCACAAATAAGCATAAAGATTTTATATACTATCAGGAAAAGCTTGAAGAGAAGGTCTTGCACTACCAGGTTGAAACGTCAGTCAGGAATAAATATTTCTCACTCACCCATATGTATGTGTCCAAAAAGTCGAATTTGTCAGAAATGACCGAAAAGGCAAAGGTGTTCATGGAAGAGGTGAAAGAAGGTCTTCAAAAAGTAAATACGGTTGAAGCTATTAGCTATGGCTATATGGTCTATATCATCGCTCTTGCGGGGCCTGAGTATTTGGATGAACGGATACGACTATGTGAAGAGGCCTTAAAGCTCATAGAGGAAAAGCCATTTAAAAAAAAGGAAAACACACTTATTTATGTGATGAATTTAGCGCTATTCTATATTGCTAAAAAAGATTATGTCAAAGGAGAAGTCGTAATAAAGAATGGTTTGGAAGTTGCTGAAAAGCAATCTTTTAATTGGTTTAAAATCAAAGAGCTTCATTTTATGTTATGCATGCACACAGAACATTATTTAGAAGCGAATGTCATATTACAAGAAGTTCTTTCTGCAAGCGCTTTTAAGAGGATGCCATCCTATATCCAAGAATTTTGGCAGATTAACCAGGCTTATATCTTTCTTCTCAAAGAAACCGGCGTGCTTGTTGGTAGTAAAAAGCACCCTTCTTTTAAAGTAGGTAAGTTTTTTAATGAAGTTCCTGTTTATTCCAAAGATAAGCGAGGTGTAAACATACCCATTCTTATTTTGCAATTTATTTTTTGGCTCAATCGAGGGAAGTTTAATCGCTTGTTTGATCGTACAGAATCTCTAAAGCAATACGTTTATAAATATCTCAAAAATCCAAACCTGAAACGCAGCAATCTCTTTTTAAAAATGCTTTGCGCTACAGCAGATGCGTCTTTTCACCCCATCGCAGTCAAGAGAAAAACTGAAAAATGGCATCAAGAATTGATTCATACACCTCTGGACCTGTCTAATCAGCCTTTTGAAATTGAGGTGATACCCTATGAGAAACTGTGGGAAATTGTGTTGGTCATTATTAATGAACACAAGTAGTATTTATCTTAGTGAAAAAAGAATTATTACGTCTTTTCTTGTTGTCAATACGGGATAAACTCCTGTTGGAATAAGGGCCTTTCGGCCATCCCCTCTGTTCCATACATCTGTTGGCATAATAAATGGAGTATTCATTGGGAGTGATTTGTTGTCTATTATTGGCTGTAGTTGGGGTGAATTTATTCCATCTTTAATTATCATAACCATGAATTGAGAGCCAAAGAAGCAAAGATCAGCTTCCCAACCGGCCACGAAAGAAAAAGAATCGGTGTCTATTTTTTCTATGTAACAGACTCCCATGCCCGCACAATTTTTTCGCGGATCTCCCAAGATTACATTGCAACAAATTGTTGAAGATAAAGTTAAATTTCCAAAAGGCGGTAATGTTAATGTTGCAAGGCTCATAGGGCTTTGTTTTTTAGTTAAGACGTAGAAGCCTCATATTTCAAAAGGCGGAACAAAAATATGTACATGAAAAGGAGAAGAAAAAAAAATAAAAAAAGGGGAAAAATCCCTATTTAATGAATTTAAACGTCACTATAGAGTATAAACTGTTGATTTTCAGTAGGTTGTGACATTGTGTAGTGAGAAGAAATAAAATGGGTGGAGAGCTGTGGCCAAACTTCTGGCTAATGCGTATATTTGAATAAGGGCCTTTTGTTTGCTAAAATTTGTTAATCTGTTGGTGTGCGATCGAGCGACTGCCCTTTTGTCTTACAATTAGTTGGAGGGGCTTAAGATGTGTGTGTATGGCTGTATGGCAGAAGTTTCGGTGGTTGAAAAAAATGAACTTTTGCAACATTGAGTTCACTAATATTCAGCGGCTTAGAGGCTGAAATGAAAAACAAAAGTTCATGGACATTTTTTTTGAAACGCCCTCCAAAATAGCTCTCGAACTCAAAGTTTCATCCGAGCAGCTATTGAGATGTGTCGTTCAAGACGATGATTTTATTCTCGCAATGAAAAAATTTGCTTGCCCTTTAACTACCGAAGCTTGAGTATATGATTACCATGTCAGCAATGAAGGAGTGTTTATTGTCCAATAATTGGGCAAAGCTATTTGCTTGGGAGTATATGAAGAGCATGTATTTAGTCTTGTCCAATTGATTTTTTATTTAGTTTAGATGTTTTTGTTGCTTTTGGTAAGGTGATAAGTGATTGGTTTTCAATGAGTTATATGTTTTTTATCGTTTTTTTTCTCCTATTAAGGGCTTTGTTTTTCAAAATTATTTTTTTATGAGCTTTTGTTTTGCTGGTAGTTTTGCATTGCATTTGAGGCGGGAAGGTTTTGCTTCCTCCCCTATGCACCGAATGACTGCAGTCTGGGGGAATGCCGAAAACCCTTATAAATAGAGTAGGCATCACATTTAAACTTTTTAGCATGGAACTTAAAACTAACCTGAACAAAGTGGAGAAGAATAAGTTTGCATCCTCTGAACAAGCTGTTACTACTCCCCAAGCTTCTCTGGCTGAAATCATGAAAGAATTTGAATTGATTGAGCTGGAAGAACGTCTTGAAATGGTTCAAGCTGCTGCTGCTGATGTCGTTCGCTGCACCAATGAAGGTTGTAATGGAGGTTGTGGTAATGATGTTGATGTAGCTTAAACTTTACTTTTTTACTTCACTGAGCGCCTGCTTTATTTTCAGGCGCTCAGATTTAAATATTTTTTTATGAATATTTCCCTGATGACAGAGGTTCTCGAACACTTTGAAGTTGTTGTTGATGGCAATGGGGGAGTTGTTTTGTATAAGGATAAGGTTTTTTCAGTTTCTTCTGTTGTTGGAGAGATGCTTATGGGGCTACATAAAAAGTTTATTTTGAAAGGAGTACTGGAGGAGTACGATGTTGTTAATATTGTAGATCAAGTGTTGAGTATTAGTTGTAAGCCTGATGTTTCTACTTCTGTTAAGGAAGTTTATTTGCTTCAATTGGAGACTTTGTTTGAGAAACTATATTCTTTACAAGAGACTCCTTCCAAATATAGTAAATATATATGGGCTTCTGTTACTTTATTTTCTGATAATACTCTATCGCGTTTTGCTAATTTATTTAGATTCTTCATACCGAGAGGCAGATGGTTTTATTTTGCCTTTCTTTTTCTTGTGCTTATTAATGTTTTAATGTGTTTTCAAGGAGTTTTTTTTAAGGGTTCTTTTCCTGCTTCTATGCATGTTTTGGATAATACTTCTCTTTCGATTGGCGATGTGGTTCTGTTTTATGTCTTGTTTTTAGTCATTCTTGTTTTCCATGAATTTGGCCATGCTTCTGCTCTTTATAAGTTAGGGCGATCGCCAAAAGCTGTGGGATTCGGTTTGTATATGTTCTTCCCTGTTTTTTATGCTGATGTAACTGAATTATGGTTGATGCCCAAGTGGGATAGGATTTTAGTTAATTTAGCTGGCGTTTATATGCAGCTGTTGGTTGGTGCATTGTTGTTTAGTCTTACATTTTTTGTAGACTTTGAGAGCTATTTGTTTATTAAAAAGTTGTCTGCTTTAAATATATTTGTTGTTCTTTATTCATTGATGCCGTTTTTTAGAAGTGATGGTTATTGGATTTATTCTGATTTGTTTGGCATTAAGAACTTGTTGAAGTCTAGCTCGGTGTTTTTAAAAAATATTTTCTCTGTTTCTGGGGGTTCTCATAAGGTTCACTTGACAGGTGATTACACATCAAATTATGCTTTGGCTGTATATGCTGTAAGCAATTTTATTTTTTGGCATTATTTGCTTGTTAAGTGGTGTTATTTCTTTTTTACTTCTTTTGCTGCTGTGTTTTTAACGGCGGGTGGTGTACTTGGAGATTTGCGTTCTGTTTTAGCTTTTGTAGCAAGTGCTTTTTTTGGGTACTTTATTGTCAAGGGTGTCTTGAAACGGTGGGGCTTGCTGATTTATAATTATTAAAAGATGTTTTGTGTATGACGATTAAATTGCCAGATCAGTTTTTTATGCCAAGGTATATTAGAGCTTCCCAAGAGGCAGATTTTGTAATTTTGCACAATGGGCTTACTGGGCAATGTTTTAGGGTTAAGGGAATTTCTAGTCATTTTTTACAACAACTTTCTGCCCCGATTAGCATTGAAGAGTTCATTGCTATTATAGGAGAAGACTTGAATGCTGCTGCCCTAGAGCCTCTTTTTCGTCTTTTAGAAAAACTTTATAATAACGGTATTCTTGTAGCTAAGGATAAATTGTTTACTTACGGCGATTATGAGTTTTGCGTGGATGAGCTATATGTCTCAAGGAGTGCAAGTGACTCTCTTTTTCATTTGCCAGTGACATCGCCTGTTACCATATCAAATGGAGCAATTGCTGTATATGGAGTGCCTTTTTGCGAAGGTAATCTAAATGTGAGTGGGGCAGAGTTGTTTCCGAGTAAGTATAGAAATTATATCAATAGGATTGGTATTCGATTTACATCTAGTATAGATGCTTCTTGTTTTAGGTTTTTGACTAGCGACTTACTCCAGATGGAAAATATAATCCAAAATTTGAATGCTGGTAATATTTATGATTTGGGGGATGTGAGGCTGCTCAAAGGTGCTCCTAAAAACTTGTGCTATTCAAAAATTGAAGCTTTTGCTTCGTTGTTGGCGCGTCGAAAGTGCAAATCTTTTGTCATGGGGGGGGATCATTCTATAACATTTAGTATAGTAAAAGCTCTTTCTGAATTTCACCCTGGCATGCAAATTATTCATATAGATGCACATATGGATGTGATATCTGATCTAAATGGTACTTTTCTTAATTATCGCTATGGGGTAGATGAGTTGCCTATGCATGCATCTTTTGTGAACTTTTGCTCGGATTTAGAGCAGGTTGATAGGATATTGATGATTGGAATTCGTGGGTGTTCGAATTTTTCTCCTCGGATTAATCGAAAAATTGACATTGTGTGGGCCGATGAGTTGAATTCCGATATTTTACTTGATAAGGTTTCTCGTATGGATTTTGAGGCTCCTACTTATATCTCTTTCGATATTGATGTTTTTGACCCTGCTTTAGCGCCAGCGACCTCTGTCCCAGTTATAAATGGGGTGACTTACCCTCAAGTTGAGCATTTGTTGCTTCATGTTTTATCTAGGTTTAAGAATGTTGTAGGAGTGGATATTGTTGAGATATACCCTAATCTGGATGAAGGAGATAAAACTATGCAATTGGCAACACATGTTGTCCCTTTATTGTTGAACCTTCTTTAATTAAAAACTTGTTGTTATGAATCTTGCTGATTATCTTAAGCTTTGTAATGATCACCTTGAAAAGTTTTTTTTGACTTTTAGGGCTGATTCGAATCACGAAAATTACTTTTCCTTTCTGAATTGCCAGCGCAATTTGCGCCACTATTTAGGCATTACTAGTGAGCAAGAAGTAGCTTCTTTTTTCCGCCAATTAATGGGAAGCATTTCTTTGGCTAGTAATGATCAACTTTCCGGTGCCGGGGTGGAAGTGTCAAAGATTATTAATAATTCGGACTCTTTGCCTTTTTTGCCTAGCCCAGCTATTTACTGTACTTATCATATTGGGGCTTTTAGGCTCGTGCCTCATTTGTTGGCTACTAAAAACATTGATTTTGTTTTAGTCGTTGATCAGAAGACGTATGACAATCAATTGTCTTTGTATGAAAAGGCGTATGAGCAATCTAATGTTGAGGGAAAGATTTCTTTTTCTGTTTTGAGTGCAGAGGACCCGGCTATAGGGCTTAAGCTTATTCGGGCCATTAAAGGCGGTGTAAGTGTTTTGTTTTATATTGATGGAAACTCCGGTGTTGGAGGCATGGGTAGAAATGATGACAAGTTGACTAAGATTCAATTTTTGGGAAAATCGATTTGGGCTAGAAAAGGCATAGCGTTTTTGTCTTATGCAACTGGTGCTCCTATATTTCCCATAGTTTCTATTCGAGATGAGTCTTATGCGCCTTACTTTATTCTTGAGCAGCCTATAAGCATTGCTAAAGAGCGGAGCCGAGAAGAAATTTTGAATAGTGTTACTTCACAGCTTTTTTCTGTGTTGGAATCTTATCTAAGTGATGTACCTGCCCAGTGGGAGGGATGGCTGTATTTGCATTTGTTTGAAACAGATAGGTCTATGCCGGTGGGGACCCCAATGCATTCTTTCTCAAGAGATAAATCAGCCTCAGTAGTTTTTGATGTTGAGAAATTTGATTTTTTTCATAAGGATGGAGCTTGGCACTTATTTGATAAAGAAGATGCATTTGTTTGGCCAATTTCAGATAGCCTATATAAGGTATTATCTGTTTTGAGGGGGAGTGCAATGCCCTTTTCTCTGGTTTCAGATGTTATGCCGCCAAAGTTGTTTGCTGAAATGTTTTCTTTGGGGGTTTTGAAGCCCTTAAATGTCGCTTTGGTTTGATTTTACAACTAAAAACAATGGTTATGGATTTCAAGCTGTCAAAGTATGTTGAATTTGTTCCTACACATGGGACTGCAAAGTCTCAGTTGATTTATTCTTTACGCACTGCAAAATCTTGTTGGTTGCCAATTGGTATTGCTAAGGCGATTAAGGATAATGCTTTTGATCTTTTGTCTGAAAAAGATTTAGATTTTCTAAAAGAAATAGAGGTTCTTGTCCCTGCTTCAGAGAATGAGTTGAAAGCTGTTCTTTATGCCAACAATGAGGCTGTAAGTTCTTCTAGAGTCTTGTCGCTTTCAGTGCAACCTACAGCACAGTGTCAATTAGGCTGTGATTATTGTGGCCAAAAACATGACAAGAAAAAAATGACCTCCCTTGTTCGTAATGGACTTTTAGAGCGTGTGAGAATGCGGTTGTGTGCAAAAAGTTATCAAGTGCTACATATAACTTGGTTTGGTGCTGAACCTTTGTTGGGTATGAGTGAGATTAGGTATTTAACTCCTAAGCTGATTGAGCTGTCTACTGAATTTGGTTGTCGCTATTCTTCATCAATTGTTACTAACGGTCTCTCTTTAAAGTTGCGTGTTTTTAATGAGTTGGTAGGCCTTGGGGTGACTAAATTTGAAGTCACCTTAGATGGTGTAGCTGCGTCCCATGATTTGCGTCGGCCTACTAAATCTGGAGAAAAAACATTTGATATTATTTTTAGGAATATTCTCAATGCTGTTAACTCTCCACGATATGGTAGTGAAAAAATCAACATGAGTATTAGGTGTAATGTTGATAAAGATAATTACTCGGAAGTAGATGCTCTTATAGATCTGCTTGCTGAAAACGACTTGCAAAATAAGGTTCAACTGTATTTTGCACCTATCCATTCTTGGGGTAACGATGCGCATCTAAATGCTCTTGAGACTGCGAAATTTGCGGAGCAAGAAGTGAAATGGATAGCTAAGTTATACGCTAAAGGCTTTTATCGTAGTTGCCTGGTGCCTCGTAAAAGAAAAGAAATTGTTTGCATGGCTGTCTCAAAAGATGGAGAAGTGGTGGATGCCTATGGAAACGTATTTAATTGTACAGAGTTTCCTTATGTTCCAACTTATGATGCTAATGAGGTGATGCTGGGTAATGTGCAATTTAATCCTTTAGACACCTTTTCAGATAAGCGGTTGTTTTCAGATTGGAATGAAGATGTTGAAAATGGTTACTTTCCATGTGCAACGTGTAAGTTATTGCCAATTTGTGGAGGAGCTTGCCCTAAATCATGGTATGAAGGCAATCCTGCCTGCCCTAGTCTGAAAGAAAACCTTTCGCAGCGGTTAAAGATAGATGCCTTAGCGCTTTCAAAAATCAATGCTGAAGCGGAAAGAGAGGATGAAGCCAGCCAAAGGCAAAAAGCGTCTCTGCAGTTTTGATAACGATGAGTCTTTTCAAAATTTGCAGACGGTGATCTCCCACCTGGTCTTTTCAGAAAACGGCAGTTTTTGCTCATTGATGATGTGGTATCCCAAGCCACTTTGGTAGTTGAGCTGTTGTTGCAGTCGGATGATGCGGGACTGAATGATTTTG
>Ga0256832_1002315_pt1 | contig 13005 bp, 9 predicted proteins | sample 134614metaG_FD_190534 | JGI IMG/M metagenome (GOLD analysis project Ga0256832, IMG submission 190534) | Hydrothermal vent microbial communities from Lau Basin, Pacific Ocean - 134-614 | ecosystem: Environmental > Aquatic > Marine > Hydrothermal vents | place: Pacific Ocean: Lau Basin | collected... | reverse complement strand
CCGCACATTTCGCCCGCTCTTCGAGCGCCGCCGCTGCTTGGTGCCGGCGGACGGTTGGTTCGAGTGGCCGCGCCTGCAGGGGGCGGAAACGAAGATCGAGAAGAAGGGCCAGCCGCCCTTCTGGGTCCACCGGCCGGGCCGTCGCCTCTTCACCTTCGCGGCCCTCTGGGATCGCTGTCGTGGGCGAGACGACGAGCCGATGCTCGCGGTGTCGATCCTCACCCGGGCCGCCGTGGGCCCGCTCGCCGAGGTGCATCCCCGGATGCCTCTCGTCGTTCCCGAGGAGATGCAGCAGCGCTGGCTCGATCCGGAGGGCGACCCGGACGAGGTGCGCGAGGCGCTGAGCTCGGCGCCGCCCCCGTCACTGGAGCTGGAGCGGGTCTCGGCGCGGGTGAACGACGCCTCCTGCGACGATCCCCGCTGCCTTTGGCCGAGCGCAGCTTCCTCGGCTTGAGGACTTCGGCTCGAGGACTCCGTTGACCGATGGGGCGTTCTGCGGGATGCCTCTGCCATGGTGGATTTTCGTGGGGCCTACACGGCGCTGGTCACGCCGCTACGTGACGGTGCGGTCGACGAGGACCGACTGCGGGAGCTGGTCGAGCGCCAGATCGCTGCGGGCATCGACGGGTTGGTGCCTTGCGGCACGACCGGCGAGAGCGTGACGTTGACCGAAGACGAGACGCGACGCGTCGTGAGGGCTGTGGTGGAGCAGGCGCGAGGCCGGGTCCCGGTCGTCGCGGGGGCGGGGACGAACAGCACCGCCAAGACGATTCATCTGGCGCGCGTCTGCCGGGAGGCCGGCGCCGACGGGCTCTTGCTCGTCTGTCCGTACTACAACAAGCCGACGCAGGCGGGGCTCGAGGCGCACTTCCGTGCGGTGCTCGCGGAGGTGCCCTTGCCGGCGATGCTGTACAACATTCCCGGGCGCTGTGGTGTCGACCTGAGCGCCGAGACTCTGGCGCGCCTGTCGGATGTCCAGGCCATCGTCGCCATCAAGGAGGCGACGGGGAACGTGCTGCGCGCCCAGGCGATCCTCGCGCGCTGTGGCGAACGCTACGCGGTCTTCAGCGGCGACGACGCGCTCACCGTTCCCATGATGGCCAGCGGTGCGGTCGGTGTGGTGTCCGTCACCTCGAACCTCTTGCCGGCTCAGGTGGCGGAGGTCGCCGCGGCGATGCTCCGGGGCGACCTGGCGGCCGCCCGGGCGCTCCACCTGAAGCTGCTGCCCGTGCACGAGGCGATGTTCGTCGAGGCCAACCCCGGGCCCATCAAGGGTGTCATGGCGCGCGCGGGGCTACTCGCTCCGGAGATTCGGCTCCCGATGGTGTGGCCGGAGGAGCGCACGGTCGACCTGCTGGAGACGCGGTTGCGCGCCGCGGGCCTCTGGCCATGACCCGCGTCGGCCTCTTGGGCGCCGCAGGGCGAATGGGGCAGAGCCTCGTGCGTGTCGCGCCCGAGGAGGGCGTGACGGTCGCTGCGGCGGTCGACCGTCGCGAGGTCGGCCGTGACCTCGGCGTCGTGGCCGGCGTGGGCGCCCTTGGCGTCCCCATCGTCGCCGAGATGGACGCGCTTCGAGACGTGGACGTCGTCGTCGATTTCAGCCTGCCGGATGCCGCAGCTCAGCTGGTGGAGCTCCTGCGCGGCGAGCCTCTGCCTTTGGTCACGGGCACCACCGGGCTGGACGAGGGCGCACAGGAGGCGCTCGCAGCTCTCGCCGAGGTGGCGCCGGTGGTCGCTGCGCCCAACTTCTCCCAGGGGGTGACGTTGCTGTTCCATCTGGCTTCCCTCGCGGCGGCCACCCTCGGGGAGGGCTTCGATGCGGAGATCGTCGAGATGCACCATCGCCGCAAGATCGACGCGCCGAGCGGCACTGCCCTGCGGCTCGCGGAGGTGGTGGCCGAGGTCCGCGGGTTGCGGGTCGTGCACGCTCGGTCGGGACAGGTGGGCCCACGCTCCGACGACGAGCTCGCGGTGCTGGCCCTCCGGGGCGGGGATGTGGTCGGTGAGCACACGCTGCTCTTGCAGGGGATGGGGGAGCGCCTGGAGCTCGCCCACCGGGCCACGGACCGCGCCATCTTCGCCCGCGGCGCTCTTCGTGCGGCGCGCTGGATCTTGGGGAGGTCGCCGGGCCGCTACGACATGTCGGATGTGATGGGGCTGCGCGCGTAACCTGGTAAGCTTTCGCGCCATGGGGGAGCCCCGACCGTGTCCTGAATGTGGGACGCCCACGTTGCCCGAGACCAAGTTCTGCGGGCAGTGCGGCCGTGACCTCAGCGCGCCCTCCCGGCCTGCCGTCAAGCGCACCCTCCTCGGGGGCGCCTTCCAGCCTGCGGGGGCCCGGCCTGCGGGCACTGCGGATTCGGCCGGGGGCGCCGGCTCGTCGATCGCGGCAAAGCCGGCCCGTCGCGACTTCGCCCAGACGCTCTTCGACCCGAGCGTGCCGACCGGTGCTCCGGCGAGCGCCGAGCCCGCGCCGGTTTCCTCCGGGCCCGCTCCGTCCGCGACCGACGGGGGCAAGGGGGCCAAGCGGACGATGATGGGCATGCCCGTCGCCGCCCCGGGCCCTCTGCCCGTCGGCACCGCCACACCCCTTGCCGCGCCGACCTCAGCCGACGCGGCGGCCCCCCCGATGGCGAAGCGCACGATGCTCGGCATGCAGGCGCCGATCCCAGCGGGGCCGACTCCCTCCGAGCCCGCTTCACCCGTACGGGAGCCGCCCTCGCCCCATCGGGTCAAGCCCGCGGTGAGCAACCGGACCATGCTCGGCGCGGCCCCGCCCGCCGAGTTGGTCGCGGCAGCGGTGAAGGCGGCGCCAGGCCCCGGCCCGAGGGCCCCATCCCCCCAATCCAACCGCACGATGCTCGGCGTCGGCCTCGACGGGGCACCTGCTGTGGACGAGCCCCCCGCCTCCACGGGCGTTGCCCCCGAGCCCTCGGCGGACGCGGCTTTGGGCGACCCCTCGCTCGCCGACGTGCCTGGGCTGTCTTCCCGCCGCCGCGGCAGGGGGCCGCGAGTGCTCGCGGTGCTCCTGGCGCTGGCGGCGCTCGGGCTGCTGGGCGGGGGGGCCTACTTTTTCTTTGGGCAGTCGAGCGAGCTCCGCGTCTCCGTCGGGCAGAGCGACGAGGGGGAGGTGCTCTTCGTCGATGTCCCTGGTGCGCCCGAGGGCACCCGGGTGCGGTTCAGCGGCCGCGAGCAGCCGCTCGTGGCCGGACGGGCTGCGTTTCCTCTGGCAGCGAACGACTTGCAGCTGGGGGACAACGAAGTGAGTGTGGATGTGGTCGCGCCGGACGGGAGCACGCGGCAGGCCTCGGTGGTCCTTTCGCTGGCCTACCGGGTCCGCGCCGACCTGAGCGCCCTGGAGGAGGACCCACCGTCGCTTCGGGTGGTCGTCGATGCCCCGCCTTCGGCGACGGTCACCCTCGATGAGCGCCCCGTGCCGCTCGACGCCACAGGTCATGGGCACCTCGAGTTCTCGATCGAGGGTGGCGACGAAGGTCCAACCTACGACCGCACGGTCCACTACCGCGTCGTCCTGGATGGCGAGCCTTCCTCCGGCGAGGTCCACGTGCGCATTCCCTTCGCCACGCTGCAGATCGACCGACCTGGCGCGCATACAGTCACGGACAAGGGGGCTGTCGAGCTTGCCGGGGCGGCGCACCCCGAGGCGCAGGTGACCCTCGACGGCCGCCCGCTCGAGCTGACCGAGGGCCGCTTCGTGGCGTCGATCCCCGTGCCGGAGCTCGGCGAGACGCGGCACACGGTCGTTGCGCGAGAGCCCGGCCGCGCGCCGCGGGTGAAGGAGCTGACGATTCGGCGCGTGGCGGACCTCGCTGCGGAGGCCACGGCTTACCCCGTCGACCCCTCGCTCACTTACGCCCGCATCGCCCAGAACCCCGAAAGCTACCGAGGGCAGCACGTGGCCTTCGAGGGACGCGTCTACAACGTCGATGTTCATGATGGTCGCAGCGTGCTGCAGATCCTCGCACGGGAGTGTCCCCGCGGTCAGCGTTGCGCGCTCTGGGTGGCTTTCGATGGCGCCACCGACGCCGAGCTCAACGACTGGGTGCGCGTGGTCGGCGAGATCGCCGGTGAGCAGCAGTTCCGCACTCCGTCCGGTGATGTCCGGGCCGTCCCTCGGGTCGATGCCGCCTTCGTCCTCGAGAGGGAGGCTCCCGCGACGACCTCCCGGCGAGGCGGGCGGTGAGCGAAGGGGAGGCCGGGGTCGCCACGCACGCCGACGAGCACGCCGCGACCTTGGACTCCGAACCCTGCGGCGCCTGCGGCCGGGCCAACCCCATCGACGCGCGTTTTTGTGGAGGCTGTGGGCAGCCCCTGCGCTCGGTCGAGCAGGAGCTTGCCGGGGCGGCGGACCCGCTCATCGGCCGGGTGATCGCCGACCGTTACCGCATCTTGGCGCTGCTTGGCCGCGGGGGCATGGGGGTCGTCTACAAGGTCGAGCACGTTCACATCGGCAAGCTCATGGCGGTGAAGCTCCTGCACGGGGAGCTGGCTCGCGACCGAAACACGCTCAAGCGCTTCGAGCGCGAGGTGGAGGCGGTGTCGCGGCTGAGCCACCCGAACACCGTGCAGGTCTTCGACTTCGGCCGCAGCGAGGGCCTTGTCTACCTGGTGATGGAGTACCTCGACGGCAAGGATCTCGGTCAGCTCATCCGCGAGGAGGGACCGCTGCCCTTTGCACGCGTCGCGCGCATTCTCGCTCAGGTCTGTGCGTCCGTCGCCGAGGCCCACGCGCTGGGCATCGTTCACCGGGATCTCAAACCCGAGAACGTCATGATCCTCGGTGCCGGGCGAGAGATCGCCAAGGTGCTCGACTTCGGCCTGGCCAAGCTGCGCGACCAGAGCGGCGGCGTGACGGTCACTCGCGCCGGCGCGATCATCGGGACTCCCTATTACATGTCGCCGGAACAGATCCGGGGCGAAGAGGTCGACGCCCGGGGCGACATCTACGCCATCGGTGCGGTGCTCTACAAGGCCTGCACCGGCGTCGCCCCGTTCGTGGCGAACACGCCCATGGGGGTGCTTACCAAGCACCTGACCGAAGAGCTCGTCTTGCCCTCGCGGCGCAGCGAAGTGCCGCTCCCGCCGCAGGTGGACGCCATCGTCGACAGGGCCATGCGCAAGGACCCGGCCGAGCGCTACCAGAGCGTAGAAGAGCTTCGGGAGGCGCTGCTGCAGTGCCTGAGCTTCGACGGTGAGGTCAGCGAGGTCTCCCTTCCGAGCGGCGTGATCACGGCGCGTGCGGACGAGGCGTTCGCCACGCGAAGGGACGTCGACGCCTACGAACGTCGGCTCCGGCGGCGGGGCATCCTCGGTTATGTGCTGCTTGCGGTGATCGTCCTCGGCCTCGGTCTGGGGGGCTTCCGGCTGTGGGAGGCCTACCAAGGGAAGCCGGCGGTGCTCACTGCGGAGGTGGAACCCAACGACGAGCCGGATCAGGCCAACCCGCTTCCCATGGGGGTGCCGCTCGAAGGCTACCTCGGCCAGCGTCGGTCCGCAGAGCTCGGCGATGCGGACCTCTACCGGATCCGGAACGAGTCCGGGTCGCGCAAGCTCCTCCAGGTCGAGGTCGGGCCGCTGCCGAACATCGACCTTGTCGTCGACGTGATCCGCGTCGGCCAGCACAACCCGCTGTTGAGCGCGGACAGCGGCCCCGCGGGTGTTGGCGAGCGCATTCCGAACTTTCCGATCAACGAGGGAGACTACCTCCTGCGGGTCCGAGAGCGATGGATCGTTGGCGAGCTTCCCACGGAGAACGTCTCGGACCGCTACACCATCGTGTGGAACCTTGCGGATCTCGAGGAGGGGTGGGAGTCCGAGGTCAACGACTCCCTCGAGCTCGCCGACGAGCTCGGCGCCGACGATCGGGTTCGGGGCTACGTGGGTTGGGGCGGGGACGTCGATCTCTACTGCTTTGCGGAGGCGGCGCCGGCGGTGACCGTCGAGGTCACGGGCGTCTCGGAGGTGGACCTCGCCCTCCGCGAAGTGGACCGGGATCGCGCCGCGAGCCGCAAGGCGAACGCCGGCGGGGCAGGGGAGGGCGAGAGCGTCCAGATAGAGGACGTCCGGCCGGGGCGCTCGTGCGTGGAGGTCGCCGCCATCGAAGCCGCCGGCGTGCGGCGCGCCAACGGGGAGGTCCCCTACGAGCTGAGGGTGCGGCGCGCCCCTTCCCCGGTGGAGGCGCCGTGAGTGTCGGGCGGGCCGGTCGTGGCCTCGGCGCCCTCGTTGCCGGGGCGCTGCTGGCGAGCGGGCTCGGGGTCGTGCGCGCGCGCCCGGTGCCGGTCGGGCGCTACGTCGAGCTCCACTACGGCGTCTCGTCGCGGCACCCGTGGAGGACGGGGCAGGCCAACGAGCGCCGCACGGCGCGGGTCGCCTCGCACGCCCCCCGCACGCCGCCCAGGAAGCTCTGGGAGGCCTCCGTCGGTGCAGGCCGCGTCTTCTCTCCGGCGGTCGCAGCGGACGGCACGGTCTACGTCGGCAGCCAGAGCGGGGTCACGGCGGTGGGCGCCGGCGGAGACGTGCTTTGGTCGGTCCGCACGGGCCTCGTTTCGGGGACTCCTTCGTTCACGCCGGAGGGGAGCCTCGCCGTCGGGGTGCAGCCGGACGAGCTCCTCGTCTTTGGGGCGGGGGCCGTCCGCTCCCGTGCGCGCCTCGGCGGAGGGGTGTGGGGTTCACCCCTCGTCCTCGCCGACGGCTCCATCGTGGTCGCCGCCTACGACCACGCGGTTCATCGCATCGACCCCAGCGGCCGCCGGATCTTTCGGACCTCCGTGCGCACGAGGATCCGCGGCAGCGTGGCTCTCTCCGGGGAGCTGCTCGTCGTCCCGGCGGGCCGGGAGCTGCTGTGGCTGACCGCCCGAGGGGACCTCGCGCGCGCGGTCTCCCTCGGCGGCGAGGTCGTCCTCGGTCCCGCCATCGCGGACGACGGCACGGCGTGGGTCGCGACCGCCGACGGGGTCCTGAGCGCCGTCGGCCCCAGCGGGAGGCTCCTCGTCCGAACCGAGCTCGGGGGACACCCCTCCGCGGCGAGCAACCTGGCCATCGCCGACGACGGGTCCGTGCGTCTCGGGGTCCTGGGCGCCGGCCTGGTCTGCGTCGGTCCCAACGGTGGCGTCCGTTGGCGTCAGTCGAGCCACCGCGGCTTGATCCAAGAGCTCGCCGTGGACAGCGCGGGTGTCACGCTGACGGTCGCGGTCGACGAGGTGATGCTCGCCGTGGACGAGGCCGGGAGCGTTCTGTGGGAGGTTCCGCTGGGAGCCAGCACAGACGCGGCGCCGGTGCTCGGCGCCGACGGGACGATCTACGTGCCGACCTTCGGCGGTACGCTACAAGCCTGGCACTGATGCTCCCCACCGACGGTTTTCGCTTCGAGGCCCTCGCCTACGACGGCCACGCGCGCCGGGCCCGCTTCACCACGCCGCGGGCCGTGATCGAGACGCCCACGTTCATGCCCGTCGGCACGGCGGCCACCGTCAAGGGGCTCACCCCCGCGGAGGTCGAGGCGACCGGCGCACGGATGATCCTCGCCAACACCTACCACCTGTGGGTGCGCCCCGGCGCCGAGCTCATCGACCGCCAGGGCGGCGTCACCGCCTTCATGAAATGGCCCCACGCCTTGCTCACCGACAGCGGCGGGTTTCAGGTCTTCAGCCTCGCCGAGCTCCGGGACGTGGATGACGAGGGCGTCACCTTCCGATCGCACCTGAGCGGGGCGAAGATGCGCCTCACCCCCGAGGTCTCGATGCGCGTGCAGCGACTGCTCCGCTCGGATGTCGCGATGGTGCTCGATGTCTGCCCGCCTGGCGGAGCCGAGCGATCCGTCGTCGAGGCGGCGATGCGACGCACCACCGCCTGGGCCAAGCGAAGCCTCGCCGAGCCCGCGGCCGAAGGTCAGGCGCGCTTCGGCATCGTCCAGGGCGGGACCGATCGGCGGCTGCGCCGGCTCCACCTGGACGAGATCGCCGCGCTCGACGTGGATGGCGTGGCGCTCGGGGGGTTCTCCGTCGGCGAGCCGATCGAGCAAATGTACGAGCTGCTCGAGGTGCTGGCTCACCAGATGCCGGCCGACCGCCCTCGGTACCTGATGGGCGTCGGGACGCCCTTCGACCTGCTGCACGCCATCGGCGCCGGCATCGACCTCTTCGACTGCGTGCTCCCGACGCGCAACGCCCGCAACGGTCAGGCGCTGACTTGGGGCGGACGGGTGAACCTTCGTCAGGCGCGGCACAAGGACGACGGTGCGCCTCTGGACGAGCGTTGCGGGTGTCCGGTGTGCGCGACCTGGTCGCGCGCCTACCTGCGGCATCTGGTGAAGGCGAACGAGCTCCTCGGCCATCGGCTGCTGACGCAGCACAACCTTTGGTTCTATGGCGAGCTGGTCGCGCAAGCCCGGGCCCACATCGAAGCGGGCGACTACTCGGCCTGGGCGCAGCGCGCGGCGGCGCAGATGCGAGCGAGGGACGAGGTCGGTCAGGGGCGCCAGACGTCTTGAAGGAGCATCGCGTCGCCGTAGCTGAAGAAGCGGTAGCCGGCGCTCACGGCGTGGGCGTAGGCCGCGCGGATCTCCTCGACGCCGCCCAGAGCCATCACCAACGCCAGCAGCGTGGAGCGGGGTAGGTGGAAGTTCGTCAGGACGTGGTTGACGACCCGCGGCCGGTACGGCGGCCGGACGAACAGGCGCGTGCGTCCTTCGCCGGAGCGCACGAGCCCACCGCCAACCGCTGCGCTCTCGAGGGTGCGCACGACCGTCGTGCCCACCGCGAGCACGGGCCGGCCCTCGCGGCGGGCGTCGGCGATGGCGTCGGCCGTTTCGTCGGGGACCCGGTAGCGCTCTTCGTGCATCTCGTGGGCGTCGAGGTGCTCGCTCTTGACGGGGCGGAACGTGCCCGGTCCCACGTGGAGCGTCACCCGGGCGAAGCGATGGCCCTGGCGCTCGAGCGCCGCGATGAGGGTCTCGGAGAAGTGAAGCCCCGCGGTGGGCGCCGCGACCGCGCCGGGCTCCTGGGCAAAGACCGTCTGGTAGCGCTCTCGGTCCGCCGCAGCCGCGGGTCGACGGATGTAGGGCGGCAGGGGCATCGCGCCGATCGCCTCGACACGCTCCGTCGCCTGGCCGTGGGTGGCGCGCAGCTCGACCTCGACCGTTCCGTCTCCTGAGCGGCTGAGCACTTCGGCCTCGAGCCCATCGAAGCGCACCCGGGTTCCCGGCCTCAGGCCTTTCGACGCCCGGCCCATGGCGAGCCAGCGCTCCCGCGGGCCCGGGGCGCTCCGGCGCTCGACGAGCAGCAGCTCGGCTCGGCCCCCGGTGGGCTTGGCGCCGATGAGGCGGGCGGGGAGGACCCGGGTGTCGTTGACCACGAGCAGCGACGGTTCGACGAGGCTGGGGAGGTCGCCGATCGTGCGGTCGTGGAGAGCACCGCCGGGGGCGACGACGAGCAACCGGGCAGCGTCCCGCCGCGGCAGGGGCGCCTGGGCGATCTGCGCCTGGGGGAGGTCGTAGTCGAGGTCCTCGGTCCGCACCCCTGAGCCATAGTGCGGAATCCATCGCGGTGGAAGGGCCGTGCCTTCGTCATCCTCCCGACTGCCTGACGACGGCTCGTACGATGTGTTTCGTTTCGTTGCCTATCCGTCACCGCTCCGTCACTGCAATCGCGCACGATCCATGCTACCGGGCCGCAGGACCAGGAGGTGCGGTGTGGCAGCCATCGTTCGAATCGAGCGTGCGTTGATCTCGGTGTCCGACAAGAGGGGCGTCGTCGAGCTCGGTCGGGCGCTCGCGGCGCATGGTGTCGAGATCCTCTCGACGGGCGGAACCGCCCGGGCGCTCCGAGACGGAGGCGTGGAGGTCGTCGAGGTCTCCGATTTCACCGGGTCTCCGGAGGTGATGGACGGACGGGTCAAGACCCTCCATCCGCGGGTGCATGGCGGGCTGCTCATGCGCGACACCCCGAGCGATCGGCGCGAGCTGGAGGCGCTGGGCGGGCGCCCCATCGACCTGGTCGTCGTGAACCTCTACCCCTTCGAGCAGACGGTCGCGAAGGGCGCGCCCCATGACGAGGTCCTCGAAAACATCGACATTGGTGGCCCGTCCATGGTGCGCAGCGCCGCCAAAAACCACGGCCGGGTGACCGTCGTGACGGACCCCGACGACTACGCGGCGATCCTCGAGGCCCTCGAGGCCGGCGGCACGAACCTGGCTCTGCGACGTCGCCTGGCGGGCAAGGCCTTCACGCACACGGCCGCCTACGATGGGGCCATCGCGGCGTACCTCACCAGCCTCGACGACGAAGGTCGGCGCGCGCCCTTGCCGGGGACGTTGACCCTGCAATTCCAGAAGGCTTACGACGCTCGCTACGGTGAGAACCCCCACCAGAAGGGAGCCTTCTACGTCGAGCCGGGGGCTGCTCCGGGAACCCTCGCCCGCGCCACCTCCGTCGACATCGGTCGCAAGAAGCTCAGCTTCAACAACTGGGTGGACGCCGACGCGGCCCTCGAGTGCGTGCGCGAGTTCGAGGGGCCGGCGGCGGTCGTCGTCAAGCACACCAACCCTTGTGGCGTGGCCACCGCCGCGACCCTCGCCGAAGCCTATGTGCGGGCGCGGGAGGCGGATGCTCTCAGCGCCTTCGGCGGCATCGTCGCTCTCAACCGCCCGGTGGACGCGCGGGCCGCCGAGAAGATCCTCGAGACCTTCATCGAGTGCGTGATCGCTCCGTCCTTCGAGGAAGACGCCTTGGCGCTGCTGCGCAAGAAGAAAGCGTTGCGCCTCCTCTCCCTCGGCGGGTGGCTCCCTGGCGGCGTGCCCGACTTCCACTACAAGCGGATCAGCGGGGGGCTCGTGGTTCAGGACCGGGATACGACAGGGCCCGGGGAGGTCGCGCAGGGGCGCGTCGTCACCAAGCGGGCACCGACGGAGGAGGAGCAGCGCGCCATGGAGTTGGCCTGGCTCGTCTGCAAGCACGTCAAGTCCAACGCCATCGTCTTCGCGAAGGAAGACCGGACCGTTGGTATCGGTGCGGGCCAGATGTCCCGGGTGCTGGCCGTCGAGATCGCGCACAAGAAGGCCGGCGAGCTCGCCCGCGGCGCGGCGATGGCGTCGGACGCCTTCTTCCCCTTTGCCGACGGCATCGAGGCGGCGCACGCCGCGGGGGTCACCGCGGTCGTCCAACCTGGCGGAAGCAAGCGCGACGACGAGGTCGTGGCGGCTTGCGACGCCCACGGCATCGCCATGGTCTTCACCGGTGTGCGTCACTTCAAGCACGGATGACCATGAAGATCCTGGTCGTCGGTTCGGGCGCTCGTGAGCACGCCCTCGCGTGGCGCCTCGCGGGGGAGGGCGCCGAAGTTCACGTCGCGCCGGGCAACGGCGGGACCACGGAGGTCGCCGTCAACCACGCCGTCGACGCGAGCGATGTCCCTGGGCAGGTCGCCCTGGCGCGGCGTCTCGGTGTGGACTTGGTCGTGGTGGGTCCCGAGGCGCCGCTCGTCGCGGGGCTCGTGGACGCCCTCGGCCAGGCGGGTGTCCGCGCCTTCGGTCCCCGCAAGAAGGCCGCGCGCCTCGAAGGCTCGAAGGTCTACGCCAAGGAGTTGATGCGGCGCGCGGGCGTGCCCACGGCGGACTTCGAGGTCTTTGACGACGCTGCCGCGGCGAAGGCGTACGTCCGCCGCGCGGGGCGACCTCTGGTGGTCAAGGCCGACGGCCTGGCCGCCGGCAAAGGGGTCACGGTGGCTGCGGACGGGGGCGAGGCCGTCGACGCCATCGAGCGCCTGATGGAGCGGCGTCAGTTTGGCGACGCCGGTGCCCGCGTCGTCATCGAGGAGCGGCTGCTGGGGCCCGAGGTGAGCTACCACGTCGTGTCCGACGGGGAACGTTTCGTGGCGCTTGCTCCCGCGCAGGACCACAAGCGCGCCTTCGACGGAGACAAGGGCCCGAACACCGGCGGGATGGGCGCGTACTCGCCGCCGCCGATGGTGGACACGGCCCTCGAAGAGGCGATCGTCGAGGAGGTCGTCCGGCCCACCCTTCGCCAGCTCCGCGCCGAGGGCCAGCCGCTGGTCGGCGCGCTCTTCGTCGGCCTGATGATCGTCGACGGGCGCCCGCAGGTGCTCGAGTACAATGTCCGCTTCGGGGACCCGGAGACAGAGTGTCTGATGGCCCGCTGGGGCGGTTCGGTGGTCGAGCTGCTCGACGGCGCGGCGCGCGGCGATCTCTCCGGCGTGGAGCCGCTGTGGAGCGCGCCGGCATCGCTCTGCGTGGTGCTGGCGTCCAGCGGCTATCCGGGCGCGTACCGGACCGGGGAGCGCATCGAAGGGCTCGAGGAGGCCTCCGCCGTCGAGGGCGTCGTCGTCTTTCACGCGGGCACTCGCCGCGAGGGAGACGCGATCCTCACCGCTGGAGGTCGCGTGCTTTGTGTGACGGCCACGGGAGCCAGCATCGCCGAGGCTGCGGAGCGGGCGTACGCGGCCGCCGACCGCGTGCGTTTTTCCGGGCGGCAGCTGCGGCGAGACATCGGCTGGCAGGCGCGCTGAACGGCGCGCGTTTTTCCGGGAGCGCTTGCAGCGCGCGGAGCGCCGGGCCGACCGGCGTGTGCGTGCGCGCCCGGGGCCTGCTGCGGACATGGCGAAGGCCGCAGGTGGCCGACCGGCGTGTGTGTGGCCGGGGGAATGTCTCCCGCTTCAACGGAACCACGGTCCCGGGCCGACCGGCGTGTGTGTGGCCGGGGGTGTCCTCGGGCGGGAGGATCGAGCGGGCCCTTCGTGTGCTCTGCGGGCGGCGGCGGACATCGATGGGCCGGCGGCGAGTGCGCGGTTGCAGCGCAGGCGCGAGGGATCTCACGGGGACTTGTTGAAAACGACTTGCAGCATCGCGAAGCCGAGGTAGAGCGCGATCATGTCGAAAGTGATTTTCAATAGCGTCTTGGCGGCGCTTCTCCTGGCCGGTTGCGGCGACGACGCCTCGATGGCGGACGCCGGCGGTCCCGACGCGCCGGGCGA
>Ga0256832_1002314_pt1 | contig 13005 bp, 10 predicted proteins | sample 134614metaG_FD_190534 | JGI IMG/M metagenome (GOLD analysis project Ga0256832, IMG submission 190534) | Hydrothermal vent microbial communities from Lau Basin, Pacific Ocean - 134-614 | ecosystem: Environmental > Aquatic > Marine > Hydrothermal vents | place: Pacific Ocean: Lau Basin | collected... | reverse complement strand
GAGCGCATCACGGTGATGGACGCGGGCCGGATCCTCGCCGAGGGCAGCCCCGATGAGATCCGCGCCAACCGCGAGGTGCAGGCGGCCTATCTGGGGGGATGATGCTGAAGGTTGATGCCATAGACGCCGCCTACGGCCGGGTGCAGGTGCTGCGGGGCCTCTCGCTCGAGGCGCGCGCGGGCGAGATCCATTGCCTCTTGGGGCGCAACGGCGCCGGCAAGACGACGCTGATGAAGGCGATCATGGGGCTGGTGGCGCTCACCGGCGGGCGCATCCTGCTCGAGGGTGCGGAAATCAGCCGCCTGCCCGCCCATGCGGTGCCGCGCGCCGGCATCGGCTACATCCCCCAGGGCCGGCGCCTGTTTGGCGAGCTGACGGTGGGCGAAAACATCGAGATCGGCCTGATGGCCGGGCGGAAGGGAAACGATACGCGCGCCCGCGTGCTCGAACTCTTCCCGCGCCTCGCCGAGCGCCTCGATCAGCGCGCCGATACGCTCTCGGGGGGCGAGCAGCAGATGCTGGCAACCGCCCGCGCGCTCTGCCTCGGGCCGAAGCTCCTGCTGCTCGACGAGCCCACCGAAGGGCTTCAGCCCTCCATGATCGCGCTCATTCGCGAGGTGGTGGTGGAAATGAAGCGGCGCGGGGTGGCGATCGTGCTGGTGGAGCAGCGGGTGGACGCGGTCCTGAGCATCGCCGACCGGGTGAGTTTCATCGAAAACGGCCGCGTTGCCCTCACCACGAGCCCCGAGGCGCTGCGCGCCGATCCCGATCTCCTGCACCGCTACGTGGGGGTGTGATCCGCTTCGGGCCGTGGCCTTCGGGCGTGCGGAATGGTGAGAAGCGCCCGCGTCAGATCATCTTGCGCAGGAGGTGGAGGAACATCGCCTGTTCCGTCGCATCGAGCGGCGAGAGGGTTTCCCGGCTGACGTCATGGGCGCGCGCAAACAGGCTCTCCACCAGCGCCCGCCCCTCGGGCGTGAGCGAAACGATCGTGCGGCGGCGGTCCGTCTTGTCGTTCTCCGTCTGCACCTGGCCGCTCTTTCGCAGGCGATCGACGACCCCCTTGATCGTGGCCGCGTCCATCGCCGTGAGGCGGCCGAGGGCATTTTGCGAGAGCGCGCCCGCCTCGTGCAGCTTGGCTAGGGTGGCGAACTGCATCGGCGTGAGCTCCTGGATGGCGCGCCCGTAGATCGCCAGATGGCGCTGGTTGGCGCGGCGCAGCAGATGGCCCACCTGATCGTCAAGGCGATAGGGGGCGGGTGAGGCGGCCGATGCATCGGCCTCGGGTTCTGCTTCCGGCTTGTCCATGACGCCGCACAGTGGCGCAAAACGAATTGACAGTAAAGCCGCCGGCGCGCAAAATCCGTTTGCATGCCAACAAAAAGGGAGGCGGCGGATCGATATGGGCTATCATCGCCCCGCAGACCTCGGCACGGCCCTTGAAATCCTGTCCGGGCAGGCGCCGCGCCTGATCGCCGGCGGCACGGATCTGTTCCCCGCGATCGAGGGGCCGCTTCAGGGCGAGATCCTCGATCTCACGGCGATCCCCGAATTGCAGGGCATTCGCCACACCGAGCGGGGATGGCGCTTCGGGGCGGCGGTGAAATGGGCTGAGATTGCCGCAGCCGATCTGCCCCCCTGTTTCGCGGCGCTTCAGCAGGCGGCGCGCAGGATCGGCGGCATCCAGATCCAGAACAGCGCGACCTTGGCGGGCAATCTCTGCAATGCCTCGCCCGCGGCCGACGGCGTGCCGCCCCTGCAGGTGCTCGATGCGGCGATCGAAACGGCTTCGCGCAGCGGCAGCCGGATGCTGCCGCTGGCGGAATTCATCACCGGCCCGCGTAAAACGGCCCTGAAAGACGGTGAAATGGTGATCGCGGTGCATGTCGCCGATCGTTCCGCCGCCGGGGCATCGGCATTCGAAAAGCTCGGCGCGCGGGCGCATCTGGTGATCTCCATCGCCATGGCCGCGGCGCGGGTGGTGCTGGATGGGGGGCGGATCGCGCGGGCGGCTGTCAGCATCGGGGCCTGCAGCCCGGTGGCGCGCCGGATGCCCGATTTCGAAGCGGCGCTCGCGGGGGCACCGGCCTCTGATCTCGAGCGCCTGCGCCCGGTTCTGGCGCAAGAGGCCGCCGCCCGGCTCTCGCCGCTCGATGACGTGCGCGCCAGTGCCGGTTACCGCACCGAGATGGCGGTGGAAATCACCCTGCGTGCCGTGGCCCGGGCGATCGGGGAAGCGGGAGAAACGGGTGATACGGGTAATGCGGAAGGTGATTGCCATGGCGGATGACGGCGCGATGCGGGCTTCGGCCCGGCTGATCGTGAATGGCGAGGCGCATCTGATCTCGGCCCCGCCGGGGCGCCGGCTCAGCGAGGTGCTGCGCGAGGATCTGGGGCTGAGGGGCACGAAGCTCGGCTGCGATGCGGGCGATTGCGGCGCCTGCACGGTGCTTCTGGAGGGGCGCCCCGTCTGCGCCTGCCTCGTGCCGCTGGCGCAGGCGGAGGGGCGCGAGATCCTGACGGTCGAGGGTCTGGCGCAATCGGGGCTCGAACATCTCCGGCGCGCCTTCCTCGCGCATGGCGCGGCGCAATGCGGGATCTGCACGCCGGGGATGCTGATGGCGGCCGCGGCGCTCCTGCACAAGAACCCGCATCCCACAAGGGAAGAGGCTGCGGAGGCGCTCGGCGGGGTGCTCTGCCGCTGCACGGGATATGCGAAGATCATCGAAGCCGTCTGCCGGGCCAACGATCCGCCCGCCCGGGCCGAAAGCCCCGAGGCGGGCGCGGCCGTGGGCGCGGGGATCGAGCGGCTTGACGGGCGGGCCAAGGTCGATGGCAGCGAGAGCTACGGCGCCGATCATGTGCCCGAGGGCGTGCTGATGGTGCGCGCGATCCGTTCGCCGCACCATCACGCGCGGTTTTCCTTCGGCGATCTCGAGGGCTGGCGGAAAGCGCGGCCCGGGATCGCGCTGGTGCTGACGGCGGCGGACATCCCCGGGCGCAATCGCTTCGGGGTCATTCCCGCCTTTGCCGATCAGCCGGTGCTGGCCGAGGGCGAGGCGCTTTTCCGGGGCGAGGCGGTTGCGCTCGTGGTCGGCGAGGCGGAGGCGGTCGCGAATTTCCGGGCGGAGGATTTTCCGATCGCGTGGGAGCCGCTCGCGGCGATCACGGATCCGGCGGAAGCGCTGCGCGAAGGCGCGGATCTGATCCACGGCGAAAGGCCGGGAAATATCCTCACGAAGGGGCGGGTCTGCCAGGGGGATCCGCAGGCGGCGCTTGCGGCGAGCGCGCATCTGGCCGCGGGCGAGATCGAAACCGCCTTCGTCGAACATGCCCCGATCGAGCCCGAGGCGGGGGTTGCCTGGCTTGAAGGCGAGGGCGAAGCCCCCCGGCTGGTGATCCGCGCCTGCACCCAGGCGCCGGGGATGGACCGCGCCGAATGCGCGAGCATCCTTGCTCTCCCGGAGGAGCGCATCCGCATCATCACAGCGGCCACGGGCGGCGGCTTCGGCACCAAGCTCGATCTCTCCGTTCAGCCGCTGATCGGCCTTGCAGCCCTGCGCACCGGGCGGCCCTGCCGGATGGTCTATTCGCGCCGGGAAAGCATGGCTTCCACCACCAAGCGCCATCCGGCCCGGATGCGCGCGCGCATCGGCTGCGATGGCGCGGGGCGGCTCACCGGCATGATCTTCGAGGGCGATTTCAATACCGGCGCCTATGCCTCCTGGGGGCCGACGGTGGCCGGGCGGGTGCCTGTCCATGCCTCGGGGCCCTATCGCGTGCCCCATTACCGCGCCGAAGCGCGCGCCATCCACACGCACGGCCCCCCCTCGGGCGCCTTTCGCGGCTTCGGGGTGCCGCAGGCGACGATCATGCAGGAAGTGCTGTTTGACGATCTGGCGCTTGCCTGCGGCATGGACCGCCTCGCCTTCCGCCTGCAAAACGCGATGCGCGATGGGGACAGCACCCGCACCGGCCAGCGCCTCGAGGCGGTGGGCATCCGCGCCTGCCTCGAAGCGCTTCAGGCGCCATGGGAGGCTGCGCTGGCCGCCTGTCGGGAATGGAATGCGGCGCGCGGGCGAAGGCGGCGCGGGATGGGTGTGGCAAGCTGCTGGTATGGCTGCGGCAATACCGCCCTTCCCAACCCCTCCACCATCCGCGCCGGGCTTACCGCCGATGGTCGCCTCTGCCTGCACCAGGGCGCGCCGGACATCGGCCAGGGAGCGAATACGGTGATTCCCCAGATCTTCGCCGATGCGCTGGGCCTGCCGGTGGCTCAGATCGAGCTGATCGGCCCCGATACCGCCCTCACCCCCGATGCCGGCAAGACATCCGCCTCGCGTCAGACCTACGTCACCGGCAAGGCGGCGATGCTTTGCGGGCAGGCGCTGCGGGCCATGATCCTGCGCCGGCTCAATCTCGGGGAGGGGGCGCGGCTTTCGCTTGAGGGGGGGCGTATCATCGCCCGCGAGGGCGCCAGCGAGGCCAGCCTCGATCCTGCGCAGCTGCCCCCCGGCCCCTGGGGCTATGTGCTGGCGGCGGAGGAGAGCTACGATCCTCCCACCACCCCGCTTGACGAAAACGGCCAGGGCGCGCCCTATGCCGTCTATGGCTACGGCGCGCAGATGGCGGAGGTGGAGGTGGACATGGGCACGGGGCAGGTGCGCGTGCGCCATATCCACGCCGCCCATGATCTGGGGCGGGTTATCAATCCGATCCTCGCCGAAGGCCAGATCGAGGGCGGCATCGCCCAGGGGCTCGGGCTGGCGCTGATGGAGGAATACATCCCCGGGCGCACGGAAAACCTGCATGATTACCTGATCCCCACCACGGGCGACATGCCGCGGATCACCCCGATCCTGATCGAGCGCCCCGATCCCGAAGGGCCCTTTGGCGCGCGCGGGCTCGGCGAGCATGTGCTGATCCCCACCGCGCCCGCGATCCTCAATGCCATCCGCCACGCAAGCGGCGCGCGCATAACCCGCCTGCCTGCCCTGCCGCATCGGGTTCTGGCGGCCATCCGGGAGGCGGGCGGATGAGCGGGGGCGGGCCTGTGAGCGGGGGCGGGCGCGACCAGGAAGGCTCGGCACGGCGCGCGGCGCGGCCCGAGAAGATCCGCTGCGAGGCCTGCCCGGTGCGCTGCTATGTGGCCGAGGGGCGCACCGGCGCCTGCGATCGCTACGCCAATATCGGCGGGCGGATCCTGCGCACCGATCCCTTCACCCTCCTCGATCGCCGCCTCGCCGCGGGCGACGAGATCCGCCCCTTCCTCGCCGCCCGCTGGGATGACAGCCTCGCTTCCGGCGATGGCATCCCCACGGCCATCGGCGCCGGCACCACCTACCCGGATTACAAGCCCGCCCCCTTCATCATCAGCCGCGAGGTGGAAGGGGCCGACATGATCACCGTCGTTACCGAGGCGATCTTCTCCTACTGCGGCGTGAAGGTGAAGATCGATACCGATCGCCACCTCGGCCCCGAAGCCGCACCGGTGCGGATGAACGGCGAGGTGGTGGGCCATGTGACCACCAGCGAATACGGCTCGCAGATGCTTTCGCTCGGCGGCGTGGAGCACCTCACGGGCGGCAGCAAGGCCGAGGGGCGGGCCACCTGCGCCGCCCTGCTGGCGCTGTGCAATCGCGAGCCGGTGGCGCTCGAGATCGACGGCGGCGCGAGTGTCGGGGTGCAGGCCGGCGCGGCGCCGGTGGTGGACGGGGTGCGCGAGGAAAGGATGCGGGTGGGCTGCGGCTCGGCCGCCATCGGCATGTTTGCCGCCCAGTGGCGCGGGCTGGTGGACGAGGTGGTGGTGGTGGACGACCACATCACCGGCGTCGTATCCGAGCATCAGGCCGGCAAGGTGCTCGGCTGGGAGAATACCGGGATCAGGATCCGCGGCCACCGCTCCACCCCGGGGCGCTATTTCCGCGTGGCCGCGCCCGGAAGCGGCTGGGGAGGCACCGATCTGGAGGATCCGCTCGATATTCTCGGCCCCTGGAACGCGAAGAAGGGCGCGCGGCCGGGCCTGCGGCTGCTGATGGTTTCCACCACCGGCGAGCATCATGCCTATTACGAGCTCGATGAGGCTCTCCGCCCCCGCGAAAAGCCCCTGCCCGAGGCGCTGCGCTCAAGCGTGGAGCGGATCGCGGAAAACTGCGAGCCGGCGCTCTGCTCGGTGCTGTTCATGGGCGGTGCGGGCGGATCGCTGCGCGCCGGCGTGGTGCAAAATCCCGTCTCCCTCACGCGCTCGGTGAAGGCCGGGCGCACGAAGGTGACATGCGGCGGGGCCGAGGCCTACATCTGGCCCGGCGGCGGCATCACGCTGATGGTCGATGTGCTCGACATGCCCGAACGCGCCTTCGGCTCGGTGCCCACGCCCGCGCTCGTGGCGCCGCTCGAATTCACCCTGCCCCGGAGCGAATACGAGCGTCTCGGCGGGCATCTCGACAGCATCAGGACGATGGAAGACATCCTCGCCAATGGCGGCGAATACGGCGATGAAGCCCGCGCCATCGGCCCGCCGGAGAAGAGGAAAGGCGGATGAGGGGCGCGCAGATGGCCTTCCTGCCCGATGGGCGGCTGCATCTCCATCACGGGCCGATCGATCTGGTGATCGGTGCCGAGGCGGCGGGGCCGGCGGGCGAAGCGGCGCGTGCCTCGGCACTGAAGGCCGCCGGGCGACGCTTCGCCACCATTCTGGAAGAGCTGGTGGAAGAGCTCGATCTCCTGCGCGCGCCCCTTGACGGGCGCCGGCCGAAAGGCGCCGTTGCCCGACGCATGGCTGAGGCCGTCGCCCCGCTGGGGGATCATTTCATCACTCCGATGGCGGCGGTGGCCGGGGCGGTTGCCGATGAGATCCTCGCGGTTATGACGGCGGCCGGCCCGCTCGCGCGCGCCTTTGTGAACAACGGCGGCGATATCGCCTTCCACCTCGCCCCCGGCCAAAGCCTCACCGCCGCCATCCATGCCGCCGTCCATGACGGGGGCGATGATCCGGGCGGCAATGTTGGCAATGCGGGGCGCGTGCATCTGCCCGCCGCCCTGCCGGTGCGCGGGCTCGCCACCTCGGGGCGGGGCGGGCGCAGCCTTTCGCTCGGGATCGCCGATGCCGTCACCGTTCTGGCCCCAAGCGCCGCCGCCGCCGATGCCGCTGCCACCCTCATTGCCAATGCGGTTGATCTGCCGGGCCACCCCGCGATCCGCCGCGCGCCGGCCTGCGAGATTGATCCCGACAGCGATCTCGGCCGGCGGATGGTGACGGTGGGCCTCGGCCCCCTTGCCCGCCCGGAAATCACGCAAGCTCTGCGGCGCGGGCTCAGGCGGGCGGAGGCCTTTCGCGCGCGCGGGCTGATCGCCGCGGCGGCGCTCTTTCTGCGCGGCGAAAGCCTCGCCACCGGAGATTGGCCGAAGCTGCTCGCGCAGCCGGAGGAAACACCGGCGCAAACGCCGGGCGAAACAAGGAGAACAGCATGAGCGAATTCAGACTGCGCAAGAGCGTCATCATCCGCGAAACAACCCACCACGACGGCGGCCCCGAGGCCGATCCGCCGCGCGAAAAGGCGGCCGTGGTGGCGATCGTCTCCAACCCTTTCGCCGGGCGCTATGTGGAGGAGCTGCAGCCGGCGATGGAAAGCCTGAAGCCGCTCGGGCGGATGATGACGGAGATGCTGATCGAGGCGCTGGGCGGCATCGGAGGGATCGATGCCTATGGCAAGGCGGCGCTGGTGGGCGAGGGCGGCGAGATCGAGCATGGCGCGCTCTGGCATGTGCCGGGAGGCTATGCGATGCGCGAGCGGCTCGGCGAGGCGCTGGCGATCGTGCCCTCGGCGATGAAGCTCGGCGGCATGGGCGCCACCATCGACATCCCGCTCGGCCACATCAACGCCGCCTATGTGCGCAGCCATTTCGATGCGATGGAGGTGCGGGTGGGCGATGGGCCGAAGGCGGATGAAATCCTCTTTGCGCTGGCGATGGCGCGGGGCCCGAGGGTGCATGCGCGGATGGGCGGGCTCGCCGCCGATCAGATCTCGAAACGCGACGGCCTGCGCTGAGGGGGCGTGGCGCCTGCGGAGCGGGAATCCCGTCTGCTTGCCCGCTAACGCCTGCCCGGGCAGCGGATCCATCCGAAGAACGCTGCTGGTAAGGCACCATGCAAAACCGGATTTTCGGCGGTAACGAGCTTATCGGCGAAAGCAGGGCCATTGGCGCTCTCCGGGGCCGCTCCCTGGCCTGTGGGCAATTTTAACATATTGATAACAAAGTAAAATACTTGCTTCTGCCGAATGTCATTTCCTGCGCCGCATTTTTTGCGAAAGCCGTGTGGCTGGCTGCGGCTATAATTCTCGCGAAGCCATGACCGGCGCGCCCGGTTTCGTGGCGCGCAAGAACAACAGCCAGGGGAGCCGACATGCCCGAAACCTTCTACGAAGTGATGCGCCGGCAGGGGATTACCCGCCGCAGTTTCCTCAAGTATTGCAGCCTTGCCGCAGGGGCGCTCGGGCTCAGCCCGGCCTTCGCGCCCAAAATCGCCCATGCGATGGAAACCAAGCCCCGCATCCCGGTGCTCTGGCTGCACGGGCTTGAATGCACCTGCTGTTCGGAAAGCTTCATCCGCAGCGCTCATCCGCTGGCCAAGGATGTGATCCTTTCCATGATCTCGCTCGATTACGATGATACGATCATGGCTGCCGCGGGCGATCAGGCGGAAGCGATCATCGACGAAACGATCGAGAAATACGACGGCAATTTCATCCTGGCGATCGAGGGCAATGCGCCGCTGAACGAGGACGGCATGTACTGCATCATCGCCGGCAAGCCCTTCGTGGAGCAGCTTGTGCGGGTTTCGCAGCATGCCAAGGCGATCATCTCCTGGGGATCCTGCGCCAGCTGGGGCTGCGTGCAGGCCGCGCGCCCCAATCCGACCCGCGCAACCCCCACCCACAAGATCCCGGGCATCGCCGACAAGCCGATCATCAAGGTGCCGGGCTGTCCGCCGATCGCCGAGGTGATGACGGCCGTCATCACCTACATCCTCACCTTCGAGAAGCTGCCCTCGCTCGATAGCCAGGGCCGGCCGAAGATGTTCTACAGCCAGCGCATCCATGACAAATGCTACCGCCGCCCGCATTTCGATGCCGGGCAGTTCGTCGAGAAATTCGACGACGAGGGGGCGCGCAAGGGCTACTGCCTCTACAAGGTGGGCTGCAAGGGGCCGACCACCTACAACGCCTGCTCCACCGTGCGCTGGAACGGCGGCCTCTCCTTCCCGATCCAGGCCGGGCACCCCTGCATCGGCTGTTCGGAAGACGGCTTCTGGGACAAGGGCGGATTCTACGATCGCCTGACGGATGTGCACGGCTTCGGCATCGAGGCCAATGCGGATGAAATCGGCAAGACGGCCGCCGGCATCGTGGCCGGCGCGGCGGCGATCCATGCGGGCGCCAGCGTGATCAAGCGGATCGCGAGCAAGGGAGATGATGCATAATGGCTACGATTACCACCCCCAACGGCTTTACTCTCGATGACAGCGGCAAGCGTGTGGTTGTTGATCCGGTCACCCGGATCGAGGGCCACATGCGCTGCGAGGTGAATCTCGATGAAAGCAACGTGATCCGCAACGCGGTGAGCACGGGCACCATGTGGCGCGGGCTCGAGGTGATCCTCAAGGGGCGCGATCCGCGCGATGCCTGGGCTTTCGTGCAGCGCATCTGCGGGGTGTGCACCGGCACCCATGCGCTGACCAGCGTGCGCGCGGTCGAGGATGCGCTCGGGATCGACATCCCCGAAAACGCCAACTCGATCCGCAACATCATGCAGCTTTCCCTTCAGGTGCACGATCACCTGGTGCATTTCTACCATCTCCATGCGCTCGACTGGGTGAATCCGGTGAATGCGCTCAAGGCCGATCCCAAGGCCACAAGCGCGCTGCAGCAGAGCGTGAGCCCACATCACCCGAAATCCTCGCCGGGCTATTTCCGCGACGTGCAGACGCGCATCCGCAAGTTCATCGAAAGCGGCCAGCTCGGCCCCTTCAAGAACGGCTACTGGACGAACCCGGCCTATCTCCTGCCGCCGGAAGCGGATTTGATGGCGGTGACGCATTATCTGGAAGCGCTCGATTTCCAGAAGGAAATCATGACCGTGCGCACCATCTTCGGCGGCAAGGATACGCATCCCAACTGGCTTGTGGGCGGTGTGCCCTGCGCGATCAACATGGATGGCGCCATGGCCGCCGGCGCGCCGATCAACATGGAGCGGCTGAATTACGTCCGCTCCGTCACCCAGCGCACCATCGATTTCGTCAACAATGTCTATATCCCCGACATTCTCGCCATCGCCCAGTTCTACAAGGGCTGGCTCTACGGGGGCGGGCTTTCGGGGAAAAACGTGCTCGCCTATGGCGATATCCCCGATCGTGCCAATGATTACAGCCCCGAAAACCTGATGATGCCGCATGGCGCGATCATCAACGGCAATCTCAAGGAGGTCCATCCCGTCGATCTGCGCGATCCGGAGCAGATCCAGGAATTCGTGCCGCATTCCTGGTACAAATACCCCGACGAGGCCAAGGGCCTGCACCCCTGGGACGGGATCACGGAGCCCAATTACGAACTCGGCCCCAATGCAAAGGGCACGAAAACCAACATCCTGCAGCTTGATGAATCGGCCAAATACTCCTGGATCAAGGCGCCGCGCTGGAAGGGGCATGCGATGGAGGTCGGGCCGCTGGCGCGCTACATCGTCGGCTATGCCACGGGGCATGAATATTTCACCGATCAGATCAATCGCACGCTGAGTGCGCTCGATCTTCCGGTTTCGGCCCTGTTCTCCACCCTCGGGCGCACCGCTGCGCGCGCGCTCGAGGCGCAATGGGCGGCGGAAAAGCAGATGTATTTCCTCGACAAGCTGATCGCCAACATCAAGGCCGGCGACAGCAACACCGCCAACACCACCCATTTCGATCCCAAGACATGGCCGAGCGAGGTCAAGGGCGTGGGCTTCACCGAGGCGCCGCGCGGCGCGCTCGGGCACTGGATCCGCATCAAGGATACGAAGATCGAGAACTATCAGTGCGTGGTGCCCACCACCTGGAACGGAAGTCCGCGCGACAGCGAAAACAATATCGGCGCCTTCGAGGCTTCGCTCATGAACACGAAGATGGAAGTGGCCGAAGAGCCGGTGGAGATCCTGCGCACGCTGCACAGCTTCGATCCCTGCCTCGCCTGCTCCACCCATGTGATGAGCGAGGATGGCGAGGAGCTTGCCACCGTCAAGGTCCGCTGAGGAGGGTGCGTCATGGTTGAGGAAATCACAGCCCGCAAGGAGGAGGCGATCTTCGTCTATGAATGGCCGGTCAGGGTCTGGCACTGGGTGCAGGTGTTTGCCATCCTCGCGCTGGGCATCACCGGATACCTGATCGGCTCGCCCCTGCCTTCGCTGAGCGGAGAGGCCTCGGATCACTTCTTCTTCGGCACCATCCGCTACATCCATTTCACCGCGGCCTGGATTCTGATCGTCGGTTTCGTGTTCAGGGTTTACTGGGCATTCGTCGGCAATTCCCATGCCCGCGAGATATTTCTGCCGCCGGTGTGGCGCAGGCGGTTCTGGGCCGGCGTGTGGCACGAAATCCTGTGGTATGCGATGATCGCGAAGGAGCCGAAGAAATACACCGGCCACAACCCGCTCGCGGTGCTCGCGATGCATGTGCTCTATGTCTGGGGCACGATCTTCATGATCGTCACCGGGCTGGCGCTTTACGGCGAGGGCGAGGGCATGGGTTCATGGCAGAACGAGTGGTTCTCCTCCTGGGTGATCCCGCTCTTCGGCCAGAGCCAGGATGTGCATACCTGGCACCACATCGGCATGTGGGTGATCGTGGTCTTCGTCATCATCCATGTCTATGTGGCGGTGCGCGAGGATATCATGTCGCGCCAGTCGATCATAAGCTCGATGATCTCTGGCTGGCGGATGTTCAAGGACGACAGGCCGCCGGATGACGAGGATCTGCGGCTGGAATAGCCGCGGCCGGAACAGGAACGCACTTCCGGCAGGCACGGGGCGTGGCGATGGCCGCGCCCCTTGCGTCTGACGCCACGGCTAGGCACCGGGCCGCGCGTGATTCGCCTCTGCGGGCTGCATTTTCGAAGCGATCCGGGAGGCGCCTGCCGGCGATTGGCAGATTGCTTTCCATATGAGGCTCTACATTTCCGCATAACGGAAAGTAACTTTCCAGAAAAACCTCCGTGCGACGATGTTTTCCTTGCCATGTAGGAAAATCGCGTGCAGGTTTTCTGGAAGTATCGTTCTCGGTTTTCGCTTTTTCTGCAAATCATTGATCCATTTTCGCTTCGGCCCGGGAGAAGGCCGCCCCACGTGGGGAGCAAGGCGGCGGATCGAATGCGCAAGACGAGGGAGGAGATCTTGCCCCAGCAACCCCGGGTTCTGATCCTAGGCATCGGCAATCTCCTTTGGGCCGATGAGGGCTTTGGCGTGCGGGCGGTCGAGGAGATGCACCGCCGCTATGTCTTTCCCGAAAACGTCGTGCTCATGGATGGCGGCACCCAGGGCATCTATCTCGTTCAGCACGTGCGCGATGCGGATGTGCTGATCGTGTTCGATGCGGTGGATTACGGCCTGCCCCCCGGCACCATCAGGCGGGTCGAGGATGACGAGGTGCCCCAGTTCATGGGCTGCAAGAAGATCAGCCTGCATCAGACCGGCTTCCAGGAAGTGCTTGCCATGGCCGAGATGATGGGCGATGCGCCCGGGCGCCTGCTTCTGATCGGCGTGCAGCCCGAGGAGCTTGACGATTACGGCGGAAGCCTGCGCGCCAGCGTGCGCGCGCAGATCGAGCCGGCCATCGCGATGGCGATCGAGGAGCTGCGCGCTCTCGGGATCGAGCCCCGCCGGCGCGCCGTGCCGCTGCCGCCCGAGAGCACCATCGCCTGCCCGATCATGACGCCCGAGCGCTACGAGGGTGAGCGCCCCGATGCCGGGGAGGCCTGCCGC
>Ga0256832_1002313_pt1 | contig 13006 bp, 8 predicted proteins | sample 134614metaG_FD_190534 | JGI IMG/M metagenome (GOLD analysis project Ga0256832, IMG submission 190534) | Hydrothermal vent microbial communities from Lau Basin, Pacific Ocean - 134-614 | ecosystem: Environmental > Aquatic > Marine > Hydrothermal vents | place: Pacific Ocean: Lau Basin | collected... | reverse complement strand
ACAATATTTTTTTAAAAAACCATGATTATATTGTCCCAAAATATTGCCAGAAATACCACTGGTTGCGCTCAAAGCAATCACGCTATTTTTAGTATTATATAAAATACGTAAAAGTGATACTTCGGGCTGTTCTTTGATTAAATCTAAGGTGAAATTAATATAGGTTAAATTCTCCAATGAGGTATCTTTGAATTCTAATTGCTTTTGTTGCCGTATAGAAAAAACAGTCTTTGATTGAAAATAAGTAAAAAAATGATCAATTATTAATTTTTCATCCTTTGAACCTCGTTCAAACATATACTCTATTTCGCTAGCAACTGAACGTGCTCGAGTAATAAATTTATACAGTGGGTAGTTTTGACTGTTATCATTATTTTGCCCCAATGATTTTAAAAATTCAGAGCCACTTTTTATTTTTGCAGCAGCTCCCAAGACAGACATAGTGACTTGGTAAATATCATATAAGGATGGGTTTTTATCTTTTTCAACGGTGTGGTAGAGTTGACAACTACCTTGTCCATAAACTACTTTGAGACGTACTTTTTTTAGCCCTTGTTCATTGAAATAAAGTTTTGGAGTAAAACAAAATGCATTACGGGTAAGGTTTATAACCTGTTCAACATCACCTCGTTTTATTTGAATAAAATCAACATTGCCTATAAAAATATTTAATATACTTTTCAAGTTCTGATTTGCGGATAACTCACATTCTTTCTTTAGATTGCTTTCAATATTGCTAATGAATTCTCGTTTTTCAGTATAAAAAGGGGCTTCTTGTTCTTCATTATCATCCATTCCCATTACTTGCTGATATATTCTATAAATGCCCGCAAAAACATGAGCCAATTGAATTTCAGGTGTAATTAAGGATACATTGGCAGAGTCAGAAAAAATATTATAGGCATTATGTACTTCATCAAGTACTAAGGTAAAGGTGATATTTTTTTTACGAAACTCATTTTTTTCATCAATAGTAAAAAAATCTTCTTTTAAAAATTTTATTTGTTCAGTATGTGGTTTACTTGCAAAATCACCCGTATTATTTTCCTTAGGATATATCTTTCCTCCAAGTATAAAATCAAAAGGATAAAATTTAACAGTGTAAATCTTATTCTTATTAATCACAGGAAGAGCAATCTTTTGGTCAAATTTATGTGTTGTTGCCAGCAACACACAAGGTTTAATCATGGCAATTAGAAAAGGAAAACAATGACTAATTATTTCTTTACGTAAAGCATCAATTCCCTTTGTTGCTTTAAGCATATCATGCAATTTTATAGGATGATCATTTCCATTTAATGCAGCTAAACCAAGCTTAGAAAGTACCTTGTGCATATGCCAAAATTGCATATCAAGTTGTTTTTCTAAGTCATCAAAACTGTCTGCATCAGGATTTTTTTTCTCTTGTTCTATGCGATATTTTAATGATCTAACTCCATTGATGCTTTGTTTAAGTCGAGATAGCTCTCTTTCTAATGCCTTGTCACATTTTTTCTTTTGATCTATCCAATTTTTATAACGTTTATCATTCTTTATTTTTTTATTACTAGGATCAACAACCCAGCTCTCAAAATCAAGATCGGTCATATCTTTTTGTGCTAAAAAACTGACAAATTCGATTCCTTTTTGATGTGCTTCCTTAATCAAACTTTGATCGAATTCAAACTGTGCTTTTTGTGGTGTAATAAAACACATATTATTGAATCCATTTTTATGATTTGCCTTTGGATCAATACTTTCAATGTATTTTTTAAGGACTCCATAACTCTTACCAAACCCTGTACCATCACTAGATTGAATAAAAACAGGTTTGTCTATTTTTGTCACATCATATAACTCTGAAGCTTGACTACGATAATAATTAATTTCATCCATTCTCTTGGCATCAGGGTGCATAAGAGCTATAAATTTATCCATCATATGTCTTCTATCTATTGTTTTTGAGATTATGCCTATAAAACTACGGATATAAAATTATTTTTTATATTCAAAGAATTACGATAAAATTTCAGCAATTGATTTACCTTTATTTAAGTAAATTTCTAGCATTTAATTTTAGTATTTCAACTATTACCCATCGTATTGATGGTTTTCACCTCCTCCTTATGCGTACCAACATAAAAACGAGGCAAAGATTTTTTCTTTGTATTTGTTTTATCCCAGACTACTTGCATAATCTCATAAGTATCGGTTTTCACCGGATTTTAGCAAAGAGGTTTCCATTATCTCTTAAATGCCATTGTTAGAGAGAAATTTATCAATATGAAGTTGGTTTAGAGGGTAGAAGAAAAGTTGTGAAGTAGTCTCTCCTTTTCTCGGTCCTCCTGTGATGGTGAAGGTTGTTCTAACGGCTACAACGTCACCAATTGATATTTTGTCATCCTTGTTAGCATCAAAAACATAGACAATGCTATTGCTTGGGTTATTATTGCTATTTGTATCAATATCAAGTACATAGCTTAGTCGAGTTCGTTGTTCATCGGAGAGTCCATTAGATATATTAAGTAATGGATTACTGCGGTCTTCATTAATTGCGATAATATCCTCAGCCGTTAGAATATGATCAACAGGTTGATTAGGAGGCTGTATACTAAAGACGCGCAGATAGCGTAGCTCGACGATATCCCCCTCACTTAATTGACCATCCCCATTGGTGTCGTTTGTTATACCAGTATAAGCGATGTTTCGTGCATCTTGAAGGTGTGGAGTGGGTACACGAGTAAAGCGAGCGCTAATAGCCGCTTGTTGTTCATCCGTTAATATTAAAGGTTGTCCCCTATTAATGGTATAGGATTCACCTGCAAGATAGCGATCTAATTGGGCTTGTGTCAGCGTTTCGGTACTGGTGTCAAAGCTTTGTGTTACGTCATTATAACGACGGATGGTGATTAAATCCCCTACAGATAGTTGATTGTTGTTATCGCTATCTGTTAGCTGTGTCATTGTTGGTTTTGCACCAAAGGAATGATTAATATTTTGTGGAAAAATGGCATTATTTAAACGAGATTTTTGTGCCTCTGAAACACCATTAGATATATCTAAAAGTGGATTGCTGTTGTTTAAAATCGAGTTAATATCTTGTTGTGTTAAGATATGCTCCACAAGATAACTATCCCCCTGACTCGTCACCGATAGCCTTACCATATCGCCCTTATTGAGTTCTCCACTGCCATCACTATCGAGTACCGTGTAATCGTACATTATTGTGCTATTTGCTGTATTTTTGCTAAAATATTGATCTAGCTTATCGTGCATTTCATCACTGAGATCAAGTTCTTCTGGAAGATCAATATCGGTTATATATTCCCTTAACTCTGCTGCGGTGAGTTCGGTATCATCAAACCGAAAACTTTCGATATTTTTTGCAACAATTTCTCTTCCTGTCTCTTCATCAGTAAAAACAAAAGTCGTCTGAGGGGGTGAGCCTGCCTGAGAAGACACGGTTCTAATGCTGATATCATAATCATCAGTCTCTCCTTGAAGGATTGCCAAATCATAACCTAAACCACCATCTAATAGGTTTGATGTTGAATTCGCAGATAAAACATCATGCCCTGTTGTGCCAACAATATTATTTTGTACCACTTGCTGTTGCTTTAATTGCGAAAGTGTGTTTTTAACTAATGGCACAACATTTTGCTGTAATGTTGAGAGCTTAGCTTGAGTCGATGGCATCGCACCTAAGCTGTTAGCCGGTATTTGTTGTTTAGTGGTTTGATTTTGTAAAGTATTATTAGCATGTGTTACGTTATTGCTTATCATTATTTCATTCCTTGAAACAAAGGGGTTGTAAACGGTGTTTTAAACTTAATACCCTCCTCAATCGTAATTTACAAGCTGGATAAACGATATCATATCTAACAAAATCAACATATTGGGATAGATGCCTTACACACTTATCCACCCTACGGTTTAGATTTGGGAAAGGTATTAAAACTATTAGCCGATTTCTATTACGCAAATAAAGAAATAGAAACGCCTTCTTAAAAAACGGGACTATTCTATTGAGTGACGTTTCGAGTCCTCTAAATACTCCTAATCAAGGAAGGAGTACAATACGGTTACTTATAAAGGGTTGAATTTTAAAGATAAGGAGGTAGCTAAACGATCAGTTTGCTTTTGCTATCTGTGTGGCTTTTTTTAGACTTGCTCCTTCTTCAAGTGCTTCAAGAGAAGCGGCGTTGCATCTGACTGCATCGCCTTCTTTTAGCATTTTTTCTACACAATCTTTAATTGCTTCAAATCGTCCCCGTAACTTAGCGTGGTTACGGTAATACTCAATAAAACGATCCATATTAAAATCAAGCAGGTATTTTCTTTGATCATAGCCTTTGCCACGCACTACTTTTTTGCTACGCCTATCAACCTCAGTATTTGAAACACCTTTGATGTAACCATATTGATAAGAGCATCCTTCTGAAAACCCTAAGATAAAGAAGTTGGTGATCGGTGTACCTCCACCTAAGCGTAAGGGTTGAATTTTAATCTCAACTGCTTCGCCATTTAAATCTGTATTTTGAGTGACTTCACCACTTAATAGTCCAAGGATACAGATTTTATGTGATCCTTCAGTGTGAATTTGATTATTAATAATTTTTAGGTTTTTAAAAGCGCCATCGGTTGAGAAGATCCCTTGTAGCTTCGCTGTTGATGAAATAATGTTATCTTGAACTGTTGTATCCGATAAAATAGCACCAGAGAATTGATCAATTCCATTTTGCATTGGGGGAATTAACTGAATTGCATCACGATGTCCAACGCAATCAAAGCGTCCAATCGGTCGCAATACCTTTGGCATTAATGGATCATCGCTTTCATCTTGTAATCTAATAATTTCTTGATTGGCATCATCAACTATTTTATCAAATAAATTAACAAAACCATTTTTCACCGTTGCACTGTCCATAATTGCATCTTCTAACACAAGATCACAAATGGTTAGCGGAGCTTTAACCTGCATAATGTCACGAATAAAATATTTTGAAAGCACCCGTTTTCCACTACCAGACTTTTGTTCTTTCTTTGTATAATTTTGTATAAAATCTTTCAGATCTTGCTGATTTCTTAATTGCTTTAAAGGTGCACCAATCGTTGAAGCGGTAATTTCAGGAAAATTAAAATAGGCAATACCTCGCTCATCAACTTTATCAAGCAAATGTAAAATAATCTCATTATGCGCATGATCTTCCACATAAGCTTTAGGAGGATGTTTTAAATGTTGTTTTAATTCATTATTTAAACGGATAAGCTGATCATTATTAGGTGAAGAGGAATTTTTTTGTGCCGCAATAATTTCTTGTTGCAGTTCACGTCTTTTATAAAAAAATTTAATAAATCCAAGTCGGTAGCCAATAGTCTTTTCTGCAATTTTTGTTGCGAATGAAGTTTGTTTTTTATCTATTGAATTTACCTTTGTCGTCACCAAACCTTGAATTTTTGCTAATTTTTTCTTGATAGGGGCTTCTTCTTTTTTGCTAATATTTGATCCTTGTGAAAGTTTTTTATCTGTTATTTTAGTTTCAGAAGAATCTATTTTTTCTTTGTTAGTGCGCATTTCTGTAGAAATAACTGGATTCAACAGTAAGTTTATTTTTCTTGCCTCAGCATTAAAACGATTTCTTCGTTTTAATAATTCATTGGCTCTTTTATATTGTTTTTTTTCTAATGCAATACGCATTGCCTTATCAGCATCTAATGCTCTACGATTCGCATCTTTTAGTTTCTTTTTCAATTCTTTACGACTTACAGTTTTTTTCTTAATAGGTGTTATGTTTTGTCTGGCTGAATCTGTTGTTATAGGTACTTTAAGCTGTTTTAATAACTCTTTTGCCTCAGTATTAAACTGATTGCGTTTCTGTAGTAATTCATTGGCTTTTAATAATTTTTTCTCACTCAAAGCAATTCGCATTTCTTTATCAGCTTGTTGTGCCTTTTTATTATATTCACATATTTTATTTTTCAACTCTGTTTTGCTTAATGGTGCAATAGATGTTTCTTTTTGATCAGTCTCTTTAGACTCTGTTTTAGCTGGTTTTTTTTCATTCCTATCAACTAATGTTTTAATTGGAAGTATTTCTCTTTTTTCTATTGCCGTTGCGGTTTTTTCATTATTAGTATTGCTTGGGTTTTCAAGCAATGCCATTAATTTTTTTGCTTCAGCGTTAAGATAGTTTCTTTGTTGTAGTAGCTCATTTGCCTTTTCTAACTTCTTATCCTTCAATGCTATCCGCATTTGTGTATCAGCTTCTAATGCTTTTTTATTATATTTTTTTATTTTATCTTTTATTTCTTTGTGACTTAATAACTTAGGCTTCTTTGGTTTTATTGCAGGCGTTGTAGGGTTTAATAACTCATTCAGATGCCTTACTTCAGAATTAAATTGATTTCTTTGACGTAAATAAGTATTAGCCTGTGAGAGTTGTTTCTCAGCCAAAGCACGACGCATATTTTTATCAGCTGCTTGTGCCATTTTATTTAAACTAACTATTTTTTCTTTTATTTCCTGACCTGTTCGTGGTTTGATAGAACTTTCTTCACTAGGTGTCTGGTGTAGTTTTTTTTGTAGCTTTGTTCTTTCTTCACTTAATTTTCTTTTCTCATCTAACCAAAAAGTATTCTGTTTTAATTGTTTATTCTTTTGTGCTTCCCATGCTTTTTCGGTAGCATTTAATATTTCTCGTGTAAGTTGATCAATTTGAAGTTGTAATGAGTGACGAACCGTTTGAGACATAAAAAACTCCTTTTGAAATAAAAAATGACCATTAATTGAACAAACCACTTGTCCTTAAATTGCTACCATTTATATTATAATGCAATAATATTACCCTGTTGCATAGTCATCAATTAATGAAAAAATGGATCTTTTTTATAAGCATTTGTATTTAAAGGGCATCTCAACTAATTTAAAAAGTTAAATTTTGTAACAAAATGCCTATAAAGTGGCTACTCTACTACCCATTATTCTCAGGGATATTAAGATGAAAAAATCAGCTAAAGATGCCTTAGGTGAATTGCATCAAACGCTACAAAGTCTTTTCTTATCAACCTTATCTACAGATGGACAAGCTAATGGAAGCTATGCACCTTATATCCTAGATGAAAAAGGTGATTTTTATATTTTTATCAGTCAATTAGCCTCTCATACAAATGATCTCTTAAGCAATCCACAATGCTCTATTTTGTTGATAGAAGATGAGCAGGATGCAAGACAAATATTTGCTCGTAAGCGGGTCAGTTACTTTTGTCATTGTAGCGTGATTGAAAAAGATGATTCGAACTATGCGGCTTTATTAGATTTATTTGAACTACGTTTTACGCCTATTATGAGTTTATTGCGTACCCTGCCTGATTTCATCCTTTTTAAGTTAGAAATACAATCAGGGAATTTTGTGCAAGGCTTTGGCAAAGCGTATCAAGTCACTAAAGAGGGATTAGTTCACAAAGACCCTAGTAGATAGGTTTGATCAGTACAAAACAAACCTATTAATCTAGACTCGATTAAGAAATCTTAAACAAATGCATAATCTTTAACAAATGATACGGGGGCTTCCTTTTCTTGATCAAGTGTTATAATTTCCCATGCATCTTGCTGGGCTAATAATTCACGCAATAAAAGATTATTAATCGCATGACCTGATTTATAACCATGATATGCACCAATAATGCCATGACCTAAGGTATAAAGATCCCCTACTGCATCCAGCATTTTGTGTTTTACAAATTCATCTTCATAGCGTAAACCATCTTGATTTAAGATACGAAAATCATCAAGCACAATGGCATTGGCTAAACTTCCTCCTAACCCCATATTTTTTGAGCGAAATAATTCAACATCACGCATAAAACCAAAGGTTCTAGCGCGACTAACTTCTCTTACATAGGATTGCTTGGATAAATCTAATGACAAAAATTGACGTGTTTTTCTAACAGCTGGATGATCAAAATCAATTTCAAAGGAAATTTTAAAACCATCATAAGGCGTTAATTTGGCCCAACCTGATTTATTTTTAAATGTTATCGGCTTCTTTATTTTTACAAATTTCTTTGGACTAAAGAGTTCTTCAACACCTGCTGATTGGATGAGGAAAATAAAAGGTGCCGCACTACCATCCATAATAGGAATTTCGACCGCATTAAGATCAACATAGGCATTATCAATTCCCAAACCAACAAAAGCTGACATAATATGCTCAATGGTGGATATTTTAACTCCGTCCTTAACTAATGTCGTACTTAGTATGGTTTCGCCAACCGCATCCGCATCGGCCTTTATATCGACAATAGGATCAAGATCAACACGGCGAAATACAATCCCAGTATTAGCAGCAGCAGGACGTAAAACTAATTCAACTTTTTTACCTGAATGCAAACCGATACCAACGGTCTTAACAATCTTTTTTAGTGTTCTTTGTGGAAGCATTGAAACCCCTTATAGTATTTATTATCAGCCTCTAATATTATACTGTAACCAAAGAGAGATAAATCACAGCTTAATGGGAGTAGCCGATATAAATAAAGCTAATCAAATAGATTAATTCTATTTTAAAAAAGATAACACTAAATCATCTAACATCATAGATCAAACTTAATCTTCGCTATAAGAGACACAGGCACGCTCTGTTTCCCAAAGGGTCAAACAAGAAACTTTGATATTATTAGTATTTATTTTTTTAGCTAACTCTTGATAAAAATACCGAGCTATATTTTCTGCGGTTGGATTAATCTTTTGAAAGGGTTCTAAATCATTCAGATAGTAATGATCTAATCTAGCCGCTATCTCACGCGCTGCCTTTTTAATCGCTTTAAAATCGATTGCCATACCGATTTCATTCAGCTCTGTTGCAATGACTTCTGCTTCTACTTTCCAATTATGCCCATGCAAACGGCTACAGGCTCCTGGATAATCACGAAGGGTATGAGCAGAGGCAAAATCAGTTATTATTTTTAAAGTGTACTTAGCAGGCATTATTTTAAGGATTCTAAAGGGAGGAACGGATAAGGAGCAGACGGATAGTAACGAAGCTATTGAGACTGTGCAAGTATCATATATATTCTGGAAATACTTGCACAGTCTCTATTATTTAAGAGGCAAGCAACACTCCTTTTTGTAATAGCACGTTTGATTCTGTAAATGACTGCTCAAATAAGCGAATGGATTCAAGAATACCATCAACATCTAAGCCAATTAATGCTAATTGCTGTTCTCGTTCGGCATGTTCAAGATAGCTGTCAGGTATACCTAAATTGAGTATGGCTGCATTAACCTTTTGTGTTAGTAAAAACTCATTAACACCACTCCCTGCCCCCCCCTTAATCGCATTATCTTCAACCGTAACAATGACTTCATGTGTCTGTGCTATGTCTATTAATAAATTTTCATCTAATGGCTTTACAAAACGCATATTCACTAAAGTTGCAGACAAACTATCTGCCACCGCCGTGCAAACATGTAGAAGTGAGCCAAATAATAAAATGGCAATGCGACTTCCTTGCTGTAAAACCTCTCCTTTGCCAATTTCAATTGTCTGCATTTGCTTTTTAGGCTGTATCCCAACCCCTTTGCCTCTTGGATAACGCACTGCGGTTGGTGATGATTGCAAAAAGGCGGTATATAGCATTTGCCGACATTCATTCTCGTTAGAAGGTGCCATGACAATCATATTAGGAATGCAACGCAAATAAGAGTAATCATAATTTCCAGAGTGAGTCGCGCCATCGGCTCCGACTAATCCCGCTCTATCAATGGCGAAAACAACGGCTAAGTTTTGTAACGCCACATCATGAATTAATTGATCATAAGCGCGTTGTAAAAAAGAAGAGTAAATAGCGACCACAGGTTTTAATCCTTCACATGCCATTCCTGCTGCTAGTGTTACAGCATGTTGTTCAGCAATTGCTACATCATAATACCGCTCGGGGTATTTTTCAGAGAATTCAACCAATCCTGAGCCTTCTCGCATTGCTGGGGTAATACCGACTAGACGATGATCTTCAGCCGCCATATCACAGAGCCATTGACTAAAGACTTGGGTATAGGTTGGAGTGGGTGCTTTTTTTACGGGTACAACGCCTTTTTGCAAATCAAACACAGGTACAGCGTGATAACCACAGGGGTCTTTTTCGGCAGGTTTATACCCCTTGCCTTTTTGGGTCACCACATGTAGAAATTTAGGTCCTTCTATTGATTTTATGTTTTCAAGAATTTTTACTAACTCAATCACATCATGCCCATCAACAGGTCCATAATAAACAAAACCCATTTCTTCAAATAAAGTCCCTGGTAATAACATCCCTTTGGTATGCTCTTCTGCCCTACGTGCAAAATCTTGCATGACAGGCGTTTTAGATAATACTTTTTTACCACTTTCACGCACTGAAGAATAAAAACGACTGGAGAGCAAACGAGTTAAATATTTGCTAAGCCCCCCTACATTGGGAGAAATTGACATATCATTATCATTCAACACAACCAACATATTTGCATATAAATCAGCAGCATGATTGAGCGCCTCATACGCCATACCTGCCGTCATAGCGCCATCACCAATAATGGCCACTGATTGACGAGCATGACCTAATTGTTTTGCTGCCATTGCCATTCCTAAAGCTGCACTGATCGAGGTACTTGAATGCCCTACTCCAAAGGTATCATATTCACTTTCTTCTCGACGGGGAAACGGTGCTAACCCTCCTTGTTGACGAATTGTTTTTATTTCAGCACGTCGTCCTGTAATGATTTTATGACCATAGGCTTGATGCCCAACATCCCAAATTAAGCGATCATTGGGGGTTTCAAACACATAATGCAATGCAATGGTTAATTCCACAGTGCCTAAACCTGCTGCAAAATGCCCCCCTGTATCAGCAACTGTTTCTAATAAACAAGTACGCAAAGCATCGCAAGCCTCAGGTAGTTGTTCTTTACTAAGTAAGCGCAAGGCTTCTGGGGAGTCAATTTTATCTAACATAAAACACCATTATGATAAAAAATCATTGATTTCTTTTTACAATAAAATCAGCAATTTTTCTTAATAAATTCGCTTCTTCACCAAAACAAGACAATGCATCGTATGAAGATTGATAGAGGCTAGCCGTTTTTTCTTTTGCTGCCGACATACCTAAAATAGCAGGATAAGTTGCTTTATTCGCGTCAATATCAGCCCCCTGTTGCTTACCTAAAGTTTCAGTATCACTTTCAATATCTAAAATATCATCTTGAACCTGAAAGGCTAAACCAATACAAGCTGCATATTGCTCTAATGCAATTTGCTGTTCTTGCGTTAATTTATCAGAACAATTGGCTCCCATCATTACACTGGCGCTGATTAATGCCCCTGTTTTATGCAGATGCATATTTTCTAATTGTGACTCTGATAATTTTTTATTGGTCGATGATAAATCAATCACTTGTCCACCAACCATACCAAGTGATCCTGCACTTTTAGCGAGGATATTGATTAATTTGAGTTGATTTTTTAAGGATATATTGTGCGGATCTGAAGCTAGAATTTCAAATGCTAATGTTTGTAGGGCATCACCTGCCAAAATAGCGGTCGCCTCATCAAAAGCTTTATGCGTAGTTGCCTTCCCTCGGCGTAAATCATCATCATCCATTGAAGGGAGGTCGTCATGTATTAATGAATAGGCATGCAACAACTCTATGGCAACGGCTGGAGCATCTAAAGTCTTTTTATCGATCTTAAAGCACTCACCCGCTGCATAAACCAATAAGGGACGTATTCTTTTACCGCCTCCTAGCACAGAATAGCGCATCGCTTGATGTAATAAACAAGGTTCTGTCTCTGCTTTAGGGATTGCATTATTTAATACATTTTCTATTCTTAACTGATAGTTTGTTAGCTTTGCAACCGTTGTCATTTATTATTCATCATTCTTATTTATTTTCATCCGTTAAAAAGTCTTCCTCAATACCTTGAGTCAAAATTTTGATCCGTTGTTCTGCATTATCCAAAGAGGAATGGCAAATTCGGAGCAACGAGATTCCTTTCTCAAAATCTGTTAATGATTCTTCTAAAGATAAATCATTTTGTTCCATTTTGTCGATAAGTGATTCTAAATCTATCATTGCTGATTCAAAATCTACTTTTTTTAGCTTTTTAGTCATCTATTTATAGTCGTCGTTAGTCATAGAAAATGCAAGAATTTATCAAAATTCTTATACTTAAAATAGGTAGAACTTGATAAGAACACCGTAATACACTACTATTTAAGCAGTCATTCATAAATTCTCGGAGAAAAAATATGTTTAGTTTGGATTTTGGTTTTCCTATGCTATTGGTTGTTGGTCTTATTGCTTTCTCATGGTTCAGCTTTTTCTCAGTCGTTTTCGCCTAAGTTTAATACAAACTACAAATATAAAAAAAAGCCGCTAATTAGCGGCTTTTTTTATATCTACGTGTCATCTATACATCTAAGACGGTTATTTAAACTATAATTGACTCACGTATTTTTTTGATTGCATTACTCTCTAGCTGACGAATACGCTCAGCAGAAATATCGTATTTATCCGCAAGATCTTGTAAAGTCGCTTTTTTATCCGTCAACCAACGACTCGCCAAAATATCTTTACTACGATCATCCAATTTAGACAATGCGTTGGTTAAGATTGATTTTTTATGATCCTTCCAGTCCTCTTCTTCTAGTATATCAGATGGATCAGGCTGCTCAGCTTTCAAGTACAAACTAGGTGAATAAGCATTTTCATCATCTTCTTGTCCTGGAGACAGATCAAAACCCAAATCCTGACCGCTCATGCGCTTTTCCATTTCCATAACATCTTTACTGCTAACACCTAAGGTATCAGCAACATCATCAACTTCTGCCTGATTTAACCAGCCTAAACGCTTTTTACTACTACGAAGATTAAAAAATAATTTACGCTGTGCTTTCGTTGTTGCTACTTTTACAATTTTCCAGTTACGCAAGATATACTCGTGCATTTCTGCGCGAATCCAATGCACTGCAAACGAAACTAAACGTACATTCA
>Ga0256832_1002312_pt1 | contig 13009 bp, 8 predicted proteins | sample 134614metaG_FD_190534 | JGI IMG/M metagenome (GOLD analysis project Ga0256832, IMG submission 190534) | Hydrothermal vent microbial communities from Lau Basin, Pacific Ocean - 134-614 | ecosystem: Environmental > Aquatic > Marine > Hydrothermal vents | place: Pacific Ocean: Lau Basin | collected... | reverse complement strand
ATAGTAGGCCTTGATCTCCTCTTCCTTCAGCCGGGCCTTGATCGCAGCCGGGTCGACCTGCACCACGAAATAGCGCAGGGCCCGTTTCTGATCACGCAGCCGCTCGGCGTCGCGCACCTGGGTGGGCGGCAGGAAACCCGTGTCGCCCAGCCCGTCCTGGTACTGTTCCAGGCGCAGCTGCTGACGGACCATGCGCTCGAACTCCACCTTGCTCCGGTGCTGGAGCTTGAGGACCTGGTCGTAGCGCGCGGGGTCGAAGTGTCCGTCCCGCTGGAACTGGGGGATGGATTGGATGGCCTGGACAAGTTGCTCATCGCTGACCGCGTAACCCAGACGGTCCACCTCCTGGTTGAGTAGATACTGGCGCACCAGCGTGTCCAGCGCACGCTGGCGCAGTACCTGCTCGTCGAAACCAGGAGGCAACCTGCCGCCGAAGGCCTGCAGCAGGGCGTTACGCTGGCGCTGCAGTTCGCGGTTGAACGCCTGGGCGGGGATGTCCTCGCCGTTGACCGTGGCCACAATCTGTTCGCCACCCCCGCCGAAGTACTGTTGGATCCCCCACAGGGCGAAGGGGATACTGATCAGGATGACGATGGTGTAAGCGATGATGCCGCTGACGCGGTCCCGGATGTTCTGGAGCATGCCTGATTCCTGCTGCCGCCTGAGCCGAATCACCGACAGCCGGAAGGGTTCCCGCTGGCCGGTCCGGCGCCACCGTGTGCCGCCCACAAAAAAGGGGCATCGGATGATACCCCGTTTCTGATCGAATCTGGCGGAGCGGACGGGACTCGAACCCGCGACCTCCGGCGTGACAGGCCGGCATTCTAACCAGCTGAACTACCGCTCCGAACTCGATGGCCTTGCCACCCGCGAGCCGAGTACCCGGAGATCCCCTCGGCACCTCTGGTGGGTGCTGAGGGAGTCGAACCCCCGACTTTCGCCTTGTAAGGGCGACGCTCTACCGGCTGAGCTAAGCACCCCTGCGCGAGCGGGCGGTTAGTTTACGGCATCCTTGAGTGCTTTGCCAGGCTTGAAGGCAGGCACCTTGGAGGCTGGGATCTCGAGGGTTTCCTGGGTCCTCGGATTGCGTCCGGTCCGGGCGGCGCGCTCGCGCACCAGGAACGTGCCGAACCCCAGAATGGAGACTTGCTCGCCCCGCTTCAGGGCGTCGGTCACCGCTTGGATGACGGCATCGACGGCCCGGGCCGCATCGGCCTTGGTGAGATCGGCTTCCTTGGACACCGCATCGACGAGTTCTGTCTTATTCATCTGTAGCTTCCTAATAGATTGGGTGGGCGGTTGGAACGAACGACCAGGCCTGAGCCGCCCCGTGCACTCCCTGCCACGGCGGAAGGCCCCGTCTCCGGAACGCCAGCACCAGCCCGCGACCCGAGGCACACGGACCAGTGGCTCTACGGAGCTGTGGTGGCGATAACAGCAATCAAGGACCGCGCACCGGATCACACCGGTATGCCGCGGCGCAATTCGTTGTTGTGCGATCTGCCTGCGCCCCCCTGACGCGTGCCTTACGGGTCGCATGGCGGCAGCACCGCTCGACACAGGCAGCGGGACGCGCCCGCCTCCCCCGTGAAACGGGCCTAAATACCGGGAAGGCGCGCCGGTTTTATACCAAGCGCGCCTTCTGCATGTCAACGAAGCACCCGGCCGCCGCGCGATGCCCCGACGAGCGTTCCAGAGGGAGGCATCAACGGCACTTCAGTGGTGTCTGAGCCCCGCCGTGGCCTTGGTTCTGGGCTTCTTCTTGGCGGCGGGCTGGGGTGCCGTCTTGGCTGCCACCAGAGGCTCGGGCATCTTCTGCAACGCGAGCTCGAGCACCTCGTCGATCCACTGCACCGGGCGGATGTCGAGCCGCTGCTTGATGTTGCGCGGGATCTCCGCCAGGTCCTTCTCGTTGTCCTTGGGAATCAGGACCGTGCGGATACCACCCCGGTGCGCGGCCAGCAGCTTCTCTTTGAGCCCGCCGATGGGCAGGACCTCGCCCCGCAGCGTGATCTCCCCGGTCATGGCCACGTCGGCCTTGACCGGAATCCCGGTCAGCGCCGAGACCAGCGCGGTGCACATCCCGATGCCCGCACTCGGCCCGTCCTTGGGCGTGGCGCCTTCGGGCACGTGGACGTGGATGTCCTTCTTCTCGTAGAAGTCGGGATCGATTCCGAGGGCCTCGGCACGGCTGCGGACCACGGTGAGCGCGGCCTGGATGGATTCCTGCATCACGTCGCCCAGCTGCCCAGTGTAGGTGAACTTGCCCTTGCCGGGCACCACGGCCGTCTCGATGGTCAAGAGTTCACCACCCACCTCGGTCCAGGCAAGCCCCGTGACCTGGCCGACACGGTCCTCCTCCTCGGCCAGCCCGTAGCGGAAGCGTGGCACGCCAAGGTACTTCTCCAGATTGCGCGCGGTCACCGTCACCCGCTGGTCGCGCTTCTTCTTGAGCAGCAGCGACTTGACCACCTTGCGGCAGATCTTGGAGATCTCGCGCTCCAGGTTGCGCACGCCCGCCTCACGCGTGTAGTGACGCACGATGTCGCGCACTGCACCCTCGGTGATGCTCAGTTCGCCCTTGCGGATCCCGTTGGCCTTCATTTGCTTGGGGATCAGGTAGCGCTCGGCGATCTGCACCTTTTCGTCCTCGGTGTAACCCGGGATGCGGATCACCTCCATGCGGTCAAGCAGCGGACCCGGGATGTTCAAAGTGTTGGCCGTGGCCACGAACATCACGTCGGACAGGTCGAAATCCACCTCCAGGTAGTGATCGTTGAAGGTGTGGTTCTGCTCCGGGTCCAGCACCTCCAGCAGGGCCGAAGCGGGGTCACCGCGAAAGTCCATGGACATCTTGTCGATCTCGTCCAGCAGGAACAGCGGATTGCGCACGCCGACCTTGGCGAGGTTCTGGATGATCTTGCCCGGCATGGAGCCGATATAGGTCCGGCGGTGACCGCGAATCTCCGCCTCGTCCCGCACGCCGCCCAGGGACATGCGCACGAACTTGCGCCCCGTTGCCCGCGCGATGGACTTGGCGATGGAGGTCTTGCCGACCCCAGGGGGCCCCACCAGACACAGGATCGGTCCCTTGAGCTTGCGCACGCGCTGCTGCACGGCCAGGTACTCCAGGATGCGCTCCTTGACCTTCTCCAGGCCGTAGTGGTCGGCCTCCAAGACCGCCTCGGCGCGCTTCAGGTCACGGGTGACCCGCGTGCGCTTCTTCCATGGCACGTTCACCAGCCAGTCGATGTAGTTGCGCACCACCGTGGCCTCGGCCGACATGGGCGACATCATCTTGAGTTTGTTGAGCTCGGCCGTGGCCTTGTCCTTGGCCTCCTTGGACATGCCAGCCGCCTCGATCTTGCGCTCCAGCTCTTCGAGCTCGTTGGGCGTCTCGTCCAGTTCTCCGAGCTCTTTCTGGATCGCCTTCATCTGCTCGTTGAGGTAGTACTCGCGCTGGCTCTTCTCCATTTGCTGCTTGACCCGCCCGCGGATGCGCTTCTCCAGGTCCAGCACGTCCATCTCGCCCTCGATGAGTCCGAGCAGATGCTCCAGGCGCTGCTGCACATCGACCATCTCCAGGATGTGCTGCTTCTCGTCGATCTTCAGCGCCATGTGGGCGGCGATGGTGTCGGCCAAGCGCGAGGGATCGTCGATGCCCGAGACGGAGGTCAGGATCTCCGGGGGCACCTTCTTGTTCATCTTCACGTACTGCTCGAACTGCCCCACCACCGAACGCATCACCACCTCCAGTTCGCGCTCGTTGGCGGGCAAGACCGACTCCAGCGGCTCGATGCGGGCCGAGAAAAACTCTTCTTCACCGAGATACTCGACGATCCGCGCGCGTTGCCCACCTTCCACCAGCACCTTGATGGTGCCGTCGGGCAGCTTGAGGAGCTGCAGGATGGTGGACAGGGTACCCACCTGGTAGATCTGTTCGCGCGTGGGGTCGTCGAGCTCGGCGCTCTTCTGCGCCACCAGCAGGATCTGCTTGTTGTCCGCCATGGCCGTCTCGAGGGCACGGATGGATTTCTCACGCCCCACGAACAACGGGATGACCATGTGCGGATACACCACTACGTCACGCAGTGGAAGCACGGGCACGATGCTACCTTGCTCGTGCAGGATTCGGGGAGTGTCTGTCATACCCATGGTGAATGCTCGCCTGTAAGGGGAATTGCGCAGGACTGCCGGCCAACGGCCGGAGCCTGCCTGATGATCCATAAGTATGGATAATTAAAGCGGTTTTCAAGCCGCGCCATCCACCGCCCCGACGGCCACCACGGCACTCGGAGCGGCTCTGCTGTGTGGCGACGGGCCGCCGCGGGTCTCGGTCGGGTTGGACGGACGCCGGCGCTCAGTCCGAAGCCGCCTGTTCGTAATCCGATCCCTCGTAGATGAGATAGGGCTTGGCGTCCCCGTTGATCACGGCCTCGTCCACCACCACCTTGGTCACGTTCTCCAGTGACGGGAGGTCATACATGGTGTCGAGCAGTACATGCTCCATGATCGTGCGCAGGCCGCGCGCTCCGGTCTTGCGTTCCATGGCCCTGCGGGCGATGGCATAGAGGGCGTTCTTGCGGAACTCCAGCTCCACGCCTTCCATCTCGAACAGGCGCTGATACTGCTTGGTGATGGCGTTCTTGGGTTCGGTGAGGATGCGCACCAAGGCCTCCTCGTCCAGCTCCTCCAAGGTGGCCACCACGGGCAGCCGCCCCACGAACTCCGGGATCAGCCCGTAGCGGATCAGGTCCTCGGGCTCCACGTCGCGCAACACTTCGCCGAGGGGACCGGCCTCCTCCACACTGCGAATCTCCGCCGAGAAGCCGATACCCCCTTTCTCCCGCCGCTCGCGGATGATCTTGTCCAGCCCGGCGAACGCCCCCCCGCAGATGAACAGGATGTTCTTGGTGTCCACCTGCAGGAATTCCTGCTGTGGGTGCTTGCGCCCCCCCTGGGGAGGCACCGAGGCCACGGTCCCTTCGATGAGCTTGAGCAACGCCTGCTGCACACCCTCTCCGGAGACGTCGCGGGTGATGGAGGGGTTGTCGGACTTGCGTGAGATCTTGTCGATCTCGTCCACGTAGACGATCCCGGTCTGCGCCTTCTCGACGTCGTAGTCGCACTTCTGCAGCAACTTCTGGATGATGTTCTCCACGTCCTCACCGACATAACCCGCCTCCGTGAGCGTGGTCGCATCGGCGATGGTGAAGGGTACGTTGAGCAGGCGCGCCAGCGTCTCGGCCAGCAGGGTCTTGCCGGAGCCGGTGGGCCCAATCAGCAGGATGTTGCTCTTGGCCAGCTCCACGTCGTTCTTGCCCGCGGGCTGGTTCTCCAGGCGCTTGTAGTGGTTGTAGACCGCCACGGCCAACACCTTCTTCGCCTGTTCCTGGCCGATAACGTACTCGTCGAGGATCTTCTTGATCTCGTGCGGGTTGGGGAGCTTGCTGGCCGCGCCCCCGGACTGCTCCTGCATCTCCTCACGAATGATGTCGTTGCAGAGCTCCACGCACTCGTCACAGATGAACACGGACGGGCCGGCGATCAGCTTCCTCACCTCGTGCTGGCTCTTGCCGCAGAACGAGCAGTACAGCAACTTGCCGCTGTCCTTGTCCCGGTGTTTGTTGTCGCTCATGACGGTCCTCTGCAGGGGAATACCCGACTAACCATGCCTCGTTCGCCAGGCCGTTTCAACCCGCCGACCCTATGGAATAGCCCATTTGCCGGCCAGTCGCGCCATCCGGGCCCGCGCCCTCCCAGGCGCCGTTTCCACCAAGTTTAGCTCAGGAGCCGGCTGTCGAGATTCGGCTCATTGCTCCTTTTCGGGCCGTGCGCGCTGGTCGAGGACCTGATCCACGAGACCGTATTCCACCGCGTCGGTGGCGCTCATGAAATTGTCGCGCTCGGTATCCTCCTGGATCTTCTCGATGGGCTGGCCGGTGTGCTTGGCCAGGATCTGGTTGAGCGTATCACGCGTGCGCAAGATCTCGCGGGCGTGAATGTCGATGTCGGTGGCCTGTCCCTGGAACCCACCCAGGGGCTGGTGGATCATGATGCGCGAGTGCGGCAGGACGAAACGCTTGCCCTTGGCTCCTCCAGCCAGCAGCAGCGCGCCCATGCTCGCCGCCTGACCCACACACAGCGTGCCCACGTCCGGACGGATGAACTGCATGGTGTCGTAGATGGCCATCCCCGCCGTGACGGCACCGCCCGGGGAGTTGATGTAGAGCGAGATGTCCTTGTCCGGATTCTCCGATTCCAGGAACAGCAGCTGGGCCACCACGAGATTCGCCATGTGGTCCTCGATGGGACCCACGATGAATACCACCCGCTCCTTGAGCAGACGGGAGAAGATGTCGTATGCGCGTTCGCCGCGGGCCGTCTGCTCCACGACCATGGGCACCAGATTGAGGGCCTTGATCTCTGTCATCGATGTCTCCGTTGGGGGATGAAACGCTTGCGTACACCGCGCATGCGGTGCCGGGCCTCAGGCCATGTAGTCCTGGAACGCCTTGGGCTCCTCCTCCACGCGGGCCTCCTGGAGCACCGTATCCACGAGCATGTCTTCGAGGACCTTGCCCTCCACCTCGCGACGGGCCTCGGGATTGCGCCGGTAGTACTCCTTGAGCAGCTCGGGCTCCTCGTAGCTCTCGGCCAGCTTGTCGATCTCTTCGGCCACGCGGTCCGGGTCCGGGCTCAGCTCCTGCTCCCGCACGATGGCCCCGATGATCAGGCCGAGGGCCACGCGCCGCCGGGCTTGCTCCTCGAAACGCTCGTCCGGAAACTGGGTGGCGTCCTGGACCCCCAGCATCTCCATGGTCTGCTTGCGCAGGGTTTCGATCTCCTGCCTGACGAGCGCGGCGGGCACTTCCACGGGGTTGCGCTCCAGCAGTGCGTCCATGACCTGCGCCTTGAGGTCCGCCCGAATCTTCTCTTCCAATTCCCTTTCCATATTGGACCGTACCTGTCGGCGAAGTTCTTCCACTCCGCCGGACTCGACGCCGAATGCCTTGGCCAGGGCCTCGTCGAGCTCGGGCAGCCGTGGCTCCTCCACCTGCTTGAGCGTCACTTCGAAGTGCACCGTCTTGCCTGCGATGTCCTTGTTGTGGTGGTCCTCGGGGAACGGCAGGTCGAACGCCTTGTGTTCGCCGGGACGCAGGCCCTCGAGCTGCTCGTCGAATCCCGGGACCCAACGACCGCCACCCAGCTCCAGAACCACGTCCTTTCCGCTGCCGCCTGCAAACGTCTTGCCTTCCACCGTGGCCTCCAGGTCGAAGGTCACCCGGTCCCCCATGCGGGCGGGGCGGTCCACCGCCTCCCAACTCTTGCGCTGCTCGCGCAGGCGCTCGATCACGCGGTCCACATCCTCTTCCGTGATCTCCACCCGGGGGCGGCGGATACGGACGCCCGCCATGGAGGCCGGAGTGATCTCGGGGAGAACCTCGAACTCGGCGACGAACTCGAGGTCCTTGTGGAAGTCCAGGCCCTCCACGGAGAACTCGGCCATGCCCGCCGGCTTGAGGTCGTGTTCCTGCAAGGCCTCGGCATAGCTCTCTTGCATCAGCTCGCTGGCGACCTCCTGAAGCACCTGCCTGCCGAAGCGCTGCCTGACCACCCGCAAGGGCACCTTGCCCGGCCGGAACCCGTCGAGGCGCACACGCCGGGACAGGTCCTTGAGCCGTTTTTCCACCTCCGTGTCGATCCGCTCGGCAGGCACCTGGATGGTCATCTTGCGGCCCAGGGCCCCCGTGGGTTCCACCGTTGCTTGCATCTGAAAAACCTCTGTCTGGACGGTTGATTCGTGAAGCGGGGACACCCCGGGCGCAACCAGCGGGTGGGCGGGTCAATGGTGCGAAAGGAGAGATTCGAACTCTCACGGGTTGCCCCACTGGAACCTAAATCCAGCGCGTCTACCAATTCCGCCACTTTCGCATGTTCGGGTCCGGCAGCCCCGCATCCTGCGGCGCGGTCCCGTGCCTCGTGGCAGCGGGAAGATCCGCCGGAGGCCGCTTGGACCGACCGCGCATTATACCCGTGAGGGCCGGAAGGGTGTAAGCGGGAGGCTCACTGGACCTGGGGGCGAGCCTCCCGCTGTCCGAGGCCATGCCAGGCCACCGCTGCGGCCAACAGGGCCACCGCGGCCGAGACGAAGAACACACCCGGACCACCCATCCATTCCCAGAGCCGACCGGCATAGAAGCTTCCCAGGGCACCCCCCATCCCGAAGCTGGTGCTCGAGTACAACGCCTGTCCCCGGCCTTGGAGGCGCCCGGGAAAGAATCGGTGCACCAGGTCGATGGCCGAGGCGTGGAGGAGTCCGAAACTGGCCGCATGCAGGAGCTGGGCGGCCACCAGCACGGGGGTTCGGTCCACGAACCCCGCCAGCAGCACCCAGCGCAGGGCCGTGAGGATCAGGGCGGCGATCAGGATGCGCGCGGCACCGAAGCGCCCCAGCCCGTGATGCATCACCAAGAACACGGCCACTTCGGCCACCACACCCAAGGCCCAGTACAGGCCCACGGCCTCGCGTGTGTACCCGTGCTGTTCCAGATAGATGCTGAAAAACGCGTAGTACGGCCCGTGGCTCGCCTGCCCAAGGAGGCAGGCCGCCAGCAGGGCGAGCGTGGCCGGCCGACGCAGCACTTCGCTCAGCCGGGCACGGGTTCCGGGAGCCGCCAGGCCTGTGTGGTCGGGCACCCAGAGCGTGTTGACCCAGATGCCTGCGAGGAGCGCCAGGACGATGAGGGGGAGTTGGGCGATGCCTTCGCCACCGAGCCAGCAGGGCAGTCCGGCCACGGTCAGAATGAAGCCGATGGACCCCCACAGACGCACCCGGGCATAGCGGTGGATCCGGGGCCCCAGGTGGTTGAGCGTCACCGCCTCGAACTGGGGCAATGCAGCGTTCCAGAAGAAGGCGAACAGCCCCAGCCAAAGGAGCATCCACGCGAAGCTGGCGGTCACGGCCAGGGGCGCGAAACAGACCGCTGCGGCCAGGGAGGCCAGACGGATCATGCGCATCCGGTGGCCGTGGTGATCGGCGATCCAGCCCCACAGGTTGGGGGCCACGATCTTGGTACCCATCACCACCGCCATGGCATCGCCGATCCGCGAGGCGGAGAGCCCCAGGTGCTGGAGATACAACCCCCAAAACGGCACGAAGGCACCGAGGCTGGCGAAATAAAAAAAGTAGAACGTCGACAGACGGACGTACGGAATCCGCGTCGTGTCCGATGCCTGCCGCACGGGGACGGCGCGCGTCGGGCCGCGGTGCGGGATCAGAGCGGCTCGTGGACACCGGCCGGCACCGGGGCCAGGCCGCTGTCCACATCGGCGTTCTGGGCGCGGTGCCGCAGCGCGTGGTCCATGAGCACGAGGGCCAGCATGGCCTCGGCGATGGGCGTGGCGCGGATCCCGACGCAGGGATCGTGGCGTCCCTTGGTCACCACCTCCACCGGACGGCCCTGCGTGTCGATGCTGCGCCCCGGGACGCGAATACTGGAAGTGGGTTTGAGTGCGATGTGCACCACGATGTCCTGGCCCGAAGAGATCCCCCCCAGGACACCGCCGGCCTCGTTGCTGAGAAAACCCTGGGGCGTGATCTCGTCACGATGCTCGCTGCCGCGCTGCTCCACGGCACGGAATCCCGCGCCGAGTTCCACACCCTTCACCGCGTTGATGCTCATCATGGCATGGGCGATCTCGGCGTCCAGGCGATCGAAGACCGGCTCCCCCCAACCCGGCGGCACCCCCCGGGCCACGGTGGTGACCCGTGCCCCGATCGAGTCACCCGCCTTGCGCAGCGCGTCCATGAACCGCTCGAGCTCCGCCACCTGGGTGGCGTCGGGCCAGAAGAACGGATTCTCTTCGACCACCGACCAGTCCAGCCGCGCGGGCCGGTACGGGCCCAGCTGCGAGAGAAAACCCCGGATCTCCACCCCGTAGCGTTCCCGCAAGTACTTTTTGGCCACGGCACCGGCCGCCACCCGCATGGCCGTCTCACGCGCCGAGGCCCGACCACCGCCGCGGTAGTCGCGAAGCCCGTATTTCTGCAGGTAGGTGTAATCGGCATGCCCCGGACGGAACCGGTCCTGAATCTCGGCATAGTCCCGGGAGCGTTGATCCTGGTTGTAGATGACCATGGCAATGGGGGTGCCGGTGGTACGCCCCTCGAACACCCCCGAGAGGATCCGCACCCGGTCCGGCTCGCGGCGTTGCGTGGTGTGCCGGGACTTGCCCGGCCGACGCCGCTCGAGCTCCATCTGCACGTCCGCCTCCGACAGGCGCATGCCGGGAGGACAGCCGTCGACGATGCAGCCGATGGCCGGCCCGTGGCTCTCGCCGAACGAGGTGACCGTGAACAGCTTCCCGAAGGTGTTGCCGGACATGGGGTTCGGATTGTATCAGAGGGTCCGTCCGGCCAGTCGCATACACTCGGCCGCATCGAGCACGAACACGCCCTCTCCGCCCCGCTCCAAGGCCACCCATTGAAAGGGCACCCGCGGGAAGGCGGCCTCCAAGCGCTCGGCCCCGTCCCCCACCTCGACCACCAGCAGCCCCGTCGGTGTCAGGTGGCGACCGGCCCCGGCCAGGATGCGCCGCACCAAGTCCAACCCGTCGGCTCCGGCCGCCAGACCCAACGCCGGCTCCCGCCGGTACTCCGCGGGCAGGGCCGCCAGCTCTGCCTGCGGCACATAGGGGGGATTGCTCACGATGAGATCGTAACGCCGGCCACCGAAGGCCTCGAAGAGGTCGGAGCGCACGGCGTTCACGCGCGCAGTCACCCGGTGGCGAGCGATGTTGATCCGCGCGACCTCCAGGGCACCCTCCGAGACCTCGCCCAGATCCACCTGCGCCTCGGGAAAGGCGTGCGCGCAGGCGATCCCGATGCATCCGCTGCCCGCGCACAGATCGAGGACGCGCCCCACCGGGCCCGGCCGCAGCCAGGGCGCGAAACGCTGCTCGATGAGTTCGGCTATGGGGGAACGGGGCACCAGGACCCGCTCGTCCACATAGTAGGAGCGCCCGGCGAACCAGGCCTCACCCAGCAGATAGGCCAGCGGCATGCGCGTCCCGATACGAGCCCCCACGAGTTGGTCGATCATGCACAAGGACTCGCGCTCCACCGGGTGATCAATCGGCACCGGATCGGTGACCGGGAGGCCGAGCACGTGCAGCACCAGCCAGGCCGCCTCGTCCCAGGCGCTCTCCGTACCATGGCCGAAATAGAGCCCGGCGGACTCGAAACGGGCCGCCACCCGGTCCACCACCTGGCCCAGGGTGTGCCGCTGCGCCATCAGCCCGGGTGAGCCCGGCCGTCTTCACCCCGGGGCAGGCGCGCAGCCGGCCAGCGGGTCTCGTCGTAGAACAATGCCATGAGCGCATCCGCGGCCACGGGGCGCGAAAAATAGTATCCCTGCCCGTAGTCGCAGCCCATGGCTTGCAGGCGTTCGGCCACGGAGGCGGTCTCCACGCCTTCTGCCGTCACATGCATGCCTACGGCCTTGGCCATGCCGATGGCGTGGCGCACGATGGACTCCACGCGCGGGCGCTGTTCGATGACGCGCACGAAGGCCTGGTCGATCTTCACCGAGGTGGCCGGGAAATCGGCCAGATAGGCCAACGAGGAGTAGCCCGTGCCGAAGTCGTCGATGGCGATGGGATGCCCGTGACGGCGCAGCCCGGCCAGCACCCGGAGCACCTGGCGCGGGTCCACCATGAGCGAGGACTCGGTGACCTCGATCTCCAGGGCGCTCGCGGGCACGCCGCATTCGCGCAGATGCGAGTCCACGAAGTGATGGAAGTCCTCCTGCATGAGGTTACGCACCGTGACGTTCACGGCCACGGTGAGATCGAACCCCGCCGCCCGCCACTCGGCGAGTTGACGGCAAGCGTTGCGAAGCACCCAGCGGGTCACCGCCTGGACCAGCTCCGTCCCTTCCAGCATGGGCACGAACTTGCCCGGCGGCAGCAGGCCGAGGTCCGGGTGGTTCCAACGCAGCAGCGCCTCCACCCCCACGATCCTGCGGCGCGTGAGGTCCACCTTGGGCTGATAGTGCAGCACCAGGTGACCGCGCCGGATCGCCTCCGGGAGCCCCCCCAGCAGGGACATGGCTTCGCGACTCGGGCCCTCCACCTCTTCGTCGTAGAGCGCGAAGGCAGTGGCGCGGTCGTGGGCGTAGGCCATGGCAGCGTCGGCCTTCTTCACCAGGTCGTCGCCGTGCACGATGTGGCCGTCCTGAGCGATGGCGCCCAGATAGATGTCCACGTACACCGGTACGTGATCGACCTCCAGGGCACTCGACAGGATCGGATGCAGCTCGAGGGCCACGGCCTCGATCTCCTCCCGGGTCGCCCCGGGCAGGAGCAGTGCCAGGCGCTCGGGGTGGTAGTGATAGACCTGTGCATCGGGGGGACGGTGCTCCACCAGTCGACGGGCCAGGGTGAGGATCACCCGGTCCACCGCTTCGTAGCCCAGGGTGTTGGAGATCTCCAGGAGGTTGTCGATCTGGACCACCATGAGGCCCAGTGCATCCGCCGGGTTGGCACGCAGGGCCTCCAGCAGCGCCGCCTGGTTGGGCAGTCCGGTGAGCGGATTGTGGCGCAGCATCCAGGCCTGCCAGTCCAGGTGGCGCTTGAACGCGGTGGAGGCCGCCCCGACCACCGTGCCCACGAGCAGGAAGAACCCGATTCGGTACAGCCAGTTGATGGCCGGCTGGGTCTCACCCGTAGCCACCTCCAGCGGCACCAAGGGCCCCAGGAGCAGGCCGCCGGCCAGCGCCGCGAGCACGCCGCCGCGCACACCGAAGCCGAGTGCGGCGAGCAGCACGGGCAGGTACATGGTGTGGGCATAGACGTATTTGAGCCCGCCCGTTGCATAGACCAGGCCGACGACACCGACCATGAGCAGCCCGATCGCCAGCACCACCACGACCGCCTTCGGGCCACGGGGCCGCAGCCATCCGTGCCAGAGCGCCGACTGTGCGGCGGACGGACCGCCGAATGGTGG
>Ga0256832_1002311_pt1 | contig 13012 bp, 12 predicted proteins | sample 134614metaG_FD_190534 | JGI IMG/M metagenome (GOLD analysis project Ga0256832, IMG submission 190534) | Hydrothermal vent microbial communities from Lau Basin, Pacific Ocean - 134-614 | ecosystem: Environmental > Aquatic > Marine > Hydrothermal vents | place: Pacific Ocean: Lau Basin | collected... | reverse complement strand
TACCGTACCGCATATCTTGAAAAGATGCAGCAAAAGCTGGGGCTTGATACGGCAGAGAAAGGGGATGTGCTACTGGTAAAGCATCTGCTCGGGGTATTACAGGCATTGCAAGTGGACTACACACTCTTTTTCAGAACCCTCAGCCGATACGACGGTGAGCGTAAGTCGCTGCTTTCTTTGGGTCTTTACCATACCCCCATGAACGAGTGGCTTGACAGTTACGATGAACGGTTGAAACATAACAAAAGCAGTACAGCAGAACGCCATGAAACAATGCTTCAGACCAATCCCAAATATGTTTTGAAAAACTATATGCTTCAGGAAGCCATCGATGCAGCTGAAAAAGGGGACTATGTGCTGATAGACGATCTTTTTCAAATTGCACAGAATCCTTTTGAGGAACATCCGAAGTTTGAACGCTGGGCAGCGCATACACCTGAGGAATACCGTAACACGAAGCTCAGCTGCAGCTCATGAGCCTTGTTTAAGCACGGAGCCATTATAATGAGAAAAGATTCTATTTTAGGAGGCAATCATGTACCGTTTACAATGTTTTGATACACAGCCGGTTTCTGAGCTTGAAAGTGAACTGCGCCACTTTTTCAGCCGTTTGCACAGCATCAAGTGTCAATTACAGGAGGCACAGGCGCGTCAGCGTCTCAACCGCATTCAGCGTGCACGCTGCCGACAGAACCTGCTTGATCTTGAAAAAGTTGAGCGTGATTTTTATGCACTGGGACACCAGGAAGATGTTCGCCATCTTTACCGTAAAGTACACCGCTACGTCAAACTTGACCACCAACGTCTGATGCAGACATTCGGACAGGAAACAGTGGAACGCTGTTCTCTGTTCGCAGCACTGTGAATATTTGTAAAAAAGAGCAGGAATGAAAGAGAAAATCTATACATTGGAAGAACTACAAAACATCATACGGTCAGAAATAGGCGTACTGCTCTATTTCTCAGGAGAGAACTGCAACGTCTGCCATGCGCTCAGACCGAAATTCAAAGAACTATTTGATAGTGAGTTTCCCAAGATCAAACAAATTTACCTCGATGCCCATGAAAATCCTGAAATCTCGGCACACTTTCAAGTTTTCTCTGTACCGACGATGATTGTTTTTCTTGACGGACGGGAGTTTGTAAGAGAGGGGAGGGCAGTCAGTCTGCATAAAATGACTGAGCAGCTCAAACGCCCCTACACAATGATGACGGAGTAAGCCAAACAGTCTGGCTATTTGGCAGCGTTCAATGTGTAGTGTTCAGAATAGAACAATATTTTATGCCTACGTTTTTTAAAAAAGTAGGCATAAAGTCCAAAAGCGAAAATAGGCATAATTTTAAAAAATATTATGTTAACCAAAAATCCCCTAAAACTCAAAAAATCCCCATAAACCCCTCTAAAATCGATTTTAAGCCTGTTTAGCCATTAAATTGGGTAAAATTTACAAACTTTTACAAACGCAAAGGAAAAGAATGGCTGATTTGTTTGAAGACGGTCACAATACCGAAGAGGTATTGATTGAAGAGAGTATTAAAACGAGCTACCTTGACTACTCGATGAGTGTCATCATCGGTAGGGCATTGCCGGATGCACGTGATGGACTGAAACCTGTGCATAGGCGTATTCTGTATGCCATGAATGATCTCAATCTTTCACACCGTGCACCCTATAAAAAATCTGCACGTATTGTCGGGGATGTGATCGGTAAGTATCACCCCCACGGTGATACGGCAGTCTATGACGCGCTGGTGCGTATGGCACAGGATTTCTCCATGCAGGCGCCGCTGATAGACGGTCAGGGGAACTTCGGTTCCATTGACGGTGACAATGCCGCTGCAATGCGTTATACCGAAGCACGTATGACAAAGATTGCAGAAGAACTGCTGAACGATATTGAAAAAGATACAGTCGATTTTGTCCCCAACTACGACGACTCTATGGTTGAGCCTGACGTACTGCCTTCACGTGTACCTAACCTGCTTCTGAACGGTTCAAGCGGTATTGCCGTAGGTATGGCAACCAATATTCCGCCTCACCGTTTGGATGAATTGATCGAAGCACTGGTATTGCGTATTGACAATCCTGACGCAACAGTTGAAGATATGATGAAAATCGTACAGGGGCCGGATTTCCCGACAGGCGGTATCATTTTCGGACGTAAGGGAATTACGGATGCCTATACTACCGGACGCGGGCGTATCAAAGTGCGTGCCAAAACACATATTGAGCAAAAAGGAAACAAAGAAGTCATCATTATCGATGAACTTCCCTACCAGGTCAATAAAGCAAGACTCATTGAGAATATTGCGCAACTGGTACGGGATAAACAGCTCGATGGGATCAGTGAGATCCGTGACGAGTCCGACCGTGAAGGTATACGTGTTGTGCTTGAGCTGAAGCGTGATGCGATGAGTGAGATCGTGCTGAACAACCTCTTTAAATCGACACAGATGCAGGTAACCTTCGGGATCATTATGCTGGCCATTAACAATAAAGAGCCAAAAGTATTTACTTTGATGGAACTCTTTGACCTTTTCCTCAATCACAGAAAGACAGTTGTAATCCGCCGTACCATCTTCGATCTGGAAAAAGCGCGTGCAAGAGCGCACATCTTGGAAGGTCTGAAGATTGCTGTTGACAATATTGATGAAGTCATTAAAATCATCAGAAGCTCTTCAGATGATGAAGATGCGCGTAACAACCTGATGGAACGTTTCAAGCTTTCCGAAATTCAGGCGAAAGCGATTCTTGAAATGCGTCTGCGCCGTCTGACAGGATTGGAGATCGAAAAGATCGAAAATGAGTTGGCGGAACTGTTGAAAAAGATTGCAGAGCTTGAAGGTATTCTCAAGTCTGAAGCGAAGATCAATGCCATTATCCGTGATGAACTTGTTGAAATAGGGGAAAAGTATGCTACCCCAAGACGTACAGAGATTGTAGATGACTATGACGACATTGACATCGAAGACCTTATTCCTAACGAGCCGATGGTTGTGACCATTACCCACAGAGGCTACATCAAGCGTGTACCGGTGAAGATGTACGAGAAACAGCACAGAGGCGGCAAGGGTAAAACGGCGGTGACGACCTATGATGATGACTTCATTGAGAGCTTCTTTACCTCCAACACGCATGACACGCTCATGTTTGTGACTGACAGAGGACAGCTCTACTGGCTTAAAGTTTACCGTATTCCTGAAGGATCACGTACTGCCAAAGGCAAAGCGGTGGTCAACCTGATCAATCTGCAGCCGGATGAGAAGATCATGGCGATCATTCCTACAACAGACTTCGATGAGAGCAAATCGCTTGTATTCTTTACCAAAAACGGTATCGTCAAGCGTACCAACCTCTCTGAATACTCAAACATTAGAAGTAATGGTGTCAGAGCGATCAATCTTGATGAAAACGATGAACTGGTCACTGCCAAAATTGTAACGCCGGAAACAAAATGGCTGTTTGTTGCTACCAAAAAAGGGCTCTGTATCCGCTTCAAGGTTGAAGATGCAAGAGAGATCGGGCGTGTTTCCCGTGGTGTGACGGCGATCAAGTTCAAGATTGACGGTGACTATGTCTGCGGTGCGACAACCATCCAGGATGAAGAGGATGAACTGCTGATGCTCTCCGAAAAAGGACTTGGAAAACGTACGACAGCCAGCGAGTACCGTGAGCAGAACCGTGCGGGTAAAGGGGTTATTTCCATGAAACTGACACCTAAAACTGGTGATGTGGTCGGCGTGGTACTGGTCGAAGAGGACAAAGACCTGATGTGTCTGACCAGTGTCGGCAAGATGATCCGTGTCGATATGGAACAGATCAGAAAGGCAGGACGTAATACATCGGGTGTCAAAGTTGTTACTGTCGATAAGAAAGATATTGTTGTTTCCATGGCAAAATGTCAGAAAGAAGAGAAGCCCCAAGAGGTAGAAGAAAACAACGAAGAGGAGGCGGGAGAAGCCTCTCAAAATACTTTAGATTTAGGACTGGAATAAAATGAAAAAATATAATGTAGCAGTTGTTGGCGCATCCGGCGCCGTGGGCGAAGAGCTTTTTAGAGTACTGGATGAGGTGAAGTTTCCCATCAATACCGTACTTCCCTTGGCCAGTGCAAACAGTGTAGGGGTTGAAGTCGAGTGTCAGGGGAAAACCTACAAGATCGAAGAGTTAACAGAGACTGTCTTTGAAGGACGCGATATTGACATTGCATTCTTCAGTGCAGGCGGCAGTATTTCGGCACACTATGCCAAGTATGCGGTCGAAGCGGGAGCAGTGGTCATTGACAATACTTCCCACTTCCGTATGGACCCGGATGTACCGCTGGTCGTACCTGAGGTAAACCCCGAAGATATTGAACTGTGGGAAGATACCGGAATCATTGCAAACCCCAACTGTTCGACGATTCAGATGGTACAGCTGCTCAAGCCTCTTGATGATCTCTACGGCATCAAACGTGTCGATGTAAGTACCTATCAGGCAGTTTCGGGTGCAGGCAAAAAGGGAATGGAAGAGCTGGTAATGCAGATGAAAGACTTTTTCGCTTTCAAACTCGATGAAACGGACATAGAAGCCTTCAGTCACCAGATTGCGCTCAATGTCATTCCTCAGATCGACAAACCTATGGAAAACGGCTACACCAAAGAGGAGATGAAGATGGTCAATGAGACCAACAAGATCATGCATACAGACTTTGCCGTCTCGGCTACCTGTGTACGTGTTCCGGTGCTCCGTTCACACTCCGAGTCGATTACTGTAACGTTTAAAGAAGGGGTTGATGTGAGTGTAGAAGAAGCCAGAGAAGCACTGGCGAACTTCGAGAATGTAAAAGTTGTCGATGATCTTGAAAAGGGTGAATATCCCATGCCGATTACGGCAACCGATACAGATTATACCTATGTCGGCCGTATCAGAAAAGATATCTTTTCTGAAAATATACTCCATATGTGGGGTGTAGCAGATCAGGTCAGAGTAGGGGCTGCGACCAATGCAGTACGTATTGCTCAGAAGTGGATCAAACTTCAGGAGGATGTGTAACTTATGAAAGAGACACATACAGAAGAAGAACATTTGGCAATGGACAGGGAAAACCAGTCGGTGATTGAGCATGCCTTTGAAAGTGTGCTATGGGGTACACGCTTTTTCGTCCTGCTTGCTGTTATTTTTAGTATGATAGGGGGCATTGCGCTCTTTATTGTTGCAAGTGTCGATGTTTGGCATGTAGCCGGTACAGTTTTTACAAACTATTTTGGACATGCAGGGCATGTAGCAAATTTCCATGAGAAAATTGTTGCCGAGTTGATTGGGGCAATAGACCTCTATCTGATAGCGATTGTGCTGTTCATCTTCGGTTTCGGACTTTATGAACTGTTCATTTCCAAAATCGATGTAGCAGAGCGCAGTGCAGCCTCCAAAATACTGGAGATCCATTCGCTCGATGAACTCAAAGACAAGCTTGCCAAGGTGATCATTATGGTGCTCATTGTCGGCTTTTTCAAGCGTGCCATGCACACGACCTACGGTGGCGCCATGGACATGCTCGCCCTTGCGGGTGCTATTTTGGCACTTGCACTGGCATTCTATTTTATGCATAAGGGAGACAGCCACTGATGAGCAAGATTTTTGTAGATGCCTGTTTGGGCAAGGAGACACCGTACACACCGGTATGGATGATGAGACAGGCGGGACGATACTTGCCCGAATATATGAAAGTACGTGCCGAAGCGGGGAGTTTTCTTGACCTGTGCCACGACCCTGAAAAAGCGGCTGAAGTAACATTGCAGCCGGTAGATATTGTCGGTGTGGATGCAGCAATCCTCTTTAGTGATATTTTGGTGATCCCCGATGAGATGGGGATGGATCTGAGCTTTGTCAAGGGAGAAGGACCCAAGTTTTCCGACCCTATTACATCGCAGGAGGATCTTGATAGACTCATCGGCGGTGAAGAGGCTGCTGGCAGGCTAACCTACGTGTACGATACGATCAAGTTGATCAAAGAACGTCTGGCAGATGACAAGGCACTCATCGGTTTTACCGGTGCACCGTGGACATTGGCGACTTATATGATCGAGGGACAGGGTACCAAGACTTATAATATCTGCAAGAAGATGATGTATACCAATCCTGGACTGTTGCACAATATCCTTGCCAAAGTGACCGAGGTGGTCAAACTCTATATGGAGAAGCAGATCGAATCGGGTATTGATGTGGTGCAGATCTTTGACTCCTGGGCAGCAGCGATCGAGCCGGGCAAATATGATGAATTCAGCTGGAAATATATGATAGAGATCGCCGACTATCTCAAAGCGAAATATCCGCATATTCCTATCATCATGTTCCCCAAAGGTATTCCGGCATTTATCGAACGAGGACTTGTCTACGGCAATTTCGATGTGTTTGGTGTCGACTGGGGTACGCCAATGGCATTTGCCAAAGAGAAACTGGGAGACAAATATGTTCTTCAGGGCAACATGGAACCCTGCCGTCTCTACTCCAAAGAGGCGACCACCGAATGTGTCGAAGCACTTCAGGAGATCATGGGCGGCAAACGCCACATCTTTAACCTCGGACACGGGATTCTCCCCGACGTACCGGTGGAGAATGCAAAGCATTTTGTCAAAGAATGTCACAGAGTAAGCCGGAAGGGCTGAGTCTGCGACACAGCGCTGAACATGGCGATGTAGGGTGCGTAATCACGCACCGATTTAGCCTTGAATAGAGAGGAAGATGATTAAATGCAATGTGAACGACTTGATCTCTGGAAACGCAGTTGCCAATTCGGATATATTCAAAAAGAAACAGGTTTCTTTTGGGTCAAAGAACTCAAAGCGGTATTATAAGAATGATTGACTCACTAAAGAAAAATTATGCCAACTAACAACATATCTCAACGTACAACGCTCAACGCTAAGCGCTTTCCAAATATCATCTTCGGCCCCATCAACTCAAGAAGGTTTGGAAAATCTCTCGGCATTGACCTGAGCCCGGGCAAGAAACAGTGCAACTTCGACTGCCTTTACTGTGAACTTGATCCTGCCAAGACGATGGTGCAGCAGGATGAGGTGCTTCCTGTGGCGCAGATCATAAATGCTGTCAAAGAGGGATTGCGTGAACATGGCGATATCGATGTGTTGACGGTAACTGCCAATGGAGAGCCTACGCTTTATCCTTATCTCAATGAGCTTATAGAAGAGATCAATAAGATCAAGGGACATACCAAAACGCTCATTCTCTCCAACGCAGCGACGATTGATGATCCAAAAATACAGGAAGCACTGCTAAAGTTTGACGAAGTGAAGCTCTCACTTGACTGTGCGACACCGAAGTGCCTTAAAAAACTCGACCGTTCGCATGAGGGGATCGATGTAGAGCGTATTAAAAAGGGAATGCTTGATTTTAAAGCACGCTACCGGGGTTCGCTCATTATCGAAATTTTGGTGGTAGCAACGCTCAATGACAAACCTGAAGAGATTGGGGCACTTAATGACTACCTTCTGAAACTACATCCCGACCGTATTGATCTCGGTACGATTGACCGTCCGCCGGCATTTGATGTAAAACCGGTCAGTTATGAGAGACTTTTGGCTTTGAGCCGACAGTTTGATCCTTCTCTCCCGCTCTATATTGCGTCACGCAAAAAAGCACACATGACTCCTTCTGTCTATACTGAAGAAGAGATACTCGACACCCTCGCCAAGCGTCCATTAACAAAGGAAGATATTGAAGCATTGTTTGATGAAGCGAGTCAAAAACGATTTGAATTTCTGAAAAATGAGAAAAAAATTGTACAGGTAGACTCTAACGGTGTCATTTTTTATAAAAAGGCTTAAATACCCTTGACTTTAAAGGACTTTTTCTCTATAATCCCATTCACAAATTTAACTGTTCCGGCATAGCTCAGCGGTAGAGTAGATGACTGTTAATCATTTGGTCCCAGGTTCGAATCCTGGTGCCGGAGCCATTTTAAGTTTGTAACTTCTTTTAACCGTTCCGGATTAGCTCAGCGGTAGAGTAGGTGACTGTTAATCACTTGGTCGCTGGTTCGAATCCAGCATCCGGAGCCACTTCTTAAAATCCTTACAAATACCATATATTCATATTAGTATAGTTTCATAATAAAAAAGCTATAATTATTACCTGTCTGTTGTTTTATTGATAATCATCAATAATATTTTTACCGTAATAATGAAGGGAAGTGTTGCTAAATATGAGAACCTCTAACAAAAATGATTTTAATCTTATAGAGTTGAATAAGGGTATGGGGAGAAGAAGAAAACCTTCTCACACGATAATGGATGAGATTGAAGAGGAGAAAAGAGGGTTAGTGACGTTTTTTGAACAAAACCCGATTCTTTCAATGCTTGGTTCCCTTCTGCTTTTGCCTTATGTTTTGGGGCTATTTCTTGGTTTTTTCTATTTTTGCCTCGTGGTGGGTGTACCTGTTTCTGATTTCCTCGCTGCATTTCACGGCACTTCACAGTTGGTATTTTGGCTAATCGGCTTTTATTTGATTATTACATTTACTGACGTTTGGCTTTTGACGAAAAAAGCATTGCTTACACTACGGGTATAGGAGTATCTTCGTTTGAAAATATTGGTTACCGGCGGTGCCGGCTATATTGGTTCACATACCACGCTTCTGCTTCTTAACGCCGGCTATGAGGTTATTGTCTTTGATAATTTCAGCAATGCATCAGCGGAGAGCATTAGACGGGTTGAAGCCCTGACAGACAAAAAGACGATATTGATTGAAGGGGATATCCGTAGCAGGAAAGATCTTGAGGCGGTATTCGACAATCATAAAATCGATGCGGTGATCCACTTTGCCGGTCTTAAAGCGGTTGGTGAGTCTGTCGAACAGCCGCTGCGCTATTATGAAAACAATGTCTGCGGGACAGTACAGCTGTGTGAAGTAATGGCAGAACACGGCTGCAGGCAGATTGTTTTTTCCTCCTCTGCAACAGTCTACGGTGATCCGCATACTACCCCTATAAAAGAGGATTTCCCCCTTTCAGCGACCAACCCTTACGGACGCAGCAAGCTTTTTGTTGAAGAAATATTGAAAGATCTTTATATCTCTGATGCTGAATGGAAAGTCATACTTCTGCGTTATTTCAATCCGGTAGGTGCTCATGAGTCCGGGCGTATTGGCGAAGACCCAAGCGGCATTCCAAACAATCTTATGCCGTTTATTGCGCAAACAGCGGTAGGGAAACGGGAGAAACTCAGCATATTCGGTAATGACTATGATACCCATGACGGAACAGGTGTACGAGATTATATTCATGTTGTTGATCTTGCTGAAGGGCATCTTAAAGCACTTGAAAAATTACCGGATATCAAAGGTGTTTTGACAGTGAATCTCGGTACCGGTCAGGGATATTCTGTTCTCGATATGGTAAAGGCATTTGAGAAAGCTTCCGGAAAAAAAGTACCATACGTGTTTGCACCTCGGCGCAGTGGTGATATTGCCAAATGTTATGCTGACCCTGCCTATGCAAAAAAGGTACTTGGATGGGAAGCGAAGAGGGGAATCGAAGAGATGTGTGAAGATACCTGGCGGTGGCAAAGCCAGAATCCAAATGGGTATACATACTAAATTTGCGATACTGTGCTTTTGCAGGAGCCTAAATTTATTTGGTTATAATATCTCTTCAAAATATACCATAGCGTGTATGCAGCAAGGATAAAAATGGGCGAGCCACATCATATTTCTACACATGAAGATGAAATAGATATCAAAGAAATCTTGCGTACCATCCTACGATATAAGAAAATGATCATTTTCTTTGTCATTTTATTTGGTGCGGTCAGTGCCTATATTGCCTATTTCAAACCTAATATTTACCAGTCTACTGCGACAGTTGAAGTCGGTTTGCAGCAACGTGGTTATGGTGCCGGAGATGTTATCAACATGGCTATGGATGCAGGAGCGGTCAATCCTGATACGGAAATAGGTATTATCAAATCCCGTTTTCTGGCAAAAATGGCGGCAGAGAATGTGGATTTTTCCCATCGTTATTTTACAACAAGACATTTTAAAGAGGTAGAGCTTTATAAGTCAAGTCCATTTAAAGTAGGGATGCTGAAAGGATTCGGCATCACTTTCAAGCTTTATCCTGTTGCTGATCCAAAGCATTTCAGACTGGTGGTTGATGAACGCAAAGACAAAAACGGCAGCGTGTGGTCTTACGATAAAGTACTTCCTTTTGGAGAAGAGGTTGTTACGCCGCATTTTCACCTGAATATTGTCCGTACAGCACCATTGAAAGATGCATCCTACCGTTTTGTTGTCAGCAAAGAAAATTTTCCTGTCGGAAAAGTGAGTGTTTCCCAAACTTCCAAATATTCTACCATATTGGCAATTTCCTATGAAGAGAATGTTGCGCTGAGAACACAGGAATATACCAATGCACTGGCAGAAGCCTATATCAAGCAGAATATTGAGAAAAAAACGAAAGAAGCAACACGGAAACTGGATTTCATCGATAAGCAGCTGAAAAAAATTACGGAAAACCTGAAAAGTTCGGCCGTCAAGATCGAAGAGTTTAAAAAGGGAACTAATACAGTCAATTTAAGTTCCAAAGCAGAAGTGATCATACGGCAGATGAGTGAGGCAGAATCAAAGCTTGAAGAGATATCGATAGAGAGTGAACTGCTTAACAGTCTCTATAAAAAGATTAAAAAAGGTAAAAACCTTGAGTCCGTTTCTGTAATCGGTATTGGGAGAGGCAATGAAGCCCTGGCGGAACAGCTCAGTGCTCTGCAGCAGGCAATTTTGAAGAAGAAAGAGCTTAGAGAAGACTACACAGAGATGTATCCCGGTGTGGTCAAGCTTCGTAAGCAGATCAGCTATCTTAAAAAAACCATTATCGATATGATAAAGAATCTCAAAAGCAGTATGGATGAGAAAAAAAGACTGCTTGAAGAGAGTATTGCACGATATCAGAAGGAATTGAATGAGCTTCCTGCAGATGAACGTATGTATGGGCAGCTGCAGAGGAAATTTGCCGTCAATGAGAAAGTGTACTCCTATCTCCTTGAAAAACGTTCCGAAACAGCTATCATCAAGGCTTCAACGGTCAGCAGAAACCGTATCATAGATACGGCGCTTTATCCGGGAAGCCCCATTAAACCAAAACGGAAAATGATCATTCTTATCGGATTGATCCTTGGGCTGATTGTCGGTATCGCCCTGGCTTTCCTAAGAAACTTTTTAGATGACCGTATCCAGAGCGAGGAGGATGTCAAATATATGACAGATGTGCCGCTGCTGGGCACAATTCCCCATATCAAAACAGATGAGAACAAACTTTCTGTACTGCTCTCTCCAAAGTCTGCTGTCTCAGAATCATTTAGAAACCTGAGAACCAATCTCCAGTTTATGGTGCGTAAAGAAGATTCTCATATCATTTCAATGACTTCAACAGTAGGCGGGGAAGGGAAAACGACACTCTGTATCAATCTGGCAGCGATCATGAGTATTGCAAACAAAAAAGTCATCATATTGAACTTCGATATGCGTAAACCGACTTTACATGAAAAATTCAATCTTCCCAATCGACAGGGGGTAAGTACGCTGCTTGCCGGCAGTACCTCTTTGAAAAATGTCATACAAAAAACAGAATATGAAAATCTTGATGTCATTACCTCCGGACCTGTTCCCCCCAATCCGAGTGAGCTGATCCAGAGTGAATTGACAGAAAAAATATTGGAAGAATTGAGAGAAACATATGATGTGATCATTCTTGATACTCCTCCAATTGGTCTGGTGACCGATGCACGTACCCTGATGCATCTTTCCGATACCAGCATTTATGTACTGCGTGCCGGGTATTCCAAAAAAGCATTTATCCATAATATCAATGAGCTCTCACACCTTAAAGAGATACATGGGCTGGGCATTGTTTTAAACGATGTGAAAGCCGATCGCCACGGCTACGGCTACGGGTATGGATACGGGTATGGATATTACGAGGAAGGAAAGTAATGTTCTTCCCCTTTTTCAAAAAAAAGAAAAAGGAAAAAAGGCGTGGCCCCATACTGTCTGTAGATGTACATTCCCACCTGATACCCAACATTGATGACGGTTCACAGTCTTTAGAAGAGAGTCTTGTACTTTTGCATGGTTTTGAAGCACTGGGATATGAAAAACTCATTATTACGCCGCATATTATGTCGGACAGTTATCCCAATAGTGCTACAACCATTTTGAATGGACTTGATGCACTCAGACAAGAGGCTGAAAAAAATGGCATTGCTTTAGTGCTTGAAGCAGGTGCAGAATACTATCTGGATGAACATTTTTTTGAAGAGATGCAACAAGAGAAGGTCATGTCTATTGCAAATCGTTATGTACTTTTTGAAAGTTCCTACATTTCAAAACCTTTACAGATTGAAGAGATGATCTTTGCCATTGGTGAGGCAGGGTATGAACCGATGATGGCACATCCGGAACGTTACCGTTATATTCGTGATCCGGAAAAGGAGTATAGGCGCTTTAAAGATCTTGGGGTTCATTTCCAGGTGAACATCAACTCTTTTGGCGGACACTATGGTAAGCAGGCTGAGGGGTTGGCGAACTTTTTAAGTGAGGCAGGAATGATCGATTTTCTCGGATCTGATGTGCATCACCGAAAACAGATCGATACGCTTTCAGAACTTTTTTACAGTGATGTATACCATAAGGTTTGTGAAAACAACAACATTAAAAATGATAGATTACTCTGAGAACTCAATAGAGTTATGCTATGATAAACGACAAAAAAAGAAAGGGAATGATATGAGAAAATGGGCAGGATGGGGGGCAGTCATGTTTGCTGCTTTCTTATTGAGCGGATGTGGCATGGATTCTGATTACAAGCTGTTGCAGACACAGCACAGTGTTGAGAATCAGCGAATTACCGATAGAAGTATTGAGTACCGTATTTTACCTCAGGACAGGATTCAGGTACTGCTTTATAAAGATCCAAACCAGGAAAATATGGCTGCAAGCGGGGAGCTCGGACAGCCTAT
>Ga0256832_1002309_pt1 | contig 13020 bp, 13 predicted proteins | sample 134614metaG_FD_190534 | JGI IMG/M metagenome (GOLD analysis project Ga0256832, IMG submission 190534) | Hydrothermal vent microbial communities from Lau Basin, Pacific Ocean - 134-614 | ecosystem: Environmental > Aquatic > Marine > Hydrothermal vents | place: Pacific Ocean: Lau Basin | collected... | reverse complement strand
CGCGCCGATTGCTGGATTTGGCCCACCAGGCCGAACGCATCGTGCAGGTGGGTCATGTGGAACGGTTCAACCCCGCCGTTCGGGCCGTCATCGAGCGGCACCCCCTCCGTCCCCGCTATCTGGAAGCCCACCGGCTGACGCCCTTCGGCGGCCGAGGCACCGACGTCTCGGTGGTGCTCGACCTGATGATCCACGACATTGATCTGGCCCTGTGGTGGACGGATTCTCCGGTGAAAGAAATCCGTGCCCGCGGCGTGGCGGTGATGACCGCCCTTCCCGACATCGCCTCGGCCCGCATCGAATTTGAAAACGGCGCCGTGGCCAACCTCACCGCCAGCCGGATTTCCCTCAAAAAAGAACGAAAAGTGCGGCTCTTCCAGCATTCCCAATACGTCAGCCTCGACCTGCTCCATCACAAAGCCGCCCTCTATCAACTGGTGGATGACACCCCCGAAGCCCGCACCCGGCATCCGCTTCACCGCCCCATGGGCCACCGGCTGGTCGTCGCCGAATTTCCGGAGGTGCCCCAACTGAACGCCATCCAGGAAGAACTGCGCACTTTTGCCCGGGCCATCCAACAACACACGCCGCCGCCCGTTACTCTTTCCGAAGCCTATCACTCGTTAAAGATTGCCCATGAGGTCATGGAAGAAGTCCTGGCTCATCTGGATTAGCGCCGGCCTGCTGGGCGGCTGTGCCTCGGACGCATGGGAGGCGCCGGATGCGGCTTTTCTGGTGGTGGACTCGGCGGCGGTGACCGGCAGCCCCGACATGGTGGGCTCGCTCCGCCACGAGATCGAAGCCGTGTGGATCTTCGACTCCGCCGGCTTTCTGGGCGCCTTCCCCTTGAAACGAAAGGTCCCCGTTCCCATGAGCAGCACCGGCCGGCTCACCCTCAAAGCCGGCGTCCGGGAAAGCGGCATGGCCAACGCCGTCACGCCTTATCCGTTTTTTCAAGCCGTCACCGTCCCCTTTCATCCGGCCCCATGGCAAACCGACACGTTCCGGCCAACGTTTGAATACTCGCCCGCCACCCGTTTCTGGCTGCTGGAAAACTTCGAGCACGGCTGGAGCTACTGGGACGTCTCCGAAGCCGCCCAGGCCACCGTCGGACGGGCCGCCTCGCCCGCCGACGTCTTCGAAGGCGACGGCACCTTCGAAGCCCACATCCAGCCCCACGGCCTCTTTGAAATCATCACCCACGACAGCTTCTCCTTCGACACCGTCCGCTCTTCCATCTACATGGAACTGCACTACCGCACCACCACCATCATGGTCATCGGCGCCTATTTCCGCCAGGGCAACTCGCGGGCGCAAGAAGCCCTCATCTACCTGCGGCCCACGCAGCGCTGGCGAAAACTCTACCTCAACTTCACCAACCTGCTCAGCGACCTGACCGACGGCACCACCGTCCGGTTCTTCATCGGCGGGTGGGACCAGGACTCCACCGAAGACCGCGTCTGGCTCGACAACATCAAAGTCCTCTCGTTTTGAAGCTCCGACGAAAAGCCCAGATATTCTATATCCTCGGCGACGCCGTCGCATCAGCCGCCGCATGGGCCGCCTTCTTCGCCTACCGAAAAATCTTCGTCGAAGCCCAAATCCACGGCCACGCCATGCCCGTGGAACTGACCTCCCACTTTGCCCTGGCCTTGATTCTTATCCCGCTCTTCTGGGTCGGCATTTATGCCTTCGCCGGCGCCTATCGAGACATCTATCGCAAATCCCGCCTCAAAGAAATCGGACGGGCTTTCCTCATCACCTTTCTGGGCACGCTCTTCCTCTTTTTCACCCTCCTGCTCGACGACGCCGTCAAAGACTACAACGCCTTCCGCTACACCTTCGCCACTCTTTTCCTCATCCAGTTTACGGCTGTTTCATTGGTCCGCTTTGTCATCCTATCCATCCTCAAACACCACATCGAGACCGGCAGGGTCGGCTTCCGAACCATTTTGGTCGGCAGTGACGAAAAAGCTCAAAAAGTCTATGAATCCATCCAGCAGTCACCCGTGTCGCTGGGCTTTCGCTTCGAAGGCTACGTCAGCGTCAAAGAGGACCCGCCCCACCTACTGAAAGCACACATGCCCTCGCTGGGCGAAGTGAAAGACCTGCCCCACCTCATCAAAACCCGCCGCATCGAAGACATCATCATCGCCATCGACCCCACCGACTATTCGCACCTCTATCATGTGTTGGCCGCCGTCGAAGCCGAAAACGTCTATCTCCACATCTTCCCCGGCGAGCTGGACATTCTGTTGCGCCGCATCCCCATGACCACCATCTACGGTCCGCCGCTCATCGAAATCCCCCCCCACGTGATGCCGCCGCTGGAACGCAACCTCAAACGGGCCTTCGACATCGGCTTTTCGCTGGCGGTGATCATCTTCGGCTTCCCCGTCTTTCTGCTCACGGCTCTGCTGGTGCGCCTCTCGTCGCCGGGGCCCATCTTCTACCATCAGAAACGGATCGGCCGCTACGGACGCCCCTTCACCATTCACAAGTTCCGCACCATGTATGTGGATGCCGAGCGAAACGGTCCGGCTCTCTCCTCCGAAGACGACCCCCGCATCACGCCCATCGGCCGCTTCCTCCGCCGCACCCGCCTCGACGAAATTCCCCAATTCTACAACGTCCTCAAAGGCGACATGTCGGTCGTCGGCCCCCGCCCCGAACGGCCCGACTTCATCAAAGAGATCGTCAAAAAAGCCCCCGAATACCGTCTCATCCTCAAAGTCCGCCCCGGCATCACCGGCCTTGCACAGGTCAAACTCGGCTACACCGACACCCTCGACAAAATGCTCGAACGCCTCCGATGGGACCTTATCTACATCCAGAACGCCTCCTTTATCCTGGACCTCAAAATCATCGCCCACACCATCATCGTGGTGCTCAAACGAAAAGGCGTGTAAGACCTTTTTTGGGCGTGCCCCTTCGGCGCCTTCATGGGCGATGCGTGCATCGCCCTTACAAACCTTTCCCCTCAGGCGCCTTCGGGTCGGGCCCCTCTGGGCTCGGCTGTTCGCCTCGGCCCTTCGCCGCCTTTCCGTAGGGGCACGGCATGCCGTGCCCCTACATCCCCTACAAATTCCACCCGCGGGCGCCTACAGGGCGACGCACGCGTCGCCCCTACAACCCCCACCCCGCAGGCGGCTTCGGGCCGCCTCGCTTGCGCTCGGCGCCCGCCGGGCCCCTCACGCGCCCATCCCCGCCTTCCACAGCGCGTTCCGTAACTTTGTTTATGGATACTAAAAACAACGTCATCTCCTATGGACTTCCAATCTGTGCTTCGAAAACTCCGGCAACATTCACAAGCACCTTCCGTCTCCATTATCCTAGATAACCCGCACCCCACCATCCCCAATCGGGCCCTGCACGGCAAACTCAAAAACGCCATCCGAACGGTCGAAGAAGAACTGAAAAAATGGGACCGAAGTGAAAAAGAAACCGTCACCACCATTAAGGTCCGACTGCATGAACTGCTCGAATCGCACTTGTGGGACACCTATGCGCCGGCTGTGGCTGTCTTTATCAACGCCTCGGTCGAGAAAATCGTCCACATTCCCTTTCCCGTTCAGCCCAAAATCATCGTGGACACCTCTTTCGAAGTGCGCGACATTCTCTATGCGATGAACCGGCTCTTTCACTTTTACGTTCTCTCCATCGGATGGAAAAACACCCGCATGTGGGAAGGATATGGAAAATATCTGACCGAAATGGACGTCAGCGACGCCCCTCAGGGTGCCGAAGACTATCGGGAGCCCCTCAATGAGATCCGCCTGATGGCCGACCGCGGCCAATACGAAGAGAACCTGATGAAAAAATACATCCGCGACCTCGTCCACTACCTCGACAAAACCCAGCGGATCACCCATCAGATTCCCTTTCTCATCGCCGGCGACCCCAAATTTCTATCCCTCTTCAAAGCCGCCTTCCCCTACGAAGAGCTCATCGTGGGCGAGCTGCCCAACGCCCTTGACCATATCCGAAACACCCGAGAGCTCCAAGACATCGTCCAGCAGAAGCTGGACCAGATGATGGAAACTTACGAGAACCACCTTTTCGCCGACATCCAGAAATATATCGACGCCCAACGCTACGTCACCGGCCTGCCCGCAGCCTGGAAAGTGGCCCACGAAGGCCGCGGCATGATCCTGATTGTCGAAAAAGGCTACCGACAGGAAGGATGGGCTTCCAAAACGCAACCCCACATCCTCTCCATCCAGCCCATGAAAAGCCCCGACTACCAACACCACGAAGACGCCGTCGATGATCTGATCGAACACTTTCTGGATAAGGGCGGACGCGTTTACTTTGCCTCCCCCAGCCGGATGGCGGCCTATCAACACATCTTAGCCATTACACGTTACTAACCAATAAACAAAAAAGACTGACATGAGACTCCCCAAAGTAATGATTGCCTGCGACCTTTCCGAGACCGACAAACTGCTGTTTGAGTATTTGCAATGCCTCTCGCAAAAGGTGGGCATCGGCGAGGTGCAGCTGGTCCATGTGATTAAAAATCCCCTTGGCTTTCATGACTTGCTTCCCGCCGATTATGAGCAAAAAGTGGCGGCTTATCTGGGCGAACGCTTCCAGCAAATCGTCGGAAAGGGCGTGCCTTATCGGGTCATCATCACGGAAGGCTCGCCGGTGCACGAGATTGTCGAGCTGGCCAACACCTCCGACATCTCGCTCGTGATCGTGGGCGACAAGATGAACCGCAAGGGCGTGGTGGCCCATAAAATCGCCCGACGGGTGCAAACCTCCGCCGTCTTTGTGCCCGACGTCAAATGCCCCGTAAACCGTATCCTGCTGCCGGTGGACATGTCGCCTTATTCACAAGACACCGTCCGGTGGGGCCTTTCCTTTGCCCGGGAGTGGAATGCGGAGGTCATTTTCCTGCACGTATATAGCCTGCCCCCCATTCTGGCCTCCACGCTGGCCCTACAACTCAACCTCGACGAGGCCACCCTTCGGGAAACCACCCGGGAAAGAGCGGAAACACTCTTCAAAGAACGGATCGAGCCGCTTCTGGCCGACAGCGCCGTGACTTACTCGCTGGAACTTATCTACGATGAGGGCCGCAACATCAGCGAAGTCATCGCCGCCTACGCCAACCAGCAGGCCATCGACCTCACCATCGTGGGCGCCCACGGCGAAGGCCCCGTCAGCGCCGCCCTCTTCGGCAGCGTCCCCGAAGGCCTCATCAAAGAAAGCATGCAGATGCCGCTGTGGATATATCGGAAGTCATCTTCCTAAATCGTCATAACGATGCCCACGCAAGAAGCTGTTCTGGACGTCCTGAAACATGTGACGGATCCGGAACTGCCTTTTTTATCGGTCATTGACCTCGGAATGATTGAACAGGTCGAGGTTTCCCCCGAGGGCAAGGTGCACGTGGTGATGCTGCCCACCTTTGCCGGCTGTCCGGCGCTGGAATGGCTGAAAGAAAACATCCGCTCGGCGGTGGAGAACCTCCCGGGGGTCTCGGCCGTAGAGGTCGAGGTTTCGCTGGCCAAAACATGGTCCACCAACCGGATGACGGAAGCAGCCCGCCAGAAACTCAAAGAAAAGGGCATCGCCCCACCGCATACCTACACGGGCACCCTCGACGTGTCCAGCCTTCAGAAACCTATTCCCTGTCCTTATTGTGGAAGTGAGAATACCGAACTGCGCTCCCCCTTCGGGCCCGCCCTCTGTCGTGCATTTTATCGCTGCAACGATTGCGGCCAGACTTTCGAACGCTTTAAACCTGTGTAAAGACAAAAGAAGAGCGGGAGACGGGACTCGAACCCGCGACCCTCAGCTTGGGAAGCTGATGCTCTACCAACTGAGCTACTCCCGCATCACAGGCGCAAAGTTAACGCACGCCTCCCTTTTGCATTACCTTTGAGGTCGATTCTTCGTCCCGTGAGGACATCCAAGGGCCATTGAATGTTTACGCACATCGAGCTGCACCGCCTCATTCACTCGCTGACGGAAAAGGAACACACGCAGTTCCGCACCTTCCTGAGAGCAAACCCCTCCGATAAAACGCTATTCGATCTCTATCGGAAACTCCGACACATCCCCGACCCCGCCGACCCGAGCATTCAGGACGTGATGTCGGGTCCGGAAAGGCAGCACATCAAAGCCTTGCGGGAAAAAATCTACGTCTTTTTTCTGGGACAGGAACACAAATCGCTGGCCCATACCCTCTTGATCATCCGCCTCCTCATCGAACGCGGCCTTTTCACCCACGCCTATGATATGGTGATGGAGCTTATCGAGAATCCACAATATCCGATTCCTCCCGACCTGTTTCTTATCCTGATTCGATATCAGTTGTTTCTTTCGCGAATAGAAGGCATCAGCCGCATCCAGCCGGGATCTTGCGCAAACATCGAAACGCTCATTAAAGAAAAAACAGCCACCCTTCGACATCGGCTGTTCCTCGAGCTCGACCAAGCCGAACTGATGTATGCACTCCACCATCCTTCCGCGCCCTTGTCGCCGAAAAGGCTGCGCCAACTTGACGAACGGCTTCATAAAGAAATTACCGCCTATCATCAATCAAGCACGCATCGGAAAGGCAAATGGGAAGTTCGCTTCTTGCGTGACAGCATGCGGTTTGTTCTTGCCGTTCTTCACGACCGCCGCCGGCTTGCATATCCTCATTCGCCCGTAGAGACGGCCGAACGCCTCATCGATGATCTGACCCACCTGGTTCAACACCCTTCCGCCGAGCAGGGTATCCATCAGGTAAGGAGGCTCCACATCGTCAGCGAAGCCCTTCGCATCCTGGCCGAGCAGGGACACCTTTCCAGCGCCCGCAAAGGACTCAAAGCGCTTCATCAATACGTCACCCAAACCGCCCCCGGACTATCGGCATCAGCCCGCATCTGGTTTCTTACCGAACACCTGGCCACCGAAAGCCTGGTCAGAAGCTACCTGCTGGACTACGACCCCTCGGTGCTCGCCATTCATCCTCTCATCGAGCCGCTTATTCAAAAGAAAACCTTCGGACGGCTGTATCCCTATCACGACCGGCTCATCGCCGCCTATCAAATGGCCTGCCGTTTCAACGCTCAGGAATACCGGCCGTTGAAACGCACCGCCCGTCTTTTCATCCAGCATCATCACGATCAACTTTCCTCCCGCCCTATCCCCCAGGCCGGCGCCGCCCTCTACCTCGCCGCCCTCTTCGAAGAAGGGCAAGCGCGCGAATTGCAGCGCGTCATCGAATCGCTTCCTCCCATCTCCCGTCCTCGTCACGCCCCGCTGCATGCCCTCATCCAATTCATTCGGGCCAATCATTTCCGCTTACCCACACGAACACCACTTCGGGGCGCGGAAACATTCCGCCGACAGGTCAAGCGCATCATTCAGAAGATGCCACACACTCAGCACTCCAATGTGCGCTATTACCCCTTTTTCGATTACCTGGCATGGATTGAAGCCATCCAGTCAAATCGGCCTTACAGGGTTTTGATTCAAGAAAAACAAAAAGCGCTATTGCAATGACCGCCGACCTCCGCTTTTTCGAAGGGACTATCATCGGTCCGCACGAACGCCCGATTGCCTGGGACGTGACCCTCCCCGCCGGGGAAAAGCCGGCCCCGCTTATCATTTTTTCTCACGGCTTCAAGGGATTCAAAGACTGGGGAGCATGGACGCTTATGGCCCGGGCCATCGCCCGCCGCGGCTGGGGCGTGCTCAAGTTCAACTTTTCTTTTGATGGGACAACGCCTGACGCCCCGGAAGATTTTGCCGACCTCGAAGCATTCGGCCGGAACACCATCTCGGCCGAGGTGGCCGACCTGCACTTCATAACAGCCGCCGTGCGGGAACATCGCTTTCCATGGACGGTGGACGTCAACACGGAAAAGATTGTGCTGATGGGCCACTCCCGCGGCGGCGGGGTCACGCTGGTGGCTTTTAATGAGGCCCCCCACGTGCGCGCCGCCATCGCCCTGGCATCCATCAGTCATTTCCGCCGATGGGATGACAACACGCTCAACGAATGGCAACAAAAAGGCGTCCTTTACATCGAGAATGCCCGCACCGGCCAGCAAATGCCGCTTTACTATTCCCTTGCCGAAGATATCATCCAACATCAAGAACGCTTCGACCTGGCCCGCCACCTGCCCGGCAACGACCGACCCTTGCTGATTCTCCATGGAAAAGAAGACCCGACCGTCCCTTACACGGAAGGATTACAAATCTTCGAATGGGCCCCCAACGGCATCCTATGCCTGCATCCAACGGCCAATCACACCTTCGGTGCAAAGCATCCATGGCCGCTTCCGACGCTGCCGGCACCGCTTCAATGGGCCGTCGATCACATCCATTACTTCTTAAGCACCGCGCTGGACAAGCCGGCTATCGCTGAATGAACGCCGCCACCGCCGCCATATAGGCATCATATCCCCACACCTGCGGAACGTTGTTGTGGACGGCCCCCGGAATCACGTGCGCCTCTTTGTAAGGCCCCTGATAGCGTTCGTAAATCACCCGCCCGTGCGTCGAATCGCTCAGGAACTTGTCTTCCCGCCCATGAATCCAGCAAAAGGGAACATCCACTTCCCGAATCTTATCGGCATTGTTGAGCTTCAGGTTGGTAAAGAAGGTGGGCGGCATCGCCAGCAGTGCCGCATCCTGCACCATCACGGCGGCCGAGGCAAACGGCGACTCCAGAAGCAACTTCGCCGGCTTTAAGGTGCGCGGATGGGCCGTTAATTCGGTGGCCGGGGCGGACCCCAGACTGTAACCGTAAATGACCAGCCGATCGGCGGTCAGCCCCCGTTGCTTGAGCCACTGCACGGCCGCATCGGCGTCCTCGTTCATGCCCTCTTCCGTAGGCGTGCCCTCTGAAAGGCCGAAGCCGCGATAGTCAAAAGACAGCACGCCGTAGCGCAGCTTGCCGCCGGCATTCGCTAACAGCTTAATCCGCTCCCAATAGTGATCCAGGTGATCCCGATTGCCATGGCAATACAGAATCACCGTGTCGGCGGCAATTCGGTTGGTATCGCCCACATACACCGCCCAGATGGTATAGCCGCCCGATTGCAGCGTAAATAGATGAATCTTATCGGCCGGAATATCATATTGATCCGGCAGGCGGAATATCACCTCGCCCTGATAATCATCCAGCTGATACGCCTCGATGCCGGAGGCGTTATACAAGTTGCTGTCGAGTCGCAGACAGCCCGCCGACACGACCAGGCCGGCCCACAGCATCCACAAATATTTGCGTTTCATGACAACTCGGCTTTATTTGATGCGGCGAAAGACGGCAAAATAGACACCGGCGGCGCCCCGCCGCCCCCACGGCTTGACGTAATCCACCACCACCTCATCGTTGGGGGCAAAGGGCGCCAGTGCTCGGGCCTCCAGCTGGTATTTCCACTTGCCGCCACCCCAGCGCAGCCCCAGATGCGGGTTCCAGATCCAATGATAAGGTTGCGGCTGGTCGTGGGCCCGCCGCCCTTTGAGTTCAAACCAATTGGACAGGCCGGCATACACCACCGCGTGCGCTCCGGCGGGCCACCATACGTTCAGGTCCACCTCGGGCCACAGCCCCTGTTGCCATTCCCATCGGTCGATAGTATAGTTCAACGCGGCCCCCGCGCTCACGCCCGGCTGCCACCACCGGTCGCCGGGCGCTCGAAGACCATATAATGCATGGGCATCCACCTGAAAGGCCCCGAACAGCCATGCGGTGGGATAGATGGTCCCGCCCACCGTCAGGCGCTCTCGGATGCCGTGGTCGAGCCCAAGAGACATGAAAGGGATGGGCATCACCGCCCCGGCGAAATGAATGAGCGGGCCGCCCAGCGAGGCCCGCACCTCGGTGCTTCCTTCCGGCAGAGGAGCTACCTGACGAACGGGCGCACAGCGCCACAACACCAGGCCCACCAGCAGGGCAAGCACCGCCCCCAACCGCTGGTCAAGCCGTCGTTTCCATTGCTTTTTCATCAAAAAATGCGGTTATAAATGATTGTGCATCGAACGGCCGCAAATCCTCGATTTTTTCGCCCAGCCCCACAAACCGAATGGGAATGCCCATTTCATGGGCCACCGAGAGCACCACGCCCCCCTTGGCTGTGCCATCCAACTTGGTCACGACCAGCCCCGTCAGCGGCGTAACGGCGGAAAATCGCCGCGCCTGCTGGAGGGCGTTCTGCCCCGTCGTAGCGTCTAACACCAGCCATGTTTCATGCGGCGCATCAGGGATGACCTTTTTCATCACCTTCCGAATCTTTCCCAACTCCCGCATCAGGGGTTCCTTGGTGTGCAGTCGCCCCGCCGTGTCGATAATGGCTACGTCAATCCCGCGGGCCTGAGCGGCTTGCAAGGTGTCGAAAGCCACCGCCCCGGGGTCGGCCCCCGGCTGATGGGCCACCATGGGAACGTCGGCACGTTCCGCCCACGTGCGCAACTGGTCGATGGCCGCCGCCCGAAATGTGTCGGCGGCACCCAATATCACCGACTTGCCCTGCGCTTTGAACCAATGCGCCAGTTTGCCGATGGTGGTCGTCTTTCCCGCACCGTTGACGCCCACCACCATGATCACAAACGGTTTTCGGCTGGAAACGCCTTCATCCCACGGGCTTTTCTGGTCCACCACCAACAACGCCCCCATATTCCGGTAAAGGTGTTCATAAAGGGCCTCCACCGTCATTCCCCCTTCCCGTTCGACCGTTTCTTCCAGCCGCTGGATGATATAGCCCACCGTATCGACGCCCACATCGGCGGTGATGAGGATGTCTTCCAGCTCTTCCAGAAAGTCGGCGTCAATTTTGGGACGGCCGCCTAATGCCCGTTTGATCTTCGACCAGAAGCTCGTTCGCGTTTTTTCCAGTCCCTTTTCCCATTGGCTCGCCGATTCCCGGGCTTTCTCTTTCTTACGCCGGAACACGTCCCAGAATCCCATCCGTTTTGGTTGTCATTTTCCAGTGCCCCCATATCCCCATAGGTCTATCCATCGGGGCGTCAGGGGCTCATCCATAAACAATCGGAGGCTGGCCTTGAAGGCGTCGCTCCATTCCGTGACAAAAATATGCATCCCGCCACCGTCGGCCCGTCCCGAGAAAAGCGCCCGCTGCGTCAATTCCCGATGCAACACCTCGGGGATGACCTCCGTGCTGTCGATGACCCTGAGGTGGGGCCCGACCACGTCTTCAATCTCCCGATGAATCAATGGATAATGCGTGCATCCCAACACCAGCACATCCAATCCCATCGTCCATTTAGGCGGCAGATAACTTCGGATGACGCTGCGGCTGATGCTGTTGTTGAAGAAACCCTCTTCCACCATAGGGGCCAGCAGGGGCGTGGCTTTGGCCTTGATCAGGATATCCGGACGGCGGCGTCGGAAGCGGCGTTGGTAGGCGCCCGAGCGAATGGTCCGGCGCGTCCCGATCACGCCCACCGACCGCACGCCGGGCATCTCAACCACATGGTCCACCATCGGGTCGATCACATTCACCACCGGAAAACGCCGCCCCCACCGTCCGGCAAGATAACGGCCGGCGGAGGCCGACGCCGAATTGCAGGCAATGACCAGCGCTTTAATGGCATACTTCGCCACCAGCCACTCTACAATCCGGTCGGAATAGCTTCGGATGGCAGTGGAAGAGCGATCGCCGTAAGGCAGGTGGGCCAGATCGCCCACAAATACAAAGTCTTCTCCCGGAAAGGCCCGCCGCAGCGCCCGCAGAATCGTCAGGCCGCCCAGGCCGGAGTCGAAAATACCGATGGGGGCCGCCGACACCCGACTATTTCCCCTTCTTCGCCCCGCTTCCTGCACCGGGGGCGATGCCGAGCTTGCGCTTCACAGCAGCGGTAATGTCATATTGCGGGGCGGCATACAGCACCGTCCCCATCGATATGTCCAGCACGTAAGCGTATCCCTTTTCTTTAGCCACCTGTTCGATGGCCTGATTGACTTTCCGCAAGATCGGTTCCAGCAGGGCCTGTTTTTTCGTCAGGATGTCTTCCTGAGCCTGCGTTTGAAAGCGGGCAATGCGCTCTTCGAGCTGGGCAATCTCCAATTCTTTATCCCGACGAAGCGCATCGCTCATGGTCTGGGCGTTCTTTTGATAGTTTTCCAGTTTCTTCTTATACTCATCCATCAAGGCCGACAGCTGATTCTGAAGATTCTGACCATATTTTTCCAGCTGCGTTTGGGCCCGTTTATAGTCCGGCAGGATCGTCAATATTTCCTGGCTGTTAATATGGGCGACTTTTTGGGCTTTGAGTGGAAAAGCCACAGCCCCCACAAGCACAAAAGCCAGCAGTCTCAGGGTTTTCGTCATGTGAATGATGATTTTAGATGGGTAAGGTTGCAAAAATAGGTCCTTTATTCGCGTGGAAAAATTCGTTTCAAGGGCGACTCGGAAGTTTTATCCCGCTTTTCCCGGCCCGACTTCTCCCGTTTGTTGTTCTGCTCGTCGGTGATGCCGAGGATATCCATCACCTCCGGCGTGCGGTCATATTTTGCGTTGGTAAAGATCAGGCCCGGAGTAGCCGACTTGTCAAACACCATGTCAAGGGCTTCTTCGTTGGCCAGTTGCTGGATGGCCCGATATATCCGGTCCTGAATCGGCTTAAGGAGTTCGGCCTGTTTTTGAGCCAGCAAGCCGTTCTCGCTGAAAAACTTTTCTTTCAACTGGAAAAGGGCCTGTTCTTTTTGCTGGATTTTTTCCTCTCGCTGCTTGCGCATGGCCGGCGTGAGCAGCGGTTTCTCGGCTTCATAGGTTTGATAAAGATGCTCTAACTCCTGCTGCTTGCTCCGCAGGTCTGCTTTCCATTGTTTGACGAAAGCTTCGAGCTGGACCATGGCCGACTTATAGGCCGGCATCCGCTGCATAATATGCTCCACATCCACATAGGCAATGCGCTGCGCCCAGCCTGTTCCGGTTCCCAGCCATGCCGTCATCAACAAAATACCGATAATACGTTTCATCCTTAAAAACGTTGACCAATGACAAAATGGAAGTTGCCGCCGTGAGCGGTGGGATTGCCGGGAACGGGGTC
>Ga0256832_1002308_pt1 | contig 13021 bp, 15 predicted proteins | sample 134614metaG_FD_190534 | JGI IMG/M metagenome (GOLD analysis project Ga0256832, IMG submission 190534) | Hydrothermal vent microbial communities from Lau Basin, Pacific Ocean - 134-614 | ecosystem: Environmental > Aquatic > Marine > Hydrothermal vents | place: Pacific Ocean: Lau Basin | collected... | reverse complement strand
TCCGACTCAAACATGGACTCAATATCAAATACCAAAAGCAGGGTACACATACACCGATTATTATTGGCAACCGGAAATTTTATGGGGAATGGCAAGCCCGGGTCATACAAATGATTTAGAGGTATTCGGGGTTTGGAAGCCACTATCCCCGAATTCTAAACAACTTTTCTTGCAACATAATCCCAATGGTGAATTAACAGCTATTGGTGGTGGATGTAAGGATGAGGTAAGTTATATTTTGGATGTTAACCATAATTTAGTACGAACTACTAATGAAGTGATTGCGAGTATAAAGAGTATTGTGGATGACATTCAAACGCTGCCATCCGGTTCAAATGATTTTTACACCATAAATATGTTAATCAATTTTAGAGATATTCCGCTGATCCCAAGTTTTGCTGATAGTATCGGCATTATCATAGACGGCATTCAAGATTATGTTGATCAAGGCAAAATTATTTGGGCCACTTTAGGCGAAAAATATGACTTGTGGTACGCCCAACATACCAACCCTGATGATTACTTCAATTATGAATGTACGGAGCTCCCCTTGGGATTAGAACGTATCAATTCAGATGATGCAATTCTGATTTATCCTAATCCAACAGCGGGAATTATTCATTTTTCTTTACCGGAAAATACAACAATCAAAATGATTGAAATTTACAATTCACAAGGTAGAAAAATCTATTCGGCAGATTATACCGTCCAAACCTCCATAGAGGAATATCCCTCTGGAATTTATTATACAAAAATCATGACCAACACAGGTGAAGTATTGAACAAAAAGATCATGAAGTTTTGAAAATTATAATACGTACTATATCTATTGCGATTCTGCTATCATTGGGTTTCCCTTCATTCGCTCAAATCTTTACTAAAGTAGATTCCATCTTACTAGGCAATGCCAGTATTTTGGGGGTGAATTTTGATGATGGTGATAGTTTGGGTATGACTACCACACAATCTATAAACCTGCAAGGTTCTGCGGTAACCACAGATGCCAGTATTTGGCTCCATCAAATGCAAGTCGAAGATGCTTTGAAATTAGGACAAAAACAATATAATGGAAGAGGATGTCAAAAACCATAATTCTCGAATATATTCGGTGGTGAGCGCCGTCTATATCATCAAAATTAATGATGAGGTTTTTAAATCCGGCGAGGATAAAAGTGGAGAGAAAATTGTCACCCTGTGGCGAACAGGGTGACAATAATGTTTTGGGGAGGCTGCCTGTCTTCCCAAGGCTACCTCACGACTAAAAGCTTGCCTCCCCAAGGCGGGAGGTTTCCCACAGCCTTCCGAATTGAAATTTAGGAATAAAAAAACACCTCAGCGCCGATACTTCACTTCCCCACCCACAATCGTCATTTGTACTTTGGTCGCCAAAATTTCTTCATCGGTACAGGTGACGAGGTTGTTGGAGAGCACCACTATATCGGCGAGTTTGCCGGCTTCGATTGAGCCTTTGTCTTTTTCCTCAAAGGTGGCATATGCCGGAGCATAAGTATAGGAATAAATCGCTTCCTCTCTCGTCATCGCCTGCTCGGGGAAAAACTCCAGTTTTGGGATATCCGTTCGTCTGCGGGTGACACTGGCATAGAAGCAGGGGATGGGATCGACCTCCTCGACGGGGGCATCGGTGCCATTGGCGATGATTGCTCCTGTTTTTAAAAGGGCGTGCCAGGCATAAGCGCCATCTTTTGCCCGTCGGTATCCGAGGCGTTTCTCCACAAATGGTGCATCAGAGGTACAGTGGATGCCCTGCATGACGGGGATGACGCCCAGTTCCGCAAAGCGGGGAATATCCTCCGGCGAAAGGTGTTGAGCGTGCTCAATGCGCCACCGGCGGGAAGTTTTGGAGGGTTTTTCCTTGAAGAATTTTTCATAAAAATCCAATATCACCCGGTTCCCTTTGTCGCCAATGGCGTGCACACAGCACTGCATATCGTGGTCGAGTGCGAGGCGTGCGATATTTTCGACCTCTTTGAGTGGTGTGGTGTTTTGTCCGGTAAATCCGGGCTTGTCGTCGTAGGGCTCCAACAGCCAGGCACCATAGGAGCCGAGGGCGCCATCGATTTCGGTCTTGATAGCACGACAGGTGAAGTGGTGATTGCCAACGTCTATTATCGGGAATCCCTCCATATTGTCCTTCATCTCATCGTAAGATTGGCGAAGCATTGCCCAAAGGCGAATATCTAATTTTCCCGCTGATGCTAACGCTTGATAACGGGCGATTTCCTCGTAGGAAGAGCCTGCATCATCAAAGGTGGTGATGCCCTTTTCTAGACAACGGTCTTGTGCCAGACGGATACCCTGTTGCCACTTTTCTTCCTGCTGTTCTTTGCTGATAGTCGAGAGATAATCCTGATAGGCACTATAAATCGGGGTCATTGCCGTCTCTTCAAATACGCCGATGACCTCCCCTGCGGCATTTCGGACGATGTTACCTCCTGCCGGGCTGGGTGTCTCAATGGTGATTCCGGCTTGCCTCATTGCAGCGGCGTTGGCAAAAAGGGCGTGTCCGCTGGCGTGTCCTAACACAACCGGATTATCAGGTGTGACAGCACTTAACGATTGATGGAAGGGGTAGCCAAGTGTGGCATTTTCGGGTATTTTGTCCCACTTTTCCTGGTGCCAGCCGCGTCCGACAATCCATTCGCCCGGCTTTGCCGTTTTGGCTTTTTCTGCGACGGCGGCAACGATTTCGTCCCAGTTTTTGGCATGAAGAAAATTCAAATCCTGAAGACTGCTGCCGAGGCTGCTAAAATGGCCGTGTCCTTCGATAAAACCCGGCATAACGAATTGCCCTTTAAGGTCGAGTAATTCGGTCTTTTCGCCCTTGGTAGCAAGGATTTCTTTATCATTTCCCACTTTGTAAATGCGGTCACCGACAATAGCAATGGCGGTAGCTTTTGGCAACGCCTTATTGACGGTATAAATATCACCGTTGTAGAGTATCAAATCAGCCTCCGATGTCGTCTCCGATTGGCAACTCCATAGAGAAATGAACAGAAAGAAGTAAATTGCAGCTTTTTTAATCATAATTTTATTGTAATTATTTACCATGAGGGAGAAGGAAACACCCAGTACCCATACCCATACGGGCGAGCTGGGCTGGCTGGGCTGGCTGGGCACGCGGATGACACAGATGCTGCGAATTTTCACGGACATCCCTGCTGCGCAACGAGAGGCAGGTTTTTGTTTTTGCTTTCGCAAAAACGGGTGCAAATTCAACTGCGTTATTCATTAATTATCATTTTGGCATTATCTCATTTTGGTCGTCAGACCAAAAAAAATCCGTGTAAAACACCGTGTTAATGATGTAAAATCGGTGTAAATCCGTTCAATCTGTGTCATCCGTGTTCCCTTTATCCCCAAATTGCAAACATAAAGCATGAGGTGGTAAGTAGTTAAACGAAATCAAAATAAGGCACAATATGCAAAAAATATCAGTAAGAATCGCACAACAAGAGGACTTAAATGCCATACACGAGTTGGTCGGGGAGTTGGCTATCTATGAAAAAGCCGAAAACGAATTTGTTGCCACCTTGGAAATGTATCGGAAAGATTTTGCCGATGGCGTTTTTGAAGCCATTGTAGCAGAAACCGGTGGAGAGATTGTCGGAATGGCACTTTACTATTTAAGTTACTCGACCTGGAAGGGGAAAATGTTATTTCTGGAAGACTTCGTCGTGAGGCAATCCTACAGACGACGTGGGATCGGCGACCTCCTTTTTGATGAGGTCGTGAGCATTGCCAAAGCAAAAGGCTGCCGGCTACTAAAGTGGCAGGTATTGGACTGGAACAAACCGGCATTAGGGTTTTATGCGAAGAAAAATGCTACCATTGAAAAAAATTGGTGGAATGGAAAAATAATTTTTTAAGCCGGATTTCTTGACATTTCGATTCTAAATACGGATATTTGCATCATATATTATGAATGAAACCCAAAAACTTTGTTCTGTAATATAAGCCATATCTAATTCCTAACAATAAGTTCGTTGTTAAGTAATCGTTTTTGGGTTTGCGGTTGCTTTTTCCAGTTGTAAATAAATATTTCGATGAGAGTCGGGACGTATGTCCCTGCATAAAGATATAGTGTTTCATAGTGTGAGGGGTAGCTACGCTTGTAGTTGCTCCTTATTTTTTTGGCTTAAGTTAATTGTAAAAAAAGCAGGAGTGCTATTTAATTCCCTGATAAAACCTCAAATACCGCACAATATCCACCTCCTCGCTGAGCCGCCCTCCTCGTGTCAAATAATTGATAAAATGATGCGTCCAGTAAGGAGCAAGCGAGGTGCCTTTTGTACCAAACCCATTGAGTAAATACAAGGTGGACAATTCCGGGTGCTGACCGATAAACGGCCGCCTGTCCCTAACCGTTGGACGGATAGCAGCCTGATGCTCAATAATGGTATAAGGAGTATCAATGGCTTTGTCCAACTTCTCAATCAATTCCTCTTTAGCCTCCCGCGAAGGATAATCATCCGCATATTCCCATTGGACGGAAGCTCCTACCCAGTAAATGTCATCTCCGTAAGGAATCAGATACACCTTGTGTTTATAAATTTGATCAAAATTGACATCGGGGATTTTAGCAAGTAATATTTCGCCTTTATCACACATAAACGGCAGATAATTAAAATAGGGATTTTCCTTCACCCTCGCCCCTTCGCTAAAGATGATCTTCTTGGCTCTCCACTCCTTATAGGTTATCCCCTGCTCCTCAACCTGCAGCTGATTATAATCGAAAACATCATGTTTCCAATTACCCGACTGCTGAAAACGCTGTTTGTATTTCTGACGCATCAAAGCAATATTTACCCGGGCACAATTTTTGATTTCAGAATAAGCATAGACCGGCTTGACATAAGGTAAAAACGGACGGACATTCGCAGGTTCTTGTATATAAGGTACATATTCGGGTAGTGCGCTGCGCCCCAGCCAATCATTTTCTTCCCCTGCACTAAACAATGCTCTGACAATGTGGTGAGCATGGAACAACTGTAGCCCTAATAGCTGCTCTATCTCTCGATAGGTGGCTTCTGCAAAAGGCAATAAGGTATCAATCATCCACGATTTCACGAAGCGCCGACCGGTAACCGGATTGATTAGTCCGGCAGCGACCTGTGTGGAAGCCCGCTCATACTCGTCATCCAATATCAAAAAAGAAGCTCCTGTCTTTGATAAAAAGTGACCGGCAAGTGTCCCCGCCAGCCCTTGCCCTACTATTAAATAATCTATTTCTTTGTGGTTGTCCATTACTTTTGATTGCCAAATGCAAATGTAGGTAAAAGAGCAGCACACAACAAGCGCAAAAATTGATTTTTTGCCATATTTTTTTTACCTTTGCCCTCCTCGAAATATTTGGCCCCGTAGTTCAAGGGATAGAATAGAAGTTTCCTAAACTTTAGATCCAGGTTCGAGTCCTGGCGGGGCTACAATTCCACTTCATTAGCACCACACCATTAACACTCAATTTCAGACATTAACACTGATTATTCAATCTAATTGTCACAAATAAAACCCACAATTGCACTATGTACAAAATTTGGAAAAAAAAGACAACTGAAGCCATAAAAGAGAGGGTGTTTGAAGCACTAAAAGCCAATGTCAATTACAATAAACAACACGTACTTGGTATTCCGGCTTCTTACCTTGATAAAAAGGTGTTCTCCCAAGATGCCGCCTTTTTAAAAAATGCACCTTATATCGCCGCATTGGTACAAAACCCTAATAATATTGGATGCCATACGACCGGCAAGTCTCTTTTTTACTTCAAAGGTACTCAACAATTGGAGCGCGAACTAATCGAATTATGCGCAGTCGACATCCTCGGTGGCAATCCGGGTGAGCAAGATGGTTATGTAGCAGGTGGAGGGACGGAAGCCAATATGCAGGCGATTTGGATTTACAGGAATTATTTCAAATGGGACTGCGGCGCAAAACTCGATGAGATAGCCATCATTTGCAGCGAAGATAGTCATTATTCCATGGACAAAGCTGCTAATGTCTTCGTACTCGACATCATAAAGGTACCGGTAGAAGATACCACAAGAGAAATCACTTATGAAGCCCTCAAAAAAACAGTCGAAGACGCCATTGCCAACGGAAAAAAATACTTCATCGTAATCGCCAATATGATGACGACCATGTTTGGTTCTTTGGACGATGTCGATTTATACGCTCGCGTATTAGCGGAAGCCGGCGTCACCTTCAAAGTACACGTTGATGGTGCTTTCGGTGGGTTTTACTCTCCCTTTACAGAAGGTCCCTGTAATCTGACATTCCAAAATCCACATATCACGTCTTTTACCATTGATGCGCACAAAATGGCACAAGCACCTTATGGAACCGGCATCTTTTTCATCCGGAAGGGCTTTATGAAATATGCCCGAACAGAGACTGCCAGCTATATCGAAGGAGAGGACTCTACGCTGATAGGAAGCCGCTCCGGCGCAAATGCTATCGCCGTCTGGATGATTCTCGCCAAAAACGGGCCCTATGGGTGGGAAGAAAAAATCTTCATCCTTCAAAAACGAACAGAGTGGCTGTGCAAAAAACTTGAAGCCCGTAATATAGAATTCTATCGCCACCCAAAATCTAATATTGTCACCATCCGAAGTAAACATATTAAGGATGAACTGGCAAGGGAATTTGACTTAATGCCCGACGATTTCAAAAATCCAACGTGGTACAAAATAGTGGTCATGGAACACGTGACCATTGAGAAGTTAATTCAGTTTTTGGAAATGCTGAATGCATAAGCAATCAATCCGGATTACCAAGGCATCCTTCATTACTAAAACGGAGGAGTTTCTGTTATTCTGGATAGGGAAACCCGGGTGACCAACGGTATAAAACCAAGGGAGCGGGACAATTGGTAAACCATATCGGCATTCTCTTTTGAGCGGCAATAATCAACCGTAAAAACAGGAATGCCCTGTTCCAGGTATTTTTTGCTTTGGCGGATGCGATTGGCTGTTGAATAATCACCGGCATGGCGTAGCCCGCCTGACAAATCTCCTGCCCTTATGCTGTCCCAACCTTCATCACCCTCACCATAAAACCAGGTATCCTCCACAGAAATAGCATCAACTACCGAACGATAATAAGAAGGGTTGGCATCGAGCAAATAAGGGGCATTCTGCGCCACCACCAGAAAATCATTCGAGACGGTTCGACCCTTGTTTTTGATATCCTCCATGAACTTAATCATTGCATTTTCAGGATTTATATCGTCTTCTTCTGCCCGCATTCTCACCATATCATCATCATAAGCCTCCACCCAATCCAGATAAACACCATCAAAACCATAGGATGCAATTTTTTCGATAAGTCCATTTTGACTAAGCCATATATCCTGCCATTGCGCGTCCCAATATGCCACCGGATAGTTACCACTCCACCCGTCTGGGTCAATGCTCACTAAAAAATCCGGATATCCTGCTTGGGAAGAAGTCGGGGCTATCCAATCAGGTTGCCAATAATCTCGATAATCTTCTGCCTGTCCAATATCGATATAGGCGAGCAGAATTCTTTTCTCTCCGTTTGGTTTTTGTTTTAATCTGGAGACGAGGTAGGCTACATCATAAGGACTATCCCTAAAATTAAACCCCGGCTCTACGACAAGCATATCATACTCCGTGGCTGCTAATAGGTCTATATTTGTGTAATCATCCAACTCCTGAATTTGGTACATAAATGTAGAGACCTCAATCCCATTTAAGACAGTAGAGGTTTTTTCCATTGTTGTTGGTGGCACTTTCTCCCGACAGGAGCAAAAGATTATAATTAGAAAAACAAAATTCAAATATTTCATCTGTTGAGTTATTATTGAGCTGTTGAGTTATTGAGCTCTTTAGCTGTTAAGCTCAACAGCTAAAATAAGCCCAATAAATTAACTTAATCTTGTCCAAGCACTTAATCGGACAAAGTAATCCGTCAAAAAAAGAGGCTTCCTGTGTTTTAACACTAGGGAAGCCTCCTTTTATAAAGTGATGTAAAAACCTAAATCACTTCGCGTTCGGATCTTTTTTAGCAGAGTAGTTGATTACTAACTGCCCGTATCTACGCAATTCTGTTTTAATATCCTGAACAATACCCATGGTCACCTTTCCATCTACTCGTAGTGAGGAGGTGATACGCGGGTGTTTATTCTCGGGTACTTTCAGCTTATGCTTTTCCAAAAACAATGGAATATCATCCACTTCGGAGAATTTGTCACCAAGCTGAATTCTCGGCTTGGTTCCGTAAATACTCTGATACTCTGCCATGGGACGACCAACATAAATATAATTTACGAGGGATTTCTCCTCCAGCTTGGTCAATTCCGTCGCATAAGGTGTATGAACATCCACCTTTAGGCTAGCATCCCGCATCACCGTCACCATCATAAAGAAGAACAGTAACATAAAGATAATATCGGGAAGGGAAGCTGTTGAAACTTCTGGAGAGGTAGCACCTCTCTTCTTTTTAAACATTGCCATGATTGTGTCAATTTTTAATTAGGAATCAAAAAGAGTCATAACAGAATGGATAACCGTTCTCTTAATTCTCCTCTCCAAATGCTGTTGGTTCAGCCTCGGATAATACCAAGGGTATTTCCTCTTGTATAGCCTTTTTCTGCGCTCTGGTCAATTCATCATTATAGGGCTTGCCAAACTTTCGTTGAGCTAAATCCTCCCACAATTCATTGTAGGCGCCCTTGAGTTCGTTATAGACCTCGATGTAGGTTTCGTAACTCGTTCCCCTATCATTTTTCAAGGAGATAATAGCTCCATCGGGACTCTCAGCTAAGTCCTCCCGATGTTGCGGGTTTATGATAAATTCCTTAGCACGCTCTCGAAGTTCCCGAATATCCGTAGGTTCGCCACGCACCAACAATTGGTTTTGCGCATTGACGAGAACTGAAAAAACATTTCGTTTATTCAACTGCGTAACATCAGGCTTTTCGTCAGACCAGGGGGGTAATAAAATCCGAATCCCCTTGTCTTCGGCAATAGTCGTTGTCACAAGGAAGAAAATAAGGAGCAGGAATGCAATATCGGCCATAGAACCTGCATTGACCTCATTCTTCATCCTTTTTTTAGAACCTTTTTTAAGCATGATTATTTGTTATTTAAAAAAGTTACGAATTTCACCCAAAGCAAATGCTCCAGCGTTGGCGACCAACAATGCTAATGCGGTGGTAATACCTCCGACGATTACCCGATAATTGGATGGCGTAATAGGTCCATTATCCTTAGCAAATTTAGACATAGCATACTTGATCGTAGGAGAAATATTATCAACGTCCACTGAATTGTAAGCAATGATTGCTATAACTGCCAATATTGCAAAATATATCAATCCCTTTCGTGAACTCTTAAAGTTTGTTGCAACATGGTACAGCCCAAATAAAACCAATGCAACGATAGCCAAAATCAACAACCAAATGGTCAGGCGAAGCCCCGTATCAAACATGGTCGTTTCATAGAGCTTAAACTTCTCAGAAGGATTGGAATTAACTGCTTCTTGGACAGAATTAAACTCTTCGACTCCACTGCTAATACCCAGCCACATTGCAATAATGACAAGAACACCTAGCCCGAAGAATATTTTCTGCCCGTGTTTTAATAAAAAATTATACATATCTTTATAGATTTCTCTTGATTATTTGAAAATGTTGTTCTCTGCCATCAATTCTACTAGAGTGATAGATGCTTCTTCCATCTTATTCACGATACCGTCAATTTTATTAACGATATAATTGTAGAATATCTGTAGTATAATGGCAACGACCAAACCGAAAACGGTTGTCAACAAAGCCACCTTGATACCACCGGCAACAACAGAAGGAGACAAATCTCCTACAGCCTCAATCTTATCAAAGGCTTGAATCATACCAATCACCGTACCCAAGAATCCAAGCATTGGTGCAATGGCAATAAAGAGTGAAATCCATACAAGACCGCGTTCCAGCAATCCCATTTCTACACCTCCGTATCCAATAATAGCTTTTTCAGCTACTTCCGGACCTTCTTTGGAAGCTTTCAATCCTTCGAGCAATACACTTGCTGTCGGGCCGGGAGTCGATTTACAGACCTCCATAGCACCTTCGACATCACCACTTTTGAGGTGATCCTCAATTTTACCGAGCAGCTTGTCGGTATTTGTCGTAGCAATATTCAATGTAATAATACGCTCGATACTGAATGTAAGACCTAAAATGAGACAAATCAATACCAAAATCATGAAACGCCAATCCCCATCGATGAAGTATTTCTTCAAAATTTGGAAACTGTCACCAGTATCACCATTATCGGCAGTACTTGCCTGCTCTGTTTGATCCTGACTACCACCTTGCGCAGTAGCAACTTGTGTTGAAAAAACTGCAAGGCCAATTACCAGCAGCATAACAATTAACTTTCGCATAGTCAACTAGGTTTTTACGATTGTTTTAGTAAAAAAATAAATTAATTCAATTGTGAAATAAGCACATTTTATAAATTAGACAATCATCCTAAAATATATCCTGCAACTTACCCTTGTAAAAAAGTCTTGAAAGAATCCTCTCAAAACGTTGCGGAGAGGATGGGATTCGAACCCACGTCACGCTTTTGACGTGAATACGCTTTCCAGGCGTACCTCTTAAACCACTCGAGCACCTCTCCTGATTTACCTGAAATTTAACAGCCTTTTTGAGGGGCCGGTTAAATGTCGCAGTCACAAAAATTGAAAAAAGATGTTTAAAAACAAAATTTTTGCAATTAATTATCCAATTATTTTTGGAATTCGTCCATTTTCCTCCCTTTTTAAGGATGTTTTTACTTCAAAAAGGGTTGGTCGAAGACTGCTTTTGCGTTGCGAGTGGTTGTGTCTGCCACCTCCTGTATTGTCACTTTTTTCACGATGGCAACCTTCTCCGCTATCAATGGGATATAGCTGCTCTCATTTCGTTTGCCTCTGTATGGGGTCGGCGTCAGATAAGGCGCATCCGTTTCCAATACTATATCCTCCAACGAGATGTGCTCAAGTGTCTTATCCAAGCCTCCATTTTTGAATGTCACAACACCTCCAATCCCCAATTTGAATCCCAAATCGACGATTTTTTCCGCTTGGTCAGCCGTCCCCGTAAAACAATGGAAGATGCCCTTCAATCCGGGGTCTCCAATCTCACGTAATAAATCAATTAGCACATCTGTCGAATCCCGCGCATGAATTACAATGGGCAACTCGTACTCTAAAGCCCAGCTACATTGTGTGCGAAAAGCTAATTTCTGTTGTTCAAAGAACGTCTTATCCCAATACAAATCAATGCCAATCTCTCCGATGGCAGCAAAGGTTCGTCGCTCCAACCACCGCCGCGCGTGCGCCAATTCTTTTTCATAATCAGCCGTAATCGAGCAGGGGTGGACACCCATCATAGCAAAGGCGTGCTTCGGCCATTCTCTTTCGAGGTCGAGCATCGCTTCTGTCGTTTCGCTATCAACGTGTGGCAAAAACACAGCCGCTACCCCACTATCAATTGCGCGTTGCATTACCTCCGCCCTGTCCTTTTCAAATGCATTGAGATATAAATGTGTATGCGTATCTATAAATACCATTTTTCTACAAGATTATATTTTTTTTCTTTTTGGTGTGTGGGGTGTTGTGATTTTTTGTTCCTTGTTTCTTGTTCCGATCCCCGAGCTGAACGAAGTTTACGGAGAGAAGATCGGGGAGCGGGTGTTTGTGAGTTTAAAGGCTAAAGGCTAAAGGCTAAATCGATAGATGCTGACAGGTGTAACCTCGTCAGTAGGCTAAAGTTTAAAGTTTAAAGTGGAAAGGTTAAATTTTTCCTTTTAAATTTTCCAATTCCCATTCTAATTCCCATTCTAATTCCCATTCTAATTCCCATTCTAATTCTAATTCTAATTCATATTCTAATTCTCATTCCCTACCTTTGCCTCGTGCAAAACTAATAGAATGGCAAAGAAACAAAAATATTATGTAGTTTGGGAAGGAAACACTCCGGGTATTTATGATTCGTGGACAAAATGCCAATTACAAATCAAAGGATACCCCAATGCAAAATACAAATCCTTCAAGACGCTATCAGAAGCTCAAATGGCCTTTCAAGACAATTATCAAAACTATTTCGAGAAAAAAACGACGAAGCCAATAGCAGATCTCGATGCCTTCAAAGATGTAATCGTTTGGGACAGTATCTCGGTTGATGCTGCCTGTAGCGGCAATCCCGGTGTCATGGAATACCAAGGCGTTGATACCAAAACAAAAGCACAAATATTCCATAAAAAATTTCCGCTTGGAACGAATAATATCGGGGAATTCCTCGCCATCGTCCACGCCCTCGCCCTGCTACAACGAAGCCAAAAAGACACACCTATATACACAGACTCCCGGACAGCAATGGCATGGGTGCGCAATAAAAAAGTTAAAACCAACCTCAAAAAGACCCCTGCTACCAACTTCCTCTACCAGCTAATCGACCGTGCAGAGACCTGGTTGAAGACCAATACCTATCCCAATAAAATCCTCAAATGGGATACCGAACACTGGGGTGAAATACCGGCAGATTTTGGAAGGAAGTGACAATTTAACAAGAAAATCTAACAAAATTCAATTTTTTTTCGTACTTTTGGCATAAACATTTTGTGTATGGATACTCAAGTTATTTCCATTGATTTGCCCTCTGATATCCTTTTGGCATTAAACGAGTCAGAGAATGAACTGATAAAACAAATAAAAGTTTTACTTGCGGTTCGTTTATTTAACGCGAACAAGCTCACGATTGGTAAAGCAGCACAAGTAGCAGGGGTTACAAGATTGGAATTTGAATCATATTTATCACAAAATAATATACCAATATCACATTTAACTTACGAGGATGTCATGAATGACCTAGAGAAATTATTGTAACATGAATAGAGGGCTTGTAATTGCCGATTCAGGGGCTATTTTTTCTTTGGCTATTGTGCAAAAATTGGATTTATTGAACAAGTTATTTGATTCGGTTAGGATTCCCTTTGCTGTC
>Ga0256832_1002307_pt1 | contig 13023 bp, 12 predicted proteins | sample 134614metaG_FD_190534 | JGI IMG/M metagenome (GOLD analysis project Ga0256832, IMG submission 190534) | Hydrothermal vent microbial communities from Lau Basin, Pacific Ocean - 134-614 | ecosystem: Environmental > Aquatic > Marine > Hydrothermal vents | place: Pacific Ocean: Lau Basin | collected... | reverse complement strand
GACCAAAGACCAAAAGCGCCACCGGCGCGCCCCAAAGGCAAAAAAAAGCACCATATATTTCTCCAGCTCAAAAATAATGAATAGTTTTGTCTTTCGAGAAGAAAGCACACATGAAAATACAAATTAAAGAAGTTCATTCGTCCGCTGACCTCAATGCTTTTATTAAGTTTCAATTTAAGCATTATGCAGGCAATAAATACTGGGTGCCCCCCCTTATCCGGGACGAAAAACAATATTTATCTAAGCGCAACCCCGTACTCAAACATGGGGAAATGCAACTTATCCTAGCCTATTTCAACGGTAAAATTGTCGGTCGTGCTGCCGCCATCATCAATCATCGGGAAAATGAAACCTTAAACGTCAAGCACGCTCGCTTCGGCTGGCTTGAATTTATCAACAAGATAGACGTCTCCAAAGCCCTTTTCAAGTACCTGGAAGATTGGGCCAAAGCCCGGGGCATGACCGCCATCAAAGGCCCTTTTGGCTTTACCAATTTTGACAAAGCCGGTATGCTGTACGAAGGTTTTGACCAACTGAGCACCATGGCCACCATCTATAATCACAGCTATTATCCCAAGCATTTGGAGTCGCTCGGTTACAAAAAACTAGCTGATTGGTTTGAATTTTGGGCGGAAGTCCCCAAAGAAACTCCGGAAAAGATCACCCAACTATCCAAAGTCATTTATGAGCGCTACGGTCTGCGTGACCTTCCGGTAAAAAAGAAAAAGGACATCCATTTGTTGCTCAACCAGTTTTTCCCTTTGGTCGAAAAGGCTTATGCTGAGATAGAAGGTTTTGTCCCTTTTACGCCGGAGCAGATAGATTTTTACAAAAAGCGGTTTTCCAGGTTTGTCAATCCCAATTTGACCAAGTTTGTCGCCGATAGTGAAGGCCGGCTCATTGCTTTTGGCATTTCAATGCCTTCCTTTTCCAAAGCCCTACAAAAAGCAAATGGAAAGCTATTTCCTTTCGGAATATTTGCCATTCATAAGGCCTTACGGAAAAATGATAAAGCAGACTTGTACTTAATCGGTGTCCATCCGGATTGGCAAGGAAAAGGAATCCCGGCCATCATCATGAATGCGATCATTGACGGGATGCGCAATTTCGGCATCCAATCCGCTGAAAGTAATCCGGAATTGGAAACCAACAACAAACTCCACCAAATGATGGCACGTTACAACACTCACACCCACAAAAAACGCCGGGTTTTTATTAAAGAACTTTATGACTTAGACTAATGCATGACCCTAATCAACATAATCTCAAAGATTTGTTTGACCAAATCATCAAACAAAACAAGCTCAAACCCAAGCTTTACGAAGCCAAATTACGAGACGCTTGGCCAACACTCATGGGCTCACTCATTGACCAATACACCAACGACATCAGCATAAAAAAACAAACTCTTTTTCTTCGTATCACCTCCGCACCCCTAAAAAATGAGTTCATGATGTCCAAACAGCAATTTATTCAGTTAATCAACAAGGAATTGGGCGAAGATTATATCAACGAGATAGTCATTCGTTGATTTTCATCAGGATTTAACCAAAATCTTACATCTTTTCAAAACATTTACTTACCTTGAATCAAAAAAGTGAAACATGTTAATCAAAACAAATCTTTTCCTATTAGTCTTGATTATTTTACTCGGCTCTAACAATGCGAACGCTCTAGTTGCATCCCAAGCAAGTACGCTCAGCCACCAAGCCACAAGCTTTAAAAGCATCCGGAAATTAACTAAACGAAAACGAAGTCTCAAAGAACGAATCCTAACCAAGATTCTAAAAAGAAAAATCAAAAGAAATCTAGCGAAATCCAAGCCCCAAAAAGAGCCAATCAGTGCAGATAAGATGTCCAAACTTGGCATTTGGGCAATTGGGCTTAGTGGCTTGTCTCTCTTATTGTTCGCCGGGTTAGCAACCGGAAGTTTAGCTTATACTTTTGCTTTGATATTAATTATTCTTGCGGTATTATTGTCTTTTGCAGCCATTGTTGCAAGTATAATTGCCTTGAATCGTAACGAGCTAGAAGCCAAAGATAAAAAGATTATCATTCGAGCTGTCATCGGGATTATTTTGGGAGTTTGCGGGTTCTTAGCAAGTGCAATGTTTGCATTTCTTATGCTTCTATTTCCTTATTAACCAGACAAGTGGAGCAATTTCTTAGACTCTTTATCGCTTTGCTCCGCTCAGTAGCTACAAAGCAGATGTTACCAGTCCATAAGTTTCAACTCACAACTTTTTTCAAAGGTATCAGTTGAATAATACAGCATTGAGTTTGCTCCGAAAAGTATTCTTTCAAAAAAACACCGGATTTTTTCTGTTTTGGGGCTTGTAAAAATTTTGTTGTTGATATAACTTTCCAAAAGTTTAAAACTTTTGGAAAGTTATGTATCGCAACCAAATAAAATTTTGTTCATCGCTTTAATTTCTGGCAGAATGGACTTTTCGAAGCAGACTCAACAATTGAACAGAAAGCATTCAATCAAAATAATATTTGGCCAATTTTCCAACTTTTTCAAAAACTAAACTTTTCAGACCGGACTCAACAATTTAAAAAGTAGCATGAAAAATATCCTTTTTGACTTCGGCGGTGTATTTGTGGACTTGGACATGGAAGCAGTCAACACCGGTATTCAAACCTATTTAGGGATGAGCTTACAAGGGCTTTACCACCGGCATCGTGAAATATTTGATGGTTTTGAGACCGGTCACCTTTCGGAAAAAGAATTTGTGGATGCCGTTGCCGCAATGGGCTTGCCCAAGAATAAAATAGTGGACATTTGGAATAAAATGGTCTTGGGAATTCCCAAAAATCGAATTGATTTTCTCCGGTCACTTCAAGGAAAGTATGATTTATATCTTTACAGCAACACTAATCCTTTGCACGAAAAGGAATTAGACCGATTATTGCGGGCACAACAAGGGCTGAGCTTGAAGGAATTCAGACAATTATTTAAAGCTTCTTGGTTTTCGCATGATATTGGCTTCCGCAAACCGGACAAAGAAGGTTTTGAATACATTATCCGGGAAACCGGTATCGCCCCCAAAGAGACTTTGTTCATTGATGATTCTTTGTCTTATTTAGAAGGAGCCAAGGCGGTTGGGATGCCTACCGTGCTGCACGATGTCCGGTTGGATATTGTGGATGTATTTGACGAGTATGTCGCCCAAAGCCTTCTCCAATCATCCGAAACCCCTAAGTAATTGAAAAAGACGGAGCAAAAAACGAGTTTTGATACTGCTTTGGAAAAGATGCGCCATTATTGCGCTTACCAAGAGCGTTGTTTTATGGACTTGCGTGAAAAAGCCAAGCGGATTGACCTGAGTTTTAGTGATTTGGAAAAGATGATTCCCATTTTAGAGCAAGAAGAATTTTATAGCGAAGCCCGGTTTGCCATTCATTTTGCGGGTGGAAAATTCAGACTAAAAAAATGGGGCCGATACAAAATCAGACAACAACTCCGCAGCAAGATGGTGCCCAAACCGCTTATCGAACACGCCTTGTCCCTGATTCCGGAAGAAGACTATCTCCACACTTTGCGAAAGCTCCTCATCCAAAAAAATAAAGAATACGGCAACACCCCACATAAAAATTACGCCAAACTCGCTCGATTCTTCACCCAAAAAGGATATGAATCTTACCTTTTCCAACAAGAATTCAACCAACTATTTCCTAGAAACTAAGCCATGAACCTATCCCTACTCCACCCCAAAGTCAACACCATCGTCCGGGAAGCCGGTGTCTATATCCAAAAACAACAAGGCCAAGTCAAAGCCCAAGAAATTTCCGACAAATCCCTCAACAACCTAGTCTCCTATGTGGACAAAACCGCAGAGCAGCTTTTGGTCAAAAAATTGAGTATCCTACTCCCCGAAGCCGGTTTTTTAACGGAAGAGAAGACCGTCACCCAAACCGAAAAACCGCTTCGCTGGATTATTGACCCGCTGGATGGGACGACCAATTTCCTGTTTGGCTTGCCGATTTACTCGGTGAGTGTGGCGTTGGCGCAAGACGAAGATATTTTGCTGGGAGCGGTCTATATCCCTGTATTAGACGAGCTTTTTTCGGCCACTAAAAACGGGGGTGCTTTCCTAAACAACCAACCCATTTCGGTCTCCAAGACGACGACATTGGCTGATTCTCTGGCCGCTACCGGATTTCCTTACTACAAATTTGAGCAGGTCGAGCGCTATATGGCCATGTTTGAAAAATATATGCGGGGGACGCGCGGCATACGCCGGTTGGGTTCAGCTGCGGTAGATTTGGTTTATGTGGCCTGTGGGCGCTTTGATTTTTACTTTGAATTTGACCTAAACCCTTGGGATATCGCCGCCGGCTTATTGATTGTTGCAGAAGCCGGTGGACAAACGTCTGATTTTGCAGGTACCGGCAGCGCTTTTTCCGGCAAGGAGATTTTGGCTTCTAATGGACTGCTGCATGGATTTTTGTTGGAGGGGTGAATCTACTCTTTCTAGGAACTCTCTCCCCAAAATATTTAAAGGCCATAAAGTCCCCTTTCTGCAAAGGGGATTTTTGGGGATTTCATAAAAAAAGTCTTTAAATATTTTGGGGATTCGGGGCAAGAACTATAGCAGGGACTACTCCATACTTCTCAACCCTTAACCCAAGTTGAACATGTAGTCCCCAACTCCATGGGGTGGTAGCGCCAAATCCTTATGGCAAAGCATCAATTGCATTTAATGCTCGTTGCGCTTCACTGCTTGGAGTGGCCATAAGAATTTGATTCTACCTTCAATATTGCATTATAGGGGGACTACAGATGTAACTTGGATTAAGCCATCCCCTGAGCCACCAAGTACCGTTCTGCATCCAAGGCAGCCATACATCCGGAACCGGCGGCAGTCACCGCTTGGCGATACACCTTGTCTTGGACATCGCCACAGGCAAAGACTCCGGCAATTTCCGTCTTGGAAGTCCCCGGCTGGACAATCAGATATCCTGTTTCATCCGTTTTTAAGGCACCATCCAAGAAGCCGGTATTGGGTTTATGTCCGATAGCAACAAAGAAGCCTTTGACCGGCAAGACTGTTTTTTCTCCGGTTTTATTGTTGACGATTCTTACGCCTTCTACTTCTTGCTCGCCTAGAATTTCTTCTGTATTGGAATTCCAATGAATGATGATATTTTCGGTATTCTTAATTCGTTCTTGCATGATTTTGGAAGCCCGAAGCTCGTCCCGGCGAACAATCATGTGTACTTTGGGGCATATTTTTGCCAGGTAAGAAGCTTCTTCGGCAGCAGTATCTCCACCGCCTACAACAGCCACTTCCAAACCTTTGAAAAAGAATCCATCACAGACCGCACAAGCGGAAACACCCATATTCATCAAGCGTTTTTCAGACTCCAAGCCCAACCATTTTGCGGAAGCACCCGTGGCAATAATGACCGTATCTGCATGAATCTCTACATCGCCTTCACTCCATGCTTTTTTGACATCGCCCGAAAAGTCCACTTTCGTAATCTCTTCATAACGAATATCCGTGTCAAATCTAGCGGCCTGGGCCTTGAATTGCTCCATCATCTCCGGGCCGCGAATTCCTTCGGGATAGCCGGGAAAGTTATCTACTTCTGTAGTAATCATCAATTGACCACCCGGCTCCCGACCGGTGTACATGACCGGTTTCAGACCTGCTCTAGCGGCATATATAGCAGCGGTATAACCGGCCGGACCGGCCCCGATAATCAGACATTTTACTTTTTCCATGTTTTATGTTTTTTTCAGATTTTTTAACGTGAGTATCAAGAAAAGCCTTTGGCTCCTGACCTTTGACCTTTGACCTTTGACCTTTGACCTTTGGCCTTTGACCTTTGACCTTTGACCTTTGGCCCTTGACCTTTAACGAAACATCACCTTGCGGTAAAATGTTGCGCAAAGATAGGTTGTCCAAAGCGAAAATCTAGTGATTACCGTCACTAATGTCGCCGGATCGCTAAGCGGTCTGCTATTTTGGCGACAAAGTCGGGAAAATAGCAGAGCGATTGGTGAGCTAGGCCGTTCGCACTAAAGCCAAGAAGAAGCTGTTATCTTTGCTTGGCTTTTGTGCCTGATTTTTGAATTTGGTGAAAAATTTGAAGAGGGGGTTCGTGCAACTGTCAATCTTTAGTGCGGTATCTTGGCTCACCTGCCGATTCCTTCTATCGGTACTTCGCTTCGTGCGTAACGATTCATCTACTCCAGCGGCAACGCAAAATTCTGGCACATCATGGAGACTTCTGCTAAACTCTCTTGCGAACCGACGAAAGTCAAGTGGTCACCCAAGTGCAATTTGGTATATCCGTGGGTAATGACCATTTCATCGCCGCGTTTTACCGAAAGGATAATAACATCGGGCGGCAACCGCAAATCCCGCAATAAAACACCGTCTAAACGGCTATCTTTTACCACTATATCCAATGTATCTCGATCGCCTTCTTTGCCCAACAGCAAAGAAGTGGTCAACGGCGCACGTACATAGTGATCCAACAAGCTAATCATCGCCAAGCCCGGATTAACAATATAAGCCCCTAAACGCTCAAATTTTGCACTCCACGAAAAGTCATTGAGCCGCACCACGATACTATCCGTCCCCACCTTTTCATAAAGCATCTCTGCCAACTCATAATTATGCTCATCCGACAACAATAAAACGGCTTTATCGGCAGACTCTGGCTTTATGGCCAAGATGCTTTCTTCCGAAAAATCCTTTACCCGGATAATAGGAATATCATCCGAGTAGGCAAAACCTGCCGGGTCTAATGTAGTCACTATCTTGGCTTCCCAATGATGCTCTCTCAGCCGTCTAGCCAAAGCAATGGAATTGTTCTCCAACCCAAAAATAAGCGCTTCTTGGCCTTCGATAATGGCGGTTTTGGCTTTCACGTGGGCTTCCCCTACTTTTTGGATAGCATATTTGAAGATGGGCGGCCCTACCATTTGGTTAATCACAATTACCGCCACCACAATGGTATAAAAAGCATTGCCCCACTCCGGAAAGCCTAAATCAATCTCCGTCGCCAATCCTATCCCCACGCCGGCCTGGGTGACATAGGGCATCCACCCGTATTTCCGGTGCAAGGGCTTATCTCCCGCCAACGTCCCACCGATAATAGAGCCGATAACCATCGAAATCAATCGAACAAAAAACAAGGCGACCGCTATTTGCCATACATGCGCAATCACATCCAAAGATAAGGTCGCCCCGGTCAGGGTGAAGAAAATAGCATAGACCCAAGGGCCGTTGTGCTCAACCATCTCTTCCAACTCCAACCGGTACTTCGTATAGTTGGTCACATAAAAGCTACCCAGCAAAACCACCAATAGCGCTTCAATACGCAAAGTCACCCCAAAATGATGATGGATATATACTTCCGTAAAATGCAACCCGTAAAACACGCCAAATCCCAAGCCCAAAACCAAAAAGGTCTTTACACTCGAAGGCAGCGTAGTGGACAAAAAGAATGTAAGCAACTTGCCCACGCCCCAACCTAAAACAAAGGACAACCCTAATTCAAATATTATTTTTAGCAAGAGTGTCCATTCCGGGCGAACTCCCTCCATCAAACTAACCCCCAAGGACAAACAAATAGAAAACAGAATAATCACCAAAATATCAATCACCACCGTCACACCCAAAGCCGTCCGGACAAAAGATCCCTTGGCTCTTAACTCATTGATAATAGCAATGGCAGAAGAAGGTGATCGAGCCACAAAAATCGTCCCAATAAGCATCGCCACCGCCAACCTGGCCTCCCCATCCATATCTCGCATAAACGGGATAAAATCCGCCAAATAATAAACTGCAAAACTCGTCGAAACAAAAGTGACCACCAATTGCCCGATGGTATTCCATTTTATACTTTTTAGGCTGCTATTCAACTCTTTAAGATAAAACTCCAATCCCGCAGCCAGGGCTATAAAAGCCAAGGCAAAGTCATTTAGGAAGCCTAGTTCCATAACCGCTTCCTTGTCCAGGAGACCCAGCACATAAGGGCCGGTAATAATCCCCACCAACAACAACCCCGTAATCATCGGAGCTTTCCATTTCGTAAAATATTGGGCGATTCTTTCCGCTGCTATGGCGACAATGCCAAAGCCTGCGGCATATAGAATGATTTTCCGGAGGATTTCTATCACTAAGTTTTGTTTTGTTATTTGGCCTAGGTAACAAGATGAGGGGCGTATTGTTTTGTTGAAGAGTTGAAGGAGTTGATTCGCTTCGCTAGTTGATTCACTTGTCCTTCGGACTTCTTTAGTTGATTCGCTTCGCTAGTTCAAGGAGTTGAGAACGTTCGCCTTCGGCTCTCTGGGTTGAGACTCGTCCCGATTACTATCGTGGATGCGGACTTCGTGGTTGAGTGCTTCGCAGGTTGAGACGACTTGGTTTTTTGTTGGGGTTAGTACTTCATTATTCGACATTCTGGATTCTGCATTCGATATTCTGTTAGTTGAAATAGTTGATTCGCTACGCTAGTTGATTCGCTCGCAGCTACGCTAGTTGATTGGCTTTGCTAGTTGAAGGACTACTCTCGACTTTTCGGAGCAAGCTCAACGATTGAACACAATCTCCAAACAGAATAAAATTTGGTGGTTTTGCATCAGAATCCTTTTAGAAGTCAACTCAAAGGTGAGACGTCAATGGGCGAAACCGAACAGTCGGGGCAAAAAAAAACTCAACCGGACGGTTGAGTTTTTGAGTACCGATGGGGGGAATCGAACCCCCACTCCCTTGCGAGAACTGGATTTTGAATCCAGCGCGTCTACCAATTCCGCCACATCGGCATGTGGTCTTTCCCTTAACGGGACGCAAAGGTATCTAATTTTTCTTTAATCCGCAACAAATATTTACGTCTAAAATAAATTTCTTTTATTTTTTTGAGCAATTCACTATTTTCCTGTGCGTCAAAGGCCTGCATCAATGGGATTTCTTGGGCTTTCAGAGCGTCCAATTGAGCTTGGACTTCTTTTTCTACTTGTTGACGGGCAAGCGGGTCAAAGGCGGCATCCATCAATTGCTCGTTGATATCCATCATTTCCATCAAGAAATTTGGCGAAAGCTCATCTTTCTCTCCATCCGCCAATAAGCCAAACAGACGCAAGATATGCTCAGTACGGAGATGGACGTCCGCCAGCACCTTATAGGCTTCATTGTTGAGAGCGGATTGGGTCATGGCATCGGCTTGCTCTTTTGCGGAAGCAAGGGTAAAAAAATCAGGATGCGTTTCTCTGCTTTTCAGCAAAAAAAGTCGCTTCAATTTGGCCAAATCCAGACCAAATTGAGTTTCCAGCCCATAAAACGCAAAGTAATTAGGTACAGAATCGTCTTGTTTGTCCATCCCGGTCTATCTAGTGCTGAAATGCCCGCCAGACATCCAGCCCGTTGGAGAAAAGAAATAGTCCCATCAATAGAGCAAATCCAATCGTCACGGCCGTTTCCACAAATTTGTCGCTAGGCTTAATCCCCGTCACGACTTCAAAGAGCAAAAACAAAGCATAGCCCCCGTCTAAAGCAGGAATGGGCAACAAATTAATAAATCCTAAGAGCAAAGACACAATCGCCGTAACTCTCCAAAACCGCTCCCAATCCCATTTGGAACCATACATTTTTGCGAAAGCTCCAAAACCACCCAAACTCTCAGTAGCTTTGATTTTGCCGCTAAACATCTTTCCGAATCCCTTGAGTTGGTTGTCAATAAATCCCCATCCTTTTTTTACTCCGGCCGGCAGGGCTTGCGCCAATGAATATTTGATGTGCTTGTACTCAAAGAAACGATCCGGCCCGTAAGGGGCGATACCTAGCTTACCATCCGGGCCGATTTTGGCGGGAATTTGTAGCTCTTCCGGTTGACCCGCTCCATTTTTTCGTTGAACGGTCACTAAGACTTCTTTGCCCGGATGCGTGGAAACATAATCCAAGAAGTCGGTAAAATAAGGGGTTTGGATATGATCGACGGCCAACAATTTATCTTCTTTTTTGATACCGGCCTTGTCGGCGGGGCTATCTTTCAAGATTTTTCCGGCGATAAATGGAAATTGGGCGGTAAAAATAGTCTGCTGTTGGTTTTTGTGAGCAGCCAAGGATTTAATGACAGCAGGATCCGGTGTAATGACGGTTTCTTTGCCGTCTCTGTCCACGGTGATGGTGGTAGAGCCATTCAGCACCAACTCTAAAATAGCCAGCCGGTCATTGAACTTTTCGAAAGGTTTGTCACCGAATTTTAGGATTTTATCCCCGGTTTTCAGTCCCAGCTCTTGCCCCAAAGAATCGGCATAGATACCGTATTTGTTCACTTCAGAAGTCGGTAGATAGGCTTCGCCATAGTACCACAGCATAAAACCCATAATCAAAAAACCTAAGACAAAATTGACAAAGACTCCGGCCAGCATGATGATTAGGCGTTGCCAAGCGGGTTTGGTCCGGAACTCCCAAGGTTGGGGTTCGGCAGCCATTTGTTCTTTGTCCATACTTTCGTCAATCATGCCGGATATTTTGACGTATCCGCCCAAAGGCAACCAGCCGATACCGTATGTGGTGTTGTCAGGATCTTTGTCTTCGGGAAAGTCGTCATCGGCCTTGGAAAATGTTTTTACATTCCATTTGCCGTCAATTTTCTTAGCTTTGATGAGCGAGAAGTAGGGATTAAAAAAGAGAAAAAACTTTTCGACTCTGGTCTTAAACCACTTGGCGGTGGAATAATGCCCCAATTCGTGCAAAATAATTAGTATCGAAAGGCTCAGGACTAATTGTCCTATCATTGTGAGCGTACCCATATAGATTGTGGTTAAGTAACTGTTTAGGTACCCACATGTTTTTGCCAGAAAATGCCCTTTTTGCGCCTGTTTTTGCTAAAATTTTCTCACGTAGCCCGGCTACGTAGCGGAAATTGTAGCTTCAACATCCACAAAAATGCCTATTTTCTGTCTAAAAACAGGAGTACCTAAATAGTTACGTGGTTTATGTCTTTATTTGGTCTTCCAAGCAAGATTATGCTACTTGTAACCAATTTTGTTCCGTGCATAACATAAATTAGGCTTACATTGTTGTATGCTTGGTCAAAACGGAGCGCAAAGATAGCATTTTTTTTTGAGCCGAAAGGGGACAGCAGGAGCTTGCCTTCTTCGCACTCAAAAAACAAGTTGTTATTCCTTCGATTTTCCAAGCTTTTTACTACCTTTGCAGGAAAAATAGAGCACATTTTGCTCGCAAGAGTGTTCAATCAACAATTAAAACCCATAAAAATCTCGAATGATGAAAAAGATTTTATTTTTGCTTCTTGTGATTGGACTGGCCGCTTGCCAATCCGAAACAAAAGAAACCGCCGATACCACCCAAACACCAACAGAACAAACCGCCAAGCATACGCAATACTTCGGCGCTAAAATCACCCCCGACCATGCCATCCCCTACGCCCAAATGCTCGGTAAATTAGGGGATTTGGATTCACTTCCGGCAAAAGTTGAAGGAACAATCGCCGATGTCTGCCAAAAGAAAGGGTGTTGGATGACCATCACCGATGACAACGGGCAAGAGATGTTGGTGCAATTTGAAAATTATGGCTTTTTCATGCCTAAAGATGCAGCCGGCAAAAAAGTCATCATCGAAGGTTATGCCTACAACGAAGTCACAGATGTGAAAACACTCAAGCACTACGCTTCTGATGCGGGACAGCCCCAAGAAGTCATCGATGCCATAACCGAGCCCCAAAAAGAGCTAAAATTTATGGCCAAAGGCGTCATATTGATGGATGAATAATCCGGATTTTTGAAACTGCTTGGATTGCAATCGGTGAGCCATGCTCTGAAAGAATATCAAAATATCCCAAAAACTTGGGGTTGCTCCGAAAAGTCGGTTTTTTGAAATAGCTGGGAAAGTTGCCAAATGTTATTTTGATGGAATGCCTTCTGTTCAATTGTTGAGCTTGCTCCGAAAAGTCGAGAGTAGTGGACTGTTCTTGTGTCCACAAAATTTTATTTGGTTTTCTCTTTTGTTTTAACCCTCTAAATCCCCCTTAGAAATGGTCCCGATAGCTATCGGGATATGGTAAACCAAATAAAATTTTGTTCCGTGCTTTGATTTCTGGCAGAGTGGACTTTTCGTAGTGGACTCAACAGTTGAACGATTGAACAAAATTCCCAGACAGAATAAAATTTGGTGATTTCTCGAAAGAAAACTATTCGGAATGAACTCAACAAATAAATAGTGCCCCTTATGTTTTCCCTGTCCAATGCATGATGCTATCGCCGGATGGGGCAAGCGATTCATTTGACAATCAAAAATACTATGAAACCAGCACCAAACACAGTCCAAATCGGAGACCGCATTTTTTCTGTCTATATTGATGAGCAAAAACTCATGGGTAGAGTCCGGGAATTAGGCGTCCAATTGAGTCACGATTTTAAGGACAAAACGCCATATTTTTTAATGATCCTGAAGGGCTCTTTTGTTTTTGGAGCCGATCTCATTCGCGCCTATGACCACGCCTGCGAAACGGGTTTTATCCAACTCTCTTCTTATGAAGGTACGGCTTCTACCGGCACGGTCAAGCGCGGACAATTTCCGGATAACCTAGCCGGCAAAGACATCATCATAGTCGAAGACATTATCGACTCGGGATTGACCATGAACCAGTTTATCACAGACTTAAAGGGGCAAAATCCGGCTTCGATTACCGTTGTTTCGCTTTTTGTGAAGCCGGAGGCCATTGAGCATGATGTCCAAATTGATTATCGGGGTTTTGATATTCCGAATGCCTTTATTGTGGGGTATGGATTGGATTTGGATGAGATTGGGCGGAATTATCGGCAGATTTATCAGTTGGTTTAGAGGAGTTGATGGAGTTGAAAAAGTTGAGACGGTCGCCTTTGGCTCCCTAGGTTGAGACTTGTCCCGATTACTATCGTGGATTCGGACTTCGGGTTGAGTGCTTCGCAGGTTGAGATGATTTGGGTTCTTGTTTTGGGATTTTACTTATCATTTGATATTTGGGATTCTGTTTGGGTTTTTAGTTGATAGAGTTGAT
>Ga0256832_1002306_pt1 | contig 13024 bp, 9 predicted proteins | sample 134614metaG_FD_190534 | JGI IMG/M metagenome (GOLD analysis project Ga0256832, IMG submission 190534) | Hydrothermal vent microbial communities from Lau Basin, Pacific Ocean - 134-614 | ecosystem: Environmental > Aquatic > Marine > Hydrothermal vents | place: Pacific Ocean: Lau Basin | collected... | reverse complement strand
TTCTTGATCATTTTGGTGCAAACCGTATCCTGTCTGCGTCCATGGTGACGGTACACGCGGCAACTGGAAGCCAGCAGGTCCTTGACAGGCTTCCAAAGACAGGGGCAAAGGATCTTAGGAAAAACAGAAGCATATTCAACAATATCATCCTTACCACTACGGGGGCCGCAAAGGCCCTGGCCCTGGTTATCCCCGAGATGAAAAATATCGGCTTCATTGCCGAATCGGTACGGGTCCCAACAAACACGGGCTCTCTTATCGTCCTTGTTCTCACCATTCATGATGAGAGCCTGGAGGATCCTATCAACCGGAACGTCATAAACTCCATCTACAAGAATGCTGCAGAGGGGCCTATGAAGGGCCGTCTTATGTACACGGAGACCCAGCACGTATCCAGCGATATTATCGGTATGCCTGCTGCGGCCGCCATAATAGAGGCAACAGAGACGCATACCAGGACTGCCGCCATTCAGATAGATCCCAGGAAGGCGTGCAGGGGCCTGGAAGAGTCCACCCAGATCATCTGTGATACCATAAGCGTGCCAGTCACCCAGGTGGTTATCTACGGATGGTACGACAACGAGCTTGGCAGCTACACCAATATGCTTGGCGAGAGGACCACATCCATCGCCGATTCCATGCTCTAGCCAAAAAGGAAAGGTAAAGGAGGCCCCAAATGATCAAGTTCATAGACGAGCTTGACTTTGACGATAAAAGGCTTTTTCTCAGGGTGGATTTCAATGTACCCCTGGATGAGAAACTTGAGATCACCGATGACAATCGTATAAGGGCGGCACTTCCCACTGTAAGATACGCCATGGAAAATGGTGCAAGGCTCGTTGTGGCTTCACACCTTGGAAGGCCAAAGGGAGAAAAAAGACCCGAGTTCAGCCTGGCTCCAGTTGCCGAAAGGCTGGGTCTGCTGCTTGATAAGAAGGTCCTCATGGCCCCTGATTGTATTGGGCCGGACGTAGAAAAGATGGTAAATAGTCTTGAGCCAGGGCAGGTGCTAATGCTTGAAAACCTTCGTTTTCATAAGGAAGAGACGCAAAACGACCCTCAGTTCGCTTCCTCCCTTGCATCCCTTTGTGACGTATATGTGAACGATGCCTTTGCCGTCTCCCATAGGGCCCACGCCTCAGTGGTTGGTGTGCCTGAAAGGGTAAGCGTTTGCGGTGCAGGTTTTCTTATGAAAAACGAGATAACCTACTTTGAAAAGGCCATGAAGGATCCTGAGCGGCCATTTCTTGCCATTCTTGGTGGTGCAAAGGTATCAAGCAAACTTGGGGCAATAGAGAATATACTTTCAAAGGTGGACAGTCTTCTCATAGGCGGGGCCATGGCAAATACGTTTCTTCTTGCCAGCGGATATTCTGTGGGAAGGTCTATGGTGGAGAAGGACCTGGTAGAGACGGCAAAAGAGATAATGGACAGGGCAAAGCAGTCTGGAACGGGCTTCTTCCTGCCAGTTGATGTGGTGGTGGCTGAGGAGCTTGGCCCTGGCGTATCCTTTAAGGCCGTTTCCGTGGACCAGGTGCCAGATGATATGATGATTGTGGACATAGGACCAGGGACCGTTGACCTTTTCAGGGATGAGATAAAAAAGGCAAAGACCATAGTATGGAACGGGCCTGTTGGGGCCTTTGAAATAGAGCCATTTGACAAGGGGACCGTTGAGATTGCACGCGCTGTGGGCTCAAGCCCTGCCCTTTCAATAATAGGTGGCGGGGATACGGGTGCTGCAGTCAAAAAGGCCGGCGAGAGTGACAACGTCTCCTACATATCCACGGGTGGCGGTGCCTTTTTGACCCTTTTGGAAGGAAAAGAACTTCCCGGTTTTAAGGCCCTGGAAAGGTGTGCAAGTCAGGGTTCATAAGGAGGCAGGATGGATAAGAAAAGGAGGCCGCTTCTTGCAGCAAACTGGAAGATGTACAAGACCCTGTCGGAAATGGAGAAATATCTTTCCTCGTTCCTTGGCCTTGTGGCCGGTATTGACGACAGGGATATCATGCTTGCCCCAAACTACACCTGTCTTAACCGTATGGTGGAGTTGCTCAATGGAAGTAACGTGAAAGTAGCTGCCCAGAATATGTTTTATCAGGACGAAGGGGCCTTCACAGGAGAGATTTCACCGAAGATGCTCCTTGATATGGGGATAAATACGGTAATAGTTGGCCATTCTGAAAGGCGACACATCTTCCACGAAGACGACGAGCTGATAAACCAAAAGATCAGGTCTGCGATATCCCACGAGATGAAGCCTATTTTCTGTATTGGTGAGACCCTGGAAGAGAGAGAGGCCGGTAAAACCTCCAGAGTCCTTGAATACCAAATAAGGCTGGGGCTCAAGGGATTACAGAACAAGGACGTTCCCAAAATAGTTGTTGCTTACGAGCCTGTTTGGGCAATAGGCACAGGCAAGACCGCAAGCCTTGAGCAGATACAGGAGGCCCACAGACTTGTTCGCGACATGGTAGGGGAACTTGCAGGAGAAGATATTGCAGAAAAGCTGAGAATATTGTATGGTGGCTCGGTCAAACCAGCAAATGTTAAGGATATCATGTCGCTGGATGACGTTGACGGGGCACTTGTAGGCGGTGCCTCACTTGAACCGGAAAGCTTTGCTAAAATTGTGAGATTTGAAGAAAATTAGTAATATTTGGGTCCTTATTAAATGCAGCCATTTTTGATAGCAGTCCATGTGATTACTTGTATAATATTGGTGATTACCGTATTGCTTCAGCAGGGAAAGGGTGCTGAAGTGGGTGCGGTATTTGGTTCCAGTGAGGCCATATTTGGTAGTGCCGGGCCTGCAACCTTGTTGAGTAAGATAACTACTGCATGTGCCATCATATTCATGCTGACGTCTCTGTCCCTTACCTACCTTTCCATTCAGAACAGGGGGCAGTCGGTAATGAGAAACGTGCAACAGGTGCCAGTTACTCCCAGCGTGCCAGGCCAGATCGTGCCTAACGCACAGGGTACTGACCAAAAGGTTAAGCAGGCACCAGTGTCAGTTGAACATTCAAAAAAACTGAATAATGAATCAACAAAACCTTCGGGAGAGGCTCCCAGGAAAGACCAGGCAACAGCGCCTGTGTCCAGTCAAGCCAATGAGCCGGTCAAGGCGGATACCGGCAACAGGGATAAACACTGAATCTTTAGTGCCGAAGTGGTGGAATTGGTAGACACGCTATCTTGAGGGGGTAGTGGGCAACCGCCCGTGGGGGTTCGAATCCCCCCTTCGGCACCATTTTGGAATTACCCTTGTGGGCCATTTTCCACTGGGTGAGGGATGTTACGAATTATTCCCCTTGACATTTTTTCTTAATGGTAATATAAAATTCTTGAAATTTTCTGAGCGGAGATTCATTATAATTCTTAATGAATGAGTATTCATTTATATTTCACGGGTAGTAGGCAAAAACTCGAAAAATTCTTAAGAAAGGAGAATTAGGGAAATGGCTTTAGTTAATCCACATGGTTCACAGAAGAAGCTTATGCCTCTTCTATTGAAAGGCGCTGAGCGGGAGGATGAGATCGGTCGCGCAAAGGCGATGAAGAAGATCAATATTTCTTCAAGGGAGTCAGGAGATATCCTGATGTTAGGAATGGGCGCCTTTACGCCACTGAACGGTTTTATGTGCAAGGACGACTATGATGGTTGTGTTGAGGATATGAAGCTTCGTAAGGTCGATCCTGGCACCATGTGGCCGCTGCCTGTGACACTCGCGGTTGACGAAGACGTCAGGAAGGATATCAAGGAAGGTGATGAGGTCGCCCTTCATGACAGTGAGACGGGCGAGCTCATGGCCACCATGAAGATTGAGGAGATATGGGAGCCAGATAAGAGGAAGGAGTGCGAACTTTGCTTTAAGGGTGCCGGTCCAGATTCTGAAAGGTTCTGGGAGGTAGCAGAGGAAGAACATCCTGGTGTGCAACAGGTCCTTAACTCAGGAAAGTACTATGTTGGTGGCCCCATTAAGGCCCTTTCAGAGAAGGATTTCAAACAGCAGTATGGTGATGCCTACATGCATCCAGCAGTCTCAAGGCAGATCTTCGAGGACAGGGGCTGGACAACCGTTGCTGCATTCCAGACAAGAAATCCCATCCATCGTTCCCACGAATACCTTACAAAGATTGCCCAGGAAGTCCTGGACGGTGTATTTATCCATGCCCTGGTCGGCAAACTGAAACCCGGTGACATCCCAGGAGACTGGAGGATGAGGTGCTACCAGGCACTCATCGACAATTACTATAATAAGGAGAGGACCGTTCTTGGTGTCTATCCCCTTGAGATGCGCTACGGTGGACCAAAAGAGGCCCTTCTCCACGGTATTTTCCGCCAGAACCATGGTTGCTCCCACCTGATTATCGGTCGTGACCATGCCGGTGTTGGTGACTTCTACGGCCTGTTTGAGGCCCAGGAGATCTATGACAGGCTTTGGGATGGCGCTCTTGAGCTCCAGCCTCTGAAGATAGACTGGACCTTCTGGTGTCATAAGTGTGGAGGCATGGCCTCACTCAAGACCTGCCCCCATGACAAGGAAGATCGCGTGGTTGTTTCCGGTACCAAGTTCCGCCGCCTCATGAGCGAGGGTAAGGTGGAAGAGGTTCCGCCAGAATTTTCAAGGCCAGAGGTTCTTGCAATACTCAAGGAGTACTATGCGAACCCAGAGGCACGCGCAGTCAAAATCAAGAAGGGTGCCTTTGAGGATCTCAAGTAAATCTATGGTAAATCGGGCGGGCCTTGCCCGCCCCTGAACGTGGACGAAAATAAAAAAAGTAGGAGGTATTAAAATGCCAAGCTTTGTCAACCCAGAAAAATGCGATGGTTGCAAAGGTGGGGAGAAGACAGCATGTATGTACATCTGCCCCAACGACCTTATGGTTCTCAATCCGGACGAGATGAGGGCCTACAACCAGGAGCCAGATCAGTGCTGGGAGTGCTACTCCTGTGTAAAGATCTGCCCCCAGGGTGCAATCGAGGTACGCCACTATGCTGACATCTGCCCCATGGGTGGTTACGTGCAGCCAATGCGCGGAACCGATTCCATCATGTGGACCATCAAGTTCAGGAATGGAAACATGAAGCGTTTCAAGTTCCCAATCAGGACAACCCCCGAAGGTTCAATCAAGCCCTATGACGGAAAGCCATCTCCTGGCGCTGATCAGCTCGATAACGAGCTTCTCTTCACCGAGACAGCCGACTCAGACAGGGCAACCTGCAAACCGTCTGACTTTGCTTAAAAGTAGCAGGCAATTTGAACCAAAAATTTTAAAGAAATAATTCAGAAGGAGGAAAAAAATGGCATTACCCAATAAACCGACTTGGGAACTTCTTGCCGAGCCAGATCTTACAAAGGTCCCAGTTGAGGAGCACACCTACGACGCTCTTCTCGTTGGCGGTGGTATGGCAGCATGCGGTGCTGCATGGGAAATTGGAAAGTGGCTTCCCGATGGAGCAACCTGTGCCTTGGTTGACAAGGCAGCCCTCGAGCGTTCAGGTGCCGTTGCACAGGGTCTTTCAGCCATCAATACCTACATTGGCGAGAACACACCGTCAGACTACGTCCGCATGGTCAGGAACGACCTCATGGGCGTTGTCCGCGAGGACTTGATCTTTGACCTTGGTCGTCACGTTGACGATTCCGTTCATCACTTTGAGGAGTGGGGCCTTCCCATTTGGAAGCAGAAGGGAGATGAAGGCAAGAAGCTTACCGAAGGTGGAAAGCCTGTCCGTACTGGTAAGTGGCAGATTATGATCAACGGTGAGTCCTACAAGTGCATCGTTGCAGAGGCTGCCAAGGCAGCTCTTGAGGAGAAGGGATATGACCTCTATGAGCGTATCTTCATCGTGAAGCTTCTCCTTGATGCCAATAAGGAAAATACTATTGCTGGTGCTGTTGGCTTCAGTGTCCGTGAAAACAAGGTCCACATCTTCAAATGCAAGGCCATGCTGGTTGCATGCGGTGGCGCAGTTAACATCTTCCGTCCACGTTCAACTGACGAAGGTAAGGGTCGTGCATGGTACCCCGTATGGAACGCTGGCTCCACATACACCATGTGTATGCAGGTTGGTGCCGAGATGACCATGATGGAGAACCGCTTCACCCCATCCCGTTTCAAGGATGGCTACGGCCCTGTTGGTGCTTGGTTCCTCCTCTTTAAGGCCACTGTTACAAACGGCTACGGTGAGCACTATGTAAAGAGTGACCGTGCAAAGGCAGAGCTGGAAAAGTATGCCCCCTACGGACTTGCTCCAGTCACACCTACCTGTTTGCGTAACCACCTGATGCTCTTTGAGATGAAGGAAGGCCGTGGTCCAATCTTTATGGATACTGCTGCCGCCCTTAATGCATTCCTCGAAGAGAAGAAGGCACAGGGCATGGACGAAAAAGCCCTCAAGAGGTACTGGAAAGAGCTCGAGAGCGAGGCATGGGAAGACTTCCTTGACATGTCAGTTGGTCAGGCAGGTCTGTGGGCATCCATGAACATAGAGCCTGAGAAGGTAGGTTCCGAGATCATGCCTACTGAGCCGTACATGCTCGGTTCTCACTCTGGATGCTGCGGCATCTGGGTAAGCGGCCCCAACGAAGACTGGGTACCTGATGAGTACAAGTGGGGATACAACAGGATGACCACAGTTAACGGCCTTTTCACCGCAGGTGACGGCGTTGGCGCATCCGGTCACAAGTTCTCCTCTGGTGCTCATGCAGAGGGTCGTATGGCTGCCAAGGCAATGGCACGCTATATTCGTGACAATGCTGACTTTGCTCCATCCCTTAAGCAGAGCGAGGAAGAGCTAAAGGAAGAGATATACAAGCCTGTAAAGGTTTACTATGAGAACTATCAGAAGACTACTGATGAGATGGTGAACCCCAACTACATCAAGCCTCGCCACATGATGGAAAGGCTTATGAAGTACACGGATGAGTACGGTGGTGGTTGGTCCCCATACTACATGACAAATGGTAAGCTCCTTGAGATCGTCATGAAGCATCTACAGTGGCTCCGTGAGGACTCCGAGAAGATGGCTGCTGGCGGTCTGCACGAGCTTCTCCGCGCTTGGGAGAACCTCCACAGGATATGGACCGTTGAAGACCATCTCCGTCACATCCAGTTCCGTGAAGAGTCCAGGTATCCTGGCTTCTACTATCGCGGTGACTTCATGCAGGCAGATGACAAGGATTTCGATGCTGGTGGATGGAAGTGCTTCGTAAACTCCAAGTATGATCCCAATACTGGCGAGTGGACCTGTATGAAGAAGAAGTGCTATCAGATCATATCTGATTAATCCAGGTGCCAATTTTTATTGGCAAATGATCTGAAAGTGAGTATAACTGACCAGGCACCGTTTAGGCGGTGCCTGGCATTTTTTTAACTGCAGGTGGCTGACGGGGTCGAATCTGGTTCGAGGCCGTGAGCTACTTGCCCAGAGGGTATACCCTGTGGGAAAAAAATTCGAAAAGGAGCGGGGAGATGAGCGATAGCATCCTAGTAATTGGCGGAGGTTTCAGTGGTGTTACTGCCGCCGTCGAGGCCGCCGAAATGGGCTATAACGTATATTTGGTAGAGAAGGAAAGCTACCTAGGTGGGCGAGTTGCCCAGCTCAACAAGTACTTTCCGAAACTCTGCCCGCCCACATGCGGACTCGAGATAAACTTCAAGAGGATAAAGACAAATCCACGTATCACCTTTTACACAATGGCGGATGTAGAGTCTGTCTCTGGAGGTCCCGGGGATTTTAATGTATCCATCAAAGTTCGTCCCAGGGGAACTACCCCCCAATGTACCAACTGCAAGGCCGGGGAGGAGGCAGCTAAGACAGAGGTGCCCGACGAGTTCAACTTTGGGCTAAGCAAGCGCAAACCAATATACATGCCACATCCAATGGCGTTTCCGAACCAGTGTGTTCTGGATATGGAAAATGTCTCAGGTGAAGAGCTAGAGGCCATAAAGGCAGCGATGCCTGAAGGCCATGTAGATACCAGCCAAGCCGAAGAGACAGTTAACTTGAATGTAGGGGCCATTATTGTTGCTACCGGATGGAAACCATACGACCCTACGAAGCTTACCAATCTGAAATTTAACGATTATGACAATGTCATCACAAACATGATGATGGAGCGTCTTGCCTCTCCTTCTGGGCCTACTGGAGGGAAAATTCAAAGGCCATCAGACAATGAAGCCCCAAAGAGTGTAGGATTCGTGCAGTGTGCCGGATCAAGGGATGAGAATCACCTTGGATTTTGTTCATATATTTGTTGTATGGCTACTCTCAAGCAGATTACCTATCTCAAGGAACAGAATCCCGAATGCGAATGCTATGTATTTTATATTGATATCCGTGCCCCAGGTCGCAAATACGAGAAATTTTACAATAAGATAAAGGAAATGGATAATGTCCATTTCATCAAGGGCAAGGTTGCAGACATCTTGCCAGGTGATGCACCTGGTTCTGTTAAGCTGGTTGCCGAAGATACAATTGGTGGTGGCAAGAAAGAGCAGGAGGTAGAAATGGCAGTGCTTGCCACAGGTATGCAGCCAGTTGGTGCTGAGTCCCAGATACCTGGCATCGAATATGATTCGGATGGATTCGTGGTTCCGAAGGAGGGCATTATACCTTGCGGCTGCGCCCAGAGACCAATAGATGTTGTCTCATCTGGTCAAAGCGCTACGGCCGCCGCACTTAAGGCCGTTCAGACAATCTCTAGGAGGGCAAGCTAATGTCTAAGAAGATAGGATTATACATATATACAGGAGATGGAATAGGTGAGGCTGTGGATGTGGACAAGCTCCTGGAGCTTGCCACCAGTGAGATGAGTGTTGCAGTGGCCAAAAAGCATGAGGACCTCTACGGCCCAGAAGGCCTGGCAATGATAAAGGCCGATGTTGAATCAGAAGAGCTCAACGCCATTGCTGTTCTTGGCCTCTCCTTCAGATACGACTTCGAAGGGCTCAAGTTCCCAGGGGTATACGTGGAACGCGTAGGAATAAGAGAGCTCGTTGCCTGGTCCAAGAAGGTCAAGGAAGATGCTGAAGATCCTGAGAAGGAGAAGGAGCATATACAGGAGCTTGCCGAAGACTATGTCCGCATGGCGGTTACAAGGTGTCAGAAAGCTGAACTTCCAACCCCAGATAAGCTTGAAGAGGCTAGTGAGGCGGTGCTCGTAATCGGTGGTGGTATTTCAGGGCTTTCAGCGGCTCTAGAAGCGGCTGATGCGGGCCACAAGGTTCTGCTAGTGGAAAAAGAGCCCCAGCTCGGCGGTTTCGCAGCCAAGGTAAGGAAGCAGGTTCCCGTTGGGCCAAGCTATGATCATCTTGTGGATCCAGTAGTCAATGACCTTATAGAAAAGGTCCAAAACAATCCCAACATTGATGTAAGAACGAGCACCGAGGTTGCAAGAACCGCTGGAGCGCCCGGCCAATTCAGGATTTCTCTCAAGGAGGCTGGCACAAAGAGCGAATGGGATGCGCCTGTTCCCCTGACAGAAGAAGAAAAGCTCGATGAAAATGGCAATGAGCTTTCTGCTGAGGAGCAGAAGAAAAAATATGATGAGAAAAACGAGGGCCGTCATGACTACATGGAGGTTGATCCAAATGCGGAAATAGTTGGAGCCATAGTTCTTGCATCTGGCTGGAAGCCCTATGAGCCTGGCGAAGGTGAATTTGAGCATCTTGCCTGGGGTAACCCAAATGTAGTTACCAACGTACAGTTTGAAGAGCTGGCAAAGGCAGGCAAGATCAAGAGGCCTTCGGATGGAAAGGAAGTAAAATCGGTGGCCTTTGTCATGAGTCCAGGTGGTAAGGAAGATGACGCTGACTTTCCTTATGCCGGTGCTGTCACAAGTCTTGTGGCCCTTAAGCAGGCAAAGTACGTAAGGGAAGACAACCCGGAGGATGGTAAGGCCTTTGTATTTTACCAGCACATGAGGACGCCTGGTCAGTATGAATATTTCTACAAGGGGCTTCAGAATGACCCGGGAATCTTCCTTACAAAGGGAGCAGTAACCAAGGTTGAGGCTGCTGGAGACGGTCTCAATGTCACGGTAGAGGACACCATTCTCGGCGAGGACATCAATGTGGATGTCGATATGGTTGTACTCGCCACAGGCATGGTGCCAACCACCAAGTTTGAGCCTGTAGTAAACTTTGCATACAGACAGGGTCCTGCATTCAGGGACCTGGACCTTTTTGGCGGATACTGTGATTCAAACTTCATCTGCTTCCCCTATGAGACACGTCGTACAGGCGTCTATGCAGCAGGTGGGGTTCGCCGTACCATGACCATCGAAGAGGCCATGGAGGATGCCACTGGCGCTGCTCTTAAGGCAATCCAGTCGGTGGTTGCCGCTGAGGAAGGACATGCGGTTCACCCCCGTACCTGGGACTTTGATTATCCAGATTTTTACTTCCAGCGTTGTACCCAGTGTAAACGCTGTACAGAAGAGTGTCCCTTCGGTGCCTTGGACGACGACGAGAAGGGTACTCCAAAACCAAACCCCACTAGGTGTCGCCGTTGTGGAACCTGTATGGGTGCATGCCCTGAACGTATCATAGGATTTAAGGACTACAATATTGACATTGTAGGGTCCATGATAAAGGCCATTGAGGTGCCTGATGATGACGATGACAAGCTCAGGATGATATGCTTTGCGTGCGAAAATGACGCATATCCGGCCCTGGAAATGGCTGCAAAGAACGGACACACATGGTCACCTCTCGTCAGAATTATACCAGTACGCTGCCTGGGGTCTGTTAATGTATCCTGGATTAAGGATGCCATGTCCAGTGGACTTGACGGTGCCTTGCTGCTTGGATGCAGGTATGGAGATGACTACCAGTGCCACTTCGTCAAGGGTAGCGAGCTTGCCAACAGGCGTATGGACAACGTTGCTGAGTCCCTCAACTCCTTGGGTATGGAGCCTGAAAGGGTTAAGCTTCGTGAGATAGCAATAGATGAATATGACAAGCTTCCTCAAATAATAGATGAATTTGTAGAGGAAGTACTGGGAATGGGACCGAATCCATTCAAGGGCTGGTAGGAGGTAGTGAAAATGGCTGAAACAAAGAAGATACAGCCGGATTTATCGTTCATCAGGGGGTTGATGGAAGCAGGCGGAGATACGGTTAACCGCTGCTACCAGTGTGCAACATGCTCTGTGGTTTGTCCTCTCTCCACCGAGGAGAGAGCATTTCCTAGAAAGGAGATGTTGTGGGCCCAGTGGGGCTTGGCAAGTAAGATCGCAGGGGATGCAGATGTATGGCTATGTCACCAGTGTGGTGACTGTTCTGCATATTGTCCAAGGGATGCCAAACCGGGTGATGTCCTTGGTGCCATTCGTCTTAACGCCATCAAGTACTATGCAGAGCCCAAGGCCTTAGCGGACTTGCTTTCAAACAAGGCTGGGGTCATAGGTACGGTAGTTGCGGCGTTCGTAGTCTGGTATATTGTCGCATTTTTGTGGTCACTTCATACGGGTGAAGGCTTTCCATTTCCAGAAGGCACTGTTGCCTATCACAAAATATTGACCTTTGTCCCCATAGACATTGTGGTCTTACCTATAGTTGGCCTGATAGTCTGGGCTGGCTATAAAGGAGTCACCGCCTTTTGGAACGACATAGCCAAGGCCTCCGGGGTAGAATCCTATACAGGTACTGCTCCGAAGCCAGCCATAGGGCCACTTTTTTCCAAATATGTGGTTCCAGCTGTGCAGGAGATCCTTGCGCACACAAGGTTTGAAAAGTGTGGTGAGACAAAGGAGAGGGCAAAGGGACACAAGTTACTCCTCTGGTCCTTTATTATGCTCTTTATTGTGACCACCACAGTCTTCATTATTAACGACATCATCTTTGTTCCGTTACTTCACAAGCATTTTACGCCAATGCCGCTGTGGAATCCCATCAAGATCTTCGCTAACGTGGCTGCAGTAATGCTCATTGTTGGAATATGGATGATCTTTCAGATGAGGAAGCAGAAGACCGCTGAGGGCGTTCTTCAAAGCTCGGAACAGGATTGGATACTTATATGGTTGATTTTTGCCGTGGGTATTACGGGTGTGTTGGCTGAGCTTCTCAGGCTCATGAACATAGCCGGGCTGGCCTATCCAATATACATTTTACACCTTGCCACTGTGGTAACGCTGTTTCTTGCCGTACCCTACAGCAAGTTTGCACACCTCATTTACAGGACCACCGCCTACGTTTACCAGCGGTATGAGGACGACATGAGGCAGGGAAAGGCAGGATTCGGAATGGAAAAGGATGTCCTGCCGCCTGGTCCTCCTGAAGGTGAAAGTACGGATGAGGAGAAATCAGAAGAATCTAAGGAATAGATAACCCAAAAATTGCTCTTGAAATGGGGCCCTTAGGGCCCCATTTTTTATTAAAAAAGACTTGCATTTTCCATTTTTGAGACTATTATTCTCTGCTCAGCTTGAGCTGGCGTAGCTCAATTGGTAGAGCAGCTGATTTGTAATCAGCAGGTTGCGGGTTCGAGTCCCATCGCCAGCTCCAGAAAAAGACGTGGAGAGGTTCCCGAGTGGCCAAAGGGGACAGACTGTAAATCTGTTGGCGAAGCCTTCGGAGGTTCGAATCCTCCCCTCTCCACCACTTGCTGACTGATCCCCTTGAATGGATCAAGGGTTAAGATATTAAGTTAAATAAAATAAGGGAATGCGGGAATAGCTCAATTGGCTAGAGCATCAGCCTTCCAAGCTGAGGGTTGCGGGTTCGAGTCCCGTTTCCCGCTCCATCGCCGCCCACGTAGCTCAGTCGGTAGAGCACTTCCTTGGTAAGGAAGAGGTCACCGGTTCAATCCCGGTCGTGGGCTCCATTGGGGGAATTAATTAGTCTAGGCCAAATATTCCAAAAATTTATACCTTAGGAGCAATCAGGTCATGAGCAAGCAGAAATTTGAGCGCAAGAAGCCGCATGTAAACGTGGGGACTATAGGTCACATAGACCATGGTAAGACGACTTTGACGGCAGCCATAACCAGGGTATTGGCCCAGAAGGGCTG
>Ga0256832_1002305_pt1 | contig 13025 bp, 6 predicted proteins | sample 134614metaG_FD_190534 | JGI IMG/M metagenome (GOLD analysis project Ga0256832, IMG submission 190534) | Hydrothermal vent microbial communities from Lau Basin, Pacific Ocean - 134-614 | ecosystem: Environmental > Aquatic > Marine > Hydrothermal vents | place: Pacific Ocean: Lau Basin | collected... | reverse complement strand
TCGCGCGTTGAGGCTTTGGAGTTGCGGGGATGGGACACCGCGGCACTGGCGCAGAATCTGACGTGCCCTTGGCCCTGAGCTAGGATCGCGAGGACCACGCGTGCCTGTTGACCCGACCGACCAAGAACCGGACGACGACACGGTCGACCTGCCGCCACTGCCTTGCGTCGGGGAGGCCGAAGCCGTGGGCGTCGACGATCCAAGGGCGGAGCTGGACCCCAGCTGGGCGCACGAACCCGAGGAGGTGGGGCTCGACGACGAGGTCGGCCTCGACGACGTCGATCCCGCTACGTTCTTGGACCTGGACGAGGAGGAGAGTTCGAGTCTGCTCGACGACGCGCTCGCCGGCGACGGGGTCGTCGATCTCGCAGGGCAGATCGATCTCGACGACGCGAGCGAATACGGATGGACCGACGGTGGGGAGGCGGAGGAGGGGCTCTTCGAGGCAGAGGTGGGGCTCGTGGACCTGCCTGGGCTCGGTGGCCACGGCAGCGAGCCGGACGACGAGGGACCCGAGGACGAGCCCCTGCTCGCCTTCGATGGGGACGACGCGCCGCGGGGCTTGCCGCCACTCGCGGTTCAGGGCGACGACTCCGACGAGGAGACGGCCGACGACCTCGACCTTGGGGAAGACGGGGAGGTGGGGCTGGGCTGCGGGGGAGACGGTGTGGCGCTCCCGCCGGACGCGGTAGGCCGGAGCCGCGTCCTGACGACGGGAGTCGTCGAGGACCTGGCTGCCGACGAAGGCCGCCTCTGGTATGCCGGCGACGTCCTGGGGCGATTCACGGACGGTCGCCCGGAGGCCATGGCGGCGCGCGGCCTCGAGACACACACGCTGGTTTCCGTCGCGGTCGAGTCGGGAAGCCGCACCGTCGCGGTGGGGACCTGGCTCGGCGGCGTCCACCGTTCCGTCGACGGAGGCGAGAGCTTCACGGCCATCAACACCTGGCGGGGCCACAAACCGTCACCGTGCCGGGTCGCGTTCGACGCCTGCGGCCGCCTGTGGCTGCTCGCAGGGGATACGCTCTACCGGAGCGACGACCGGGGCGATAGCTGGCGCCAGGCAAAGCTCGAACCCGTCCTCGACATGACGGTCGACGACGGCCACCTGGTCATCCTCCAGGCGGACGAGGGCTTGGAGGCGATGCGCGCCACAGGCAGCGGCGCCTTCGAGCCCTTGGCTCCGCCGTGCCCAGGCGGCGTGGCGGGTGCGCGCCTCGCTGTCGGCGGCGGCCGTGTCGGGGTCTTCGTCGCGACGGACCTCCGAGGGCCCTTGCTCTTCGACGGCGGGGTGTGGCGGCGGGTTCCGGCGCTCGCCGGGACGCACCTCGGCGCGTTCGTCGACGGGGTGCTCTACGGCGCCGCCCACGACCCTCGGCACGATCGCGGGGTGGTGCTCCGAGAGGGGTCGACGGTGGTCGATCTGACGGAGCTCTTCGGGGAGACCCCCCGAACGCTTCGCGCCGTGGGGGCGGACCAGCGGGTGCGCGCCCTCTGCGCGAGGCAAGGGGAGCTGTGGGTGGCGTGCGGCCGTGGGCTGGTGAGCGTCCGGCCATGAGCTCGCGTTTCGAGCCCAAGGTCCAACGTCTGGCGGCCGCGCTCGAAGCCGGGCTGGGCGCGGGCGAGGCCGCCCCGGTTCGGGACGAGCTTGGGCTCAGCGACGAGGCCGAGGACCGGGTCGTCGCACGCTCGCTCGTCCAGATCTTGGCGGCTTGTCACTTGGCCGAGGCGGGGCGCGCGGAGGGCCCGCCCATGCCGCCCCCCGGCTCGGCGGAGGAGACGAACGAGGAGTCGCAGCTCGTTCCGGCGGACTCGTCGCTCTTGGGGCGGATCGAAACCGGTGGTCGGGACACCATCGTGGTCGACGAGCTCGACCTGACCACGCTCCTTGGCCTGGTGCGCGCCGGGACCCTCCGGCAGCGTCGGGCGGCCCTTCGCAGCGTTGGCGAGCGCCTGGACAGCCTGTCACGGGAGCAGGCGCGGCTGGTCGTCCAGACTTTGGAGACGATCCGCGACGTCGAGATCGACGAGGACGTGGCCCGGGTCCGCGAGAAGCTCGGCGGCCCCGTCGGCCGCAAGGCACGGGCCGAACGCGAGCGCTGGCGCCGCGCCGTGACGGAGCTCGAGGAAGCCATCGACACGTTCTGGACCGGAGAGCAGACCGTCGAGCCGATCAGCGATCTGCCCGGCGACGAACGCGCGCTGCTGCTCCTGCGTGCGCGCGAGCTCCCCGACTGTGTCGTCTACCACGTGACGGCGGTCCTCGAAGGGGACGACGGTGTGAGCTCGCGGGAGGATCGCCGCGCGCTGCTCGAGTCCATCCGCTACGCCGGGGACGCACGCCTCGTCCCCTCTCTCATCGCCCTGCTTCACAGCGGGAGCTCGGCCATCGTTCAAGAAGCCGCGCGCGCTCTACGCCGCATCGACGACCCCCGCGTGCGCCCCGGGCTGCGGCAGGCCTACGACCGCAACGTCGTAGAGGTCACGCGCACGGTCCTCGCGGGCGCCCTGGGAGGGCACGGCGACAAGCGGGGACTCGACTACGTCCGGGAGCTGCTCGATCGCGAGGATGTCGAGGTGCGCAGTGCGGCGCTCGAGGCTCTCGAAACCTTGGGCGGGCCCGAGGACACCGAACGGGTGGCGGCGCTCCTCGAAGACCGGCGCCTGGCAGCGCAGGCCGTGACGACCCTCGCGCGCATCGGGGACGGGCGGGCGCTCCCGGCCCTCCGCGCCCTCGAGCGGCGGACCAAGGTGTCCGCGATGCTCGGGGCCATCGACGAAGCCCGTGCGGCCATCCTGACGCGCCTGGAGCTGCGGGGGGAGGAAGCGGACGCGAGCGTCGAGGAAGAGGAGGCCGGGGCCATCCAAAAGGTCGAGGAGAAGCGGCCGGTCACCTCCTTCGGCGCCAAGGTACGGGCCCTGCGCTACTTCCTCATGGGTCAGCTCTGGATCGCCTTCGGCGGGGCACGCCCGGGGATCGCCCGTCTCGAGCGCGCAGCGCAACTCCGCCCGGAGTGGGCCCGACCGTGGGTCGCCATCGCCATGACCTACGCTCGACGTCGCCTCCACGCCAAGGCGTTGGCCGCTTTCCGCCGAGCGATCGAGATCGACCGCAGGATGATCGAACGCAACCCGATCTTCGTCCGCGCGCTGGCGCAATGCTTCCTTCGGCGCGCCGAGCAGGTCGAGCGGGAAGGGCGCCGGGACGTGGCTCGGGGGCTCCTCGGAGAGGTCCTCGACCTCGACCTCAGGCGCGCCCCCTCGGCCGTGCGTTTCGAGCTGCAGCGGCGTCGCAAGGCGCTCCAGAGGGCAGCATGAACCTGATCGTGGCGGCTCGAGAGCTGCTGGCGGGCTTCGACGAGAGCCCGGCGAGCGAGGTGCGCAGCGCCACCTTCGAGGTGAGCTGCGAGGGGCGCACGGAGCTGGTCACGCTGACCCTCCGGCGCGACGGAGGCCTCCTCGCCGTGTGCAGCGATGGGAACACCGCGGGTCCTCACGTGCAGGCGGCACTCGAGGTGCTCGCCGGGGTGTACGAGCAGCGCCACCCGAGCGCCGCGGGGCCGACCATCCCACCGCCCAGCGTCTCGGCCAGTCCGCGGGAGGAGTTGGCCGCCGCCGTCGACGATTTGCTGCTGGCGATCGTCCGGCACGGCGTGGCGGAAGCGTACGGCACGGTAAGCGTTGACGAGGCGATCGAGGGGGTCCTCGAGGCGGCGGGCAAGCCACCTCCGCCAGGGCTCGGGCGTTTCATCGGGCGCCTCCGGGTCACCCTCGCCGAACGGGATGTGCACACGGCGGCGCGGCTCCTCGATGGGGCCTCGCGGCTCGTGCAGAATGTGCGGGCGGAGGGTGAGGGAGAGATCAGCCCGGAGGCTCGTAGGCACCTAGCGGCCTGGCTTGGCCGCCCGACGGACCTCGACCTGGGCCGTGAGACGCTCCAGGAACGGGCCCTCGTCGAGGTGGGGCGCGAGTGGGTCGCCGGCGTCGAACGCCATGGGTTGCAGCGGCGCTACTTGCTCGAGCTAGCGAGCGGCGAGATCTTCGCCGAAGAGCGTCCTCGGGCGACGCCGGGGTCGGTGGGTCCGTGCCCACGGCGCCTCGTGGTGGGGCTCGCCGAGCTCCATCCAGGGCCGGCTCCACGCCGTCTGCGACCGCTCCAGTACAGCGTGGAGATCGACCTGACATCGGGCACCTGGGAGCAGGTCGCGAGCGTGGCAGCGCACAGCGCCGAGGACCTCGGGCCGCGCTATCGGAGCGAGCTCAAGGCGTTCCCTGCCCTCGCCGAACCCGTGGCGCTCGTGCGGGCGGCGCGTGTCGACACGCATCATCAGGTGCTCATGACGCCCGCCGGTGACACCCTCGCGCTTCGCTTCGAGGAGGGGGTCGCGGAGCGCCTGGGGACGCTGGCGGCGAGCTGCTCCGTTCGCTGGATCTTCGGGAGGCTCCACGACTCGCCGGAGGGGCAGCTGCAGCTCGACCCGATGTCGGCGGGGCTCGACGTGGAGGGGCTCACCGCGTTCGAGCGGCTTCGCTGAGAGGCGGCGCCAGCGGAGCGCGGTGGCGCCCGACCAGCCACCCGAGCAGCGCCCCCACCGCGGCGAGCCAGGGCGCCTCGACGCCGAGGAGCGCGAGCAGCCCCACGGCGAGGGTGAGCCCGAGGCCGGCCGCGAAGGGGGCAAGCGCCCAGGGGCCGGGGCGATCGACGCCGAGCCCCCGGCGAACCAGGCCCGCGCCCACGGCCACCGCGCTCATCAGCGCCACCCAGGGGGACACGCCCCACTGATGTGTGAGGGAAAGACCGACGAGCCCAGCGAGCCCCAGGGCGCACCCCACCGCCCGCGCCCGCGTGCCCGACGACCAGGGCAGGGGCGCGGCCCGACGCATCCGAAGGCGGCGGGCGGCCTCGCCCATCTCGCGGGCGCTCTCGAAGCGCGTGGCGGGGTCGCGGCTCATGGCGCGCATCAGCCAGGACTCGACGTCCGCAGGCAGATCGGGACGCAAGGTTCGGGGAGGGGGCGGCGACGAGTCCAAGACCTGGCTCAGGATCTCCGTCGGGGCCGTCCCCTCGTAGGGCGCTCGGCCCGTGAGGGCGCAGTACATCACCGCGCCCAGGCCGTAGACATCGGCGCGGGCGTCGACGGTGGCCGAACCGCGGACCTGCTCCGGGGCCATGTACGCCGGCGTCCCGACGACCGTGCCGCTCTGGGTGAGCTGCGCGTCTCCGTCCAGGTGGGCGACGCCGAAGTCGACCACCTTGGCGACGCCGGCCGCATCGATGAGCACATTGCTGGGCTTTAGGTCGCGGTGAACGACGCCGGCGGCATGCGCGGCCTCGAGCCCCCGACAGAGCTGCTCGGCGATCTCGAGGGCCTCGTCAGGCTCGAGCCTTCCGCCGCGCAGCCTCGCCTGCAGGTCCTCACCGTCGACGAGCTCCACCACCAGACAAGGGCGTCCGTCCTCGGTGCGCAGGGCGTCCAAGACTTGGACGACATAGGGCGAGCGGATCCGCGCCATCGCCCGGGCCTCGCGGTAGAAACGAGCCAGCGCAAGGTCGTGGTCGGCGAAGGCGGCGTGCAGCACCTTGACCGCCACCGGACGCTCGACCCTCAGGTGCGTGGCGACGTAGAGGGCGCCCATGCCGCCTCGCCCCAGGGGTCTGTCGATGCGGTACGTCTCGCCGAGAACCGTTCCCAAGAGAGGATCGCGCGGCACATCGACGAGGGGGACCCCATCCCGTGCGCAGGTCTGGCGGCTGGCGCGATAGGAGACACCGCAGGCAGGGCAGCGGCGGGCCAGGGAGCGCTTGGGATCGAGCTTGGGGGCGGCGCCCACCCTCCAAGGCTAGAGGAGGAGCGCCGGGGAGTCAGGAATTCGGCAACGGTTCGCGGGAGCTCAGTGCGCGCCGTCCCAGAACTCCTCATCGAAGCGAGGGGTCTCCAGAAGGGATCCGTCGGGCCCGTCACGGCGAACGACCAGGAGCCGGCGGCTGATGACGTCGTCGTCCTCCCGGGCGAAGACCGTGATGTAGTTGATCCCTGGGTGCAGGGGGACCTCGGCATCAAAGTTCGCCCGGTGTCGGTCCGTCTGCCCGCGGGTCGAGTGGTAGAACACCTTGCGGGCGCCGGCGAAGATGTAGAGATCGCGGACGAGTTGCTCGTCCCGTGCCTGGCCGCGGAGCCGCAACTGGGGCTCCCGGGTCACCAGGGCGACGTCCTGGACCTGGAGGCGAGGCGGCATGTGGTTGAGCAGGTGGTCGATGCGGCCCCCGCCGCCGGCACTTTGCAGCGCCCGGGTCGGGACCCAGCCCACCTCCGACTCGCCGATGCGCACCCTCACGAAGCCTCCCAGCTCGGCCTCCGCAGGCACCGGGGCGACGCCCCCCACGACGCGCGCCACGACGGGACTTTCCGCCTCCGGGCGGCTGTGAATCACCGAGCCGTCCGCGAGGTAGACGCGACCTCGTCGAGGATGCGGGTCCTCGGCGGCGCCGGCTACCGGGACCTCGACCTTCTCGGTGACCGACTCACGGAGGTCGGCGTCGATGACGCTCACCTCGAGCTTCGCTTCGTCCCGCTCGAAGTCGTCGAGCACCTCGAACGTGAAGTGCACGACTCGCTCTTCGCCCGGCTGCATGTCGTCGATGCGGAAGCGCCCGTCGCGCAACAGCACTCCTCGGCCCGAGAGGTTTCGGAGGTTGGCGTGGGTCGCGTAGCTGCGCCCCTCCCCCACGTTGCGCACATGCAGGTAGAGGCTCCCGTGCTCACCGCGCTGCAGGCGCCCATCGCCGTTGGCGCGGACATCGTCGACCACGTGCAGGGAGTAGGCGAACTGGGGTCTCGGCAGCGCTTCGACCCTCGTCCGGACCTCCGCCGGCGGCGGCGTGTGACCGTGCAGCTCCTCGAACTCGATGCGGATCCCGTCGGCGCGGGCCGGGGTGTCCTTGGGGAGCGCGCAGACGCGGCGGTCGGTCTCCGAGTCCGTCGTACAGACCCCGAGGGTGGTCGTCCACTCCTTTGTCTCGCCCGGGTTGACCCGCCCGAACACCAGCTCGCGGCCGTTGAAAAGCCGATAGTCGCTCTTCGTCGTGCCGGTGAGCCGGTAGAGAGGAGCCGACCCCGTGTTGGTCACGCGCACCCGTAGGGCGAAGGGATCGCCCGCGCGCCCGACCTCTCCGGCGGGGACGGTGGACACCTCTACCTGGACCTCGCTCGGGCCGCGGTCGGGGCCGGTGCTCCAGTCCACGCCGAGCCGGCGCAGCTCGGCGACAGCCTTGCCCATCTCCTCGTCGCGAATGGCCTGGAGGACCGGCTGGGCGTCGGTGAGCATCTCGCGGCGACCGGGGCGCGGCGCGCGGGAGAGCAGCTGCCGGGAGAAGCGGGTGAGGAACTCGTCCTCCTCCTCGTTCTCCTGGTCGTTCGGATCCGCCTCCCGGAGCCGCTGGCGCATCTCCCGGTCGAGGTAGTAGCGCACCACCTCCGAGGGGCGATCCGCCTGGCGGGCCCGGTTGTTCGTGAGCGCCGAGCGCAGGTCCGCTTCCCGAAGATAGGCCTCCGGATCGACGGCGAGATCCATGTCCTCCGGGTCCACGGTCATCGGATCGATGGCGATGTCCGGAACGATGCCGACCCCCTGGATGCTGACGTCCCCGGGGGTGAGGTACTGAGCCACGGTGAGCTTCAGGGCCGAACCATCCGGGAAGTTGTTCAGCACCTGCACCGAGCCCTTGCCGAAGCTCCGCTGACCCACCACGAGGGCGCGGTCGTGGTTCTTGAGGGCCCCCGCCACGATCTCGCTGGCCGAAGCGCTCGCGCCGTTGATGAGCACCACCATGGGGTAGTTTGGCTCGGTGCCCTCGGCGTGCGCGAACTTCTCATCGCGCTGGCGGGGGTCGTTGCTGGCGGTCGTGACGATGGTCCCACTCGTCAGGAAGGTGTCCGCGACGCGGACGGACTGCTCGAGCAGACCGCCCGGGTTGTCGCGCAGGTCGAGGACGAGCCCTCGCAGCTCCTCGCGGTGCAGCTCCGCCAGGGCGCGCCGTAGATCCTCGTACGTGTTGCCCTGAAAGCTGTTGATCTTGATGTAGCCGACCCCGTCCGCGAGCATGCGCGACTCGACGGAGTCGATGTGGATGACCGCACGAACGAGGTCGACGCGGCGCTCGCGACCGTATTGGCCTCGGTCGTTCTTGCGCTTGATCCACACCGTGACGCTGGATCCGGGAGGGCCCCGAAGGCGATCGACGGCTTCGGAGAGCGGCATGTTCAGCGTCGACTCGTCATTGATCTTTACGATGCGATCTCCGCGCTGGAGCCCGGCGCGCGACGCGGGGGTGTTGGGCATGGGGCGGATGATCGTGAGGTGGCCGTCTCGGATGGAGATGACGATGCCCAGCCCGCCAAACTCGCCCCGGGTGCTCATCTGCATCTCCTCGAAGACGTCGGGCGTCAGCAGCACGGTGTGCGGATCGAGGGTCGAGAGCATGCCGTTGACCGCGGCGTACTCGATGTCGCGCAGCTCGACGTCCTCCTCGTTGAGGTGCTCTTGCAGGAACGCGAAGATTTCACGGAAGCGGCGCGAGAGCGACCAGGGGCTATTGACCGCCACGGGGAATTCGTGGCGCTGGTCGTTGACCTGCAGCGTGAGCGTCGGATCGCCCTCCTCGTAGCGGACGATGACCGGCGCGACGGTGCGTTGGATGGCGTTGAGGCCCGCCAGAAGCATCTTCGGATGGTCGATGCGCTCGGGTTCGACGTAGTGCTCGTTCACCTCCAGAATCGCGCGGTTGAGAACCTGGAGCTGGGTGAGATCGTAGGGGTCCTGGTTGCGCGCTGCCTGCGCCCGCGAGGACGTGTCGATGTCCACGTCGAGGCCGTTGGGCTCGTTCCGGACGAAGGTCAGCGTGAAGGCGGCGACCACGGCAACGAGGCCGAGGGCGGGTTTCCAGAGCGTCTTGCGGTTGATCATGGAGGTAGGTCGCGGCGCCTCAGCGGCGGGGAGGGCCCCTCGAGGGCAGGCGGAGTGTAGCGACGCCACCCGATCGTGGCTACCGGCGTCCTCGGGCGAAGGGGGCGTCTGAGGAGAATCCATCGTCGCTTCGACACGCGAAGCCCGTGAGCTGTTCCGCCAAGGGCCTTATAAGTTCGCCTGGTGGTCGATCTGGACACGCTCGATCCCGACGCCCTTCGGCGCCTCGCTTTCCGTCGCCGCCGCACCTGGGCAGCGGCCATCGTCGGCAACGCCCTGGTGCTGCTGGGGATGGTGGGCGGACCCTGGCAGCGCGGACGGAACCGGGCAGTCCATGCGCGCCGAGGCTTCGGGGCCCTCGCCGCGTGCCTCTGGGAGGCCGAGCCCAACCCGGCAGCGGGGCTCACTCTGCCCGCGGGGGACCTCGCTCACTACGCCGACGCCTCCCGCAAGCCGGGGTGGCCGGAGCGCTGCGCGCCCCTCGCCGACGCCGTCCTCCCGCCGCCGGTCTTCTTCGTGTTCCCGGCGGTCCGCGCGGCCGAGGCGGACGCGCGGCGGGCCGTCGAGGTGGTGCGGCAGGAGCTGCGCCAGGCCTCCTCCTCGGCGGGTCTCGTACCGACCCGGCCGCGCCTGGCGATGCTCCGGCTGAGCGCGGCCTTGGCCGTGCTGGCGCGGGAGGCCAGCGCCGAGGACCGCCTGCGGGCGCCGGCCGTGCTGCTGAACCGACGACCGAGCGCCGTGCTCCCCGAGCGGATCCCACTGCAGCTCGAACCGAGCGCGACGCTCGAAGTGCGCGGCTGGGCCGACGGCGTGGAGCTCCTCGCTCGGGGCGAACGTGCGCTGAGCTGGGTGCGGGTCGGGGGAGGGCGGCTCGATCCACGCCGCTTTCGCCGCCCCGCCGCGCTGCATGGGACGGTCCACGACGGGCGCACGCCGTGGCTTCTCTGGTGGACCGCCGAGGCCCGCTGCGGGCCCCAAGGGTGCGCACAAAGAGCCCTCGGCCTCGCGCCCCTGAGCGATGAGAGCGTGGTCACACCGACGCCTCGCTGGCTCGCCAGCCACCCCTCGTGGGGATCGCGAAGCGTGCTGCTGGCGGCGCCCCACGTCTGGGTCGCGGCGCGCACCACCGGAGGCGTCGAGCTGCGCCGCTTTACTCTGCCCCCGTCTGTGGCCCGGACGGACCGCCGGGAGCGTGGGCGTTCGGGGCAGGAGCCCGCGGAGGCCCCGCCGCAGCCCCCGGACCTCGCCTGGCCTCTCCCCGGGGCGCTGCGGGCCGAAGCGGGCGACGAAGCCGCCTGGTGGATCGCCGAGGAGGCGCTCCACCGCCTGCGGGCAGGGCAGCACCGACGCCTCGCCGCGCTCCGGGGAGCGCGGGGGTTTGGGCGCGACGGACCCTGGCTCGCGGTGTGGGGCACGGAGCTCGTGGTCCTCCACGAAGAACGGATCGTTACCCGTCGAGACGTCCCCGGGACAGGTGCCGTGCGGCTTGTCCGGGTCGACGGGGGAGCGTTCGTCGTGGCCGAGGGGCGAGGGGGCCTTCAGGCGCTCGCCTGTACGCCCGACGGCTGCGGGCCGTGGTTCGCGGTCGCGTCCAGGGCATGGCGGTGGGACGTGGCCCCCCATGGAGCGGGCGCGATGGTGGCGTGGACCGAGAGCGAGCGGGGAGCCATCGCCGTCCGCCTGCTCGGGGAGGGCGCCGGGGCGATTCGCTTTCCGGCACCTTGCTTCGACACGGATGCGCTCACCGGCGAGCCGACGGGCATGTGCGGCCGGCCCCTCCTCGCCGCGGCTGACGGGCGGGTCTTCCTCGTCGCCCGCGAGGGTCAGGACGCCTGGATCGTCGAGTACGAACGCGGGCGATGGCGGCCTCTGCGAGGGCTGCGATGAGCTGCCCGCGGCGTCGCGGATGGGTTCGGACGCGGCGCCTGGTCACCGTGGGAACGAGCGTGCCAGAGGTGTATGCTCGGCCCAGCCCGGCGATCGGGCTGCGAGGGCGAGCGGATGATGCAGGAGCGACGAAGCAAGGTGCCCATCGTGGGCCGGGGTCCGGAGCTACGGGAGCTCGACGACGCCTTTGGGCGCGCCCTGGCGACGAAGCAGCCGCAGGCGGTCACCGTGATCGGGAGCCCAGGGGTCGGCAAGACTCGGCTGCTGCAGGAGTTCCTCGACCGGGTCCAGCAACGAGAGCGCCGCGTCCGAGCTTTCCGAGGAGTCTGCCGCCCCAACGCCGCCGCCTTTGGGGTCGTCCAGCGGATCCTGAAGGCCCGCTTCGGGCTCATCGAGGGAACCCCACCGGAGGAAGCCAAAGAGGTCTTCCGCAAGGCCGTCACCGACACTCTTGGTGACCACCGAGTCAATGAGTTCCTGCACTTCCTCGGGGCCTACCTCGGACTGCACTTCGACGACTCGCCCTTCGCCAAGGCCTTCGAGACGGAACCTGAGCAGCAGGCGCAGGTGAGCCGCGCAGTGCTCCGGAAGTTCTTCGAGGTCGACGCGCAGAAGCGACCGTTGGTGCTCGCCTTCGAGGACCTCCACCTGGCTCAGGACGACGGCCTCGAGCTCGTCCACTACCTGATCGAGTCGCTGCGGGACGCGCCCATCCTCCTCGTCTGCGTCGCCCGCCCGGAGCTGCTCGCTCGCCGCAGCGACTGGCTGCGGGGCCCGCATCACCGCAAGATCGAGCTGAGCCCGCTCTCGCCCGACGACGCGGGGGCGCTCATGGAGAAGCTCCTGCAGCCCGCCGGTGAGGTCCCCGACGAGCTGGTGGACGCCGCCGTGGACATCGCCGGCGGCAGCCCGTACCTCCTGGAGCAGATGGTGCGGGCCTTCTTCGAGGGCGGGGCCCTCACCGAGGAGGGCGATCGCTGGGTCGTGCACCTGGACAAGCTCGACTCGGCCCAGCTGCCGCTCACGGTCGAGGACGCCATCAGCGCTCGGATCAGCTCGCTGACGCCGGCCGAGCGAGAGCTGCTGGAGAAAGCCTCGGCCATGGGCGGCGTGTTCTGGCTGGGAGCGCTCGTCACCCTCTCGCGCCTGGATGCCGAAACGCCGGACCTCTGGGGTGGGCACGAGAGCCTCGTCAGTCACTACCAGGAGCTGCTCGCGAGCCTGGCGGAGCGGGACTACGTGCTGCCGATGCCGGACTCCTCGATCCCAGGAGAGGCGGAGTTCGCGTTCAAGCACAACCTCGAGCGCGAGACCCTCTACCGGCTGACCAATCGGCAGATCATGCGTCGCTACCACCGGGCCGTCGGCGAATGGCTCGAGTTTCGTCTCTCCGGGTCCGGCGAGGAGCAGCTCGAAATGCTCGCTGTGCACTACGAAGAGGGAGGGCAGGCCGAACGTGCCGCGCGCTACTACCTGGAAGCGGGCGACCGAGCCCGTGACCGCTACGCCAACGTCAAGGCCGCCGAGTACTACGAGAGCGGGCTGCGCCTGCTCGGTGACGTCGACATCCCGTTGCGGCTGGAGGCGCTGCATCACTTTGGCGACGTGCTGCAACTCTCGGGGCGCAACGACGAGGCGCTCCGGGCGTTTCGCGAGATGTTGGGCATCGCCTACAAGCTCGACCTCAAGGCCAAAGGAGGCGTGGCGCACAACCGCATCGGGCGACTCTACCGCAGCATCGGTCACCTCGACGAAGCCATGCGCCACCTGGGGACGGGCCAGGCGCTCTTCGTGGCCGCGCAGGACGCCCGCGGCGTCGCCTCGTCCATCGACGACATCGGCAAGGTGCACTGGATGCGCGGAAACTATCCCGCCGCCGAGCGCTTCATGCTCAAGGCGCTCGAGATGCGCAAGGAGCTCGGTGACCGTCGCTCGATCGCGTTGAGCTTCAACAACCTCGGGCTCGTCTACCAGGACTCGGGTCGCTTCCGGGAAGCGCAGCAGATGTTCCAGGAGGCGTTGCTGATCCGCCAGGAGATCGGTGACCGCCCGGGCATCGCTCAGACCCTCAACAACCTGGGCACCATCCACCAGGACGACGGCGACCACGGTCGCGCCGTCGAACTCTACCACGAGGCCCTGGAGGTAGCGCGGGCCGTGGGCGATCGAATGCG